>Ga0316187_10002802_pt1 | contig 15224 bp, 18 predicted proteins | sample CroRivburrow1_MG_FD_204927 | JGI IMG/M metagenome (GOLD analysis project Ga0316187, IMG submission 204927) | Coastal sediment microbial communities from Maine, United States - Cross River worm burrow 1 | ecosystem: Environmental > Aquatic > Marine > Coastal > Sediment | place: USA: Maine... | reverse complement strand
CTAGAGCATTAGCTCCTTCTGGTAAAAATGTAATAAATACAAAAAAAGACAACAATATTGCAACAATTAAAACTGGTACATATACATATTTACTTATTTTTTGTTTTAAGATCATATTAGAATAATAAACTAAATTTAACAGGTTCGCTAATACCATTTTTATTTTCTACATAAATCCAATACTCAACGGGGAAATCCCAACCCTTAAAACCTTCTGGGAATACAGGGTTTATATCGAAGTTTATGGTCACACCATCACTTGATGGAACATCATGAAAAACTGCGTAGCCAGCATGAACTGTATTTTTTAAAGGATCGAAATTAAAACCCCTTAATGTAACTGACAAACCAGTTAAGCCCTTATTTGGAGAAACCTCAAAAAGGTTTGGTGTCTTAGTTGGTTCTAAAACTATAGATTTTTCATTAATCTTGTTTTGAATTGATTCCAATAGTACAACCTCTTTAGGATTTGAATTTATATTTTCGACTATGGGAATAATCTCAATTTTGTTTTTTTGTTGGGATTTTATTTGACCTAAAAGCTTTTGGTTTTCAAGTTCTTCTTTATCATTAATACCATTATTATTTGAATCGGCCATCAGAGGATTGAATCCCCTTAATTCTTCTTCCCAATCCTTTAAACCATCGCCGTCTGAATCTTTTTTATTCTGTTCTTGAATAAGTTGACTATATTTACTGTCTAAATCTTCTAAATTACTATTTTGTTTTTGATTGTTATTATAATTAGTATAAAAAGCGATAATAATTAAAACTACAACAAAAAACAAAGACAATATCTTAATAATTGTTGTCTTATTTTTTATTTTAGGAATTAAATCTACCATTCTCTATATTGTATCTTGGATAAGATTTTTTATCCACGTTAAAGTGTGTACTCCTACCCAAAAATAACCATATTTGATATACTTTGACTAGTTTAATTGTCTTAAATATTGTTAATTATTATAATTAATTAAAATAAATGGATATACCAAGTAAAAAAATAATAATCGCTTCATTATTCGGAATTATTATTTTGAGTTTCTCTCTTTGGAACACTAGTCGTGATAATGATGGTTTGTCTTACCAAAAAGAAGGTGAGAATGGACAAGGTTTAGTTTTAGTAGGGGATTTTACTATCCAAGATAGTGATGAGGATGGTTTAAAGGATTGGGAAGAGATATTGTGGAAAACAGACCCCCAAAACCCTGATTCAGATGGTGATGGTATTCTTGATGGTCAAGAAATAAAGTTAGAAAGAAATCCTCTTGTTATTGGTCCAGGAGATATTCAAGAAAATGCAATTTTGTTTGCAACCCAAACTAACAGTGAGGAAGACAGCACTTTAACAGATTTAACTGCCCAAAGATTATTGTTTGAGTATTTAAACGCTCAAAAAGATGGTCCCTTAACTGCAGACGCGACAAATTCTCTAGTTGACTCTTTTTCTTATGTTGCTGATAGTGAGCTTGTTGATATATATAAAAATTCTGATATTAAAATCTCATCCGACAATAGCGTGGAGGCTTTGAAGCTTTATGGAAATGAAATGGGAGCTGTTATAAAAAATGGGCATAAAAATATAAATAACTTAGCTTTACTTGTTTTTTTTGAAGCTGTATCTAATGAGGATGAAGAAAAAATAAAAGAATTAACAAAAATAATTATTAGTTATAAAAATATTGCAAAGAGTGGACTAAATGTTGTAACTCCTAATACTGTAGCTGATTTACATTTGTCTTTTTTAAATAATTTTCAAAATATAGGTGTTGCTTTAGAGAAAATGCAGACATTTTTTAAGGATCCATTACTTAGTAGTTTAGGGGTGGACCAATATCAAAAAACATCAACTTTAATGTTAAATGATTTTAATAATTTAAATAATTTATTTACTAAAAATAACATCTATTTTGCTCCAAATGAATCTGGCTATTTGTTTAAGCAAACCTTAGATATAATGCAAGAATAATGACAAACCCAAATATAAAACACTCAAATAAAACCTTTGTTTCTTTTCTATTATTAGTTACGTTACTTTTAATTCCCACTAATAATGTTTCAGCTGTTTCAGCATCGGGTGGAGTTGGACTTGTTAGTTGTTTTGCTGGTGAAATTGTAGGGGCACTTGGATCTGCAGCAAGCTCTTTAACAAGTGTTCCAACAGACGCCACTGTTCAAAACATCACTACTTCTGGAACACAAGTAAACACAAAAGTAGATTGTATTAGAAATAATGTTTTGGAACCCATGGCTCATATGATGGCTAAACAAATGGTTAAAAGTATGACTCAAAGTACTATTAACTGGATAAATACCGGAGATGCAGGAAATCCTTTATTTGTTACAGATCCAGCAAATTATTTTTCAGGTGTATCAGATCATCAAAGAGGCCTATTTTTAAATGAATTAAACAACGTTGATACTCCTTTAAAACAACAAGTGGTTAGATCTATTCTTTTGGGTGACTCAAACTCTTTTGAAAGAAGATCTCAATACACCTTAAATGATGTTACCGGGGGGCAATCTCAAACAGACGACTTCTTGTCTGGAAAAACTTTTAGTTGGGATAGTTGGTTATCTTTAACAACAAACCCTGCTAATAATCCATACGGATTATATTCAATTAGTCAAAATGAGTTAAATCAAAGACAAGTTTCTGCAAGAAACAACGCCCAGATGGAGGCAGACTGGGGAAATGGATTATTGTCATCTAAGAAATGTGTACAAAAAGATAGTGCTGGAAAATGTACTCGCGAAGAAATCATAACTCCTGGAACAGCTATAGAATCATCTATGTCACAAGCCATAGGAAGTGATTTACAAACCCTAGGGATGGCTTCTTCTTTTGATTTAATTCTTGATGCTCTGATTGGTAAAGCTTTTGCTTGGGGACAAGAAGGTTTACGAGGTCAAACAAGACAAGTAGGTGGTGTTGCTGAAGATCCTAGTTTCCTAAATAATAAAAACAGTTTAGTTGCTGGAGTAGACAAAGCAGTGATAATTGAACAAGACTATATTGCAAGTAAAACAACATCAAGAGACACTCTTAGAAATAAAAACTTAGTAGAGCAGGATATTAATACATTATTGGCTCTTTACCAAGAGCAAATAATATTAATTAATAAAAAAACTGCTGATACGGGGTTCCCTCCAACTGGTTTTAGTGTGGCTACTGTTAATGGTCAAATAAACCAAGTTACTAACATAAAGAATAATACAATAAATGGTACCTGGGTAACTCAATTAACCACCTTAGAAACTGATGTCACAGGAACTCAATCTTTAATTACTGAACTTGGTAGTATAAAATTGGCAGCCGAGGTGGCAACCACTCCTGCGAATCTACAAACTGCATCTAATCGTTATGCTTCCATATCTCCTGCTTTACACTCTCAGACTTCAATATATTTATCTTCAGTAGAAAGAGATGGTATCCAGAATATTGTAAATGACATAGCCAGTAGAATGGTTGTTGCTAGAGCAAACATTGTAACTTTAGGAGGATCAGCAACATCAACCCCTCCAGTTATTTAATAAGCGGTAAATAGTGAGGTAGAAAAAAAGGCGAACCACGGGGTTCGCCTTTTGTTTTGTGTGATGAAAACTCCTAATTCGAAGCTTTGTAAATACATCCAGGTTTATCAACGTAAGAGAAAAAGATAGAATCAATAACACGAGCCGTTACTATCTTACCATCAACTTTTACATTTGTACGCTCTGTTCGATAATGAATACGCTTAATTACACGACAATTCTTATTAAGAATGTCTGTAATTTGTTTATAAACACCAGGTCGAGGGTCTCCATTAATAAAAGAACGACTTTCCAAACTTTTGTCATAAAGCTTAAGAATGATAAAGCCAGGTTTTTTTACATACATATCGTTGATAGTGATTTTGAGCCCTTCTTCCTCTTCAGCATTAACTACACCGAAGGTGCAAAAAAGTGAGAACATCAACACAATGGCTGTCATGAATTTTTTCATAACACACCTCCTTTTAAATTTTTATACCACCCGTGGGTAGCTAGAACATTATGATATAACTATACACCTATTTTTAAAAAAGTCAAGTTCAGAAAATAGAAAAGTTGTTGTTTTAAGCCATATTTTAAAAATAGTGAGGTAGTTAAAAATTTACTTTTTAATATTACTTGACAGATATAGTATGTTCGTAGTATAATGGAGTAGAAATTCAAAAAGGATAGTGAATCCTTAAAAAATATTTGCACAAAATGGAGGTGCATCATGAAAATTAGTTCTTTAATATATACAATAACAATATTCTTGGCGCTTGCCTTGGGTTCAACTTCGTCAGCTGTGGCTGATGAAAGTGGGTTGATGAATGTTTCGATTAATACTTCTAACCATTACACTCCAAATGTTTTGAAAGAAGTATCGGGATTAAAAGAATATTGGGGAAAAAGAGTAGATGAAAAAGGGAACCCAAAATTATCAAGGGTTAGCTTACTCAAAACACGAGGAGGGAGAAGTGATTACGGACATCTTCCTTTTGCGAGACTCCCTGATGTCAGTCCTTCTTTTACTCTTGAGGTCGCTGAGAATTTTGCTCGGCTTCAAGGAAGAACCTTGGAGAGACATATTGTACATCGTATGCCACATACTCGTGTTATCCATAGTGTTGACGCAGTTTTGTGCCCCCAAAAAGGTTGCCAGTAATATTCCACAAGAGTGAATAGCGAGTCTGAAATATGACTCGCTATTTTTTTATATTTTATCCACACAAAAACAAGAAAAACATATATTTTAAACGGTTATTTTGATATAATTCAATTAAGGAAAAGATAGAACTTCTATGTTTGTTTTTGTGTGTAAATCTTAATTTCCTTTGAATATTTTAATGAAAAAAATAGTCCCTCTAATTTTAATTTTTATCTTTGTATTGAGTGGATTTTTGGTACCAATATCAGCCTCAGCAGCAACTCCTCCTGATACAACTCCTCCTGCCTCCTGTGGTGGTTTTGTTGAAGTTATAACAAACCCTGGAGACTGTATTATGCTCGGGATGGTTAATGGAATATTAGAAACTGTTTCTTATACCCTTTGGATGTCTGGAACTCTACTTAATCATTCAATTGATTTCTCTTTAGACTTAGTAAGTTTTCTTGATAAAACTCCAGGGATAGAATTAGCTTGGGGAACCTTCCGTGACCTAGCTAATATTTTCTTTATTTTTATCCTTTTATATATTTCCATCGCTACCATACTCCAACTAGAACAATATAGTGCTAAACAACTCCTTGTTAAGGTTATTTTAATCGCTCTCCTTATGAACTTTAGCTTGTTTGTAACAAAAGTTGTTATAGACACTTCAAATATTTTGGCTACACAATTTTATTCTAGTATAGCTCCAGGGGGATCATCTGGAGACAACGGACTTTCTAATGAGTTTGTAAAAGGTTTGAAATTGACAACTATTTACACAGCAGGAAGTGATGTTTCTAGTGGTGGTAAAGCCACTTCAGGGAGTTTAGAGTTAGGAGATTCCCTTACCCTTATATTATTCGCCTCTATTTTTATACTAATAACCGCCTTTGTCTTTTTCGCCGCGGCCATAATGTTTACTATAAGAACAGCGGTTCTGGCCTTTTTGATGGTTTTATCTCCCTTGGCTTTTGCCAGTATGGTTCTGCCGGGGACTCGAGGTATGGCCAAGAAGTGGTGGGGTGAATTATTAAATCAATCATTTTTTGCCCCAATTTATTTGGCTTTAACTTGGGTAGTTTTGAAGGTGATTGAATCAGGGGGAACAAAAGGAGGAACATTTGCCGATGCTTTAGCCGGCGGAGGAAGTGTTGATATTATTTTCAACTTTATGCTTTTGTCAGCTCTTATGATTGCTTCTTTGAATGTAGCTAAAAGTATGGGAGCTCATGGCTCAGCCACAATGATTAAATGGGGTGACTCTAGTCGTAAATGGGCACAAGGAGCAGCTGGGAGAAACACAATAGGAAGAGGAGCTAGTGCTATAGCTAATTCTGATGCAATGAAAAGATTTACTGCTAAAAACCCAAGGGTTGGTAATTTTGCTTTAAAACCACTTGATAATATTGGTGGAGCTAGCTTTGGGGGAGCCAAAGGTGGATATGATAAAGCTCGTAAAGACGCTGTAAAACAAAAAGTAGCTACAGGGAAAAGAATCGCGACGGGTAAACTAGGAGAATCACTTTTAGTAAAAGACTCCAATGGAAACTTAATTTCAACAAAAGAAAAATACACACAAGAACTAGAAAGACAGAGAACTATTAAAAAAGCTTACAAAGGTGAGGGATATAAACAATCTCGAGTAGATAGGGAAGCAGCTCAAGAGCTTAGAACAAAACCAACAAATATTCAAAAATTAGCAGCAGCAATACAAAACCAACAACCAACTCCTCCTCCAGTTCCACCGGCTTCGACACCGTCAGGTTAATATTTAAATATAATATATGGAATACTCATTAGAAAAATTAAAAGAAAAATATGCGACTCTACCCAAAGACCTCCAAGAGGCTGTTCTTTCTGTAGATTCCAATAAGGTATTGAGGGAGATAACTAAAACAAATAAACTCCATATAGACCAAGCTGCGGAGATGTCAGATGAAACTGGTTTAGTTATGTTGGGGTTAACCCACCCAGGTGAATATGTTGCTAATTTAAAAAATCGATTAAAGATTTCTGAAGAACAAGCTCGTGCTATTGCCAAAGAAGTTAATGAGAAAATTTTTGTAGAAATAAAAGAATCATTGAAAAAAATACACGAAACTGAAAGTGGCTCTTCTCCTGAAATAGTAGACAAAAAACAAGAAGATACTTTGGAATTAAAAACTACTCAAGAAGAGGATAATTTAAAAAGAGATGATGTTTTAAAAGAATTAGAAAAACCAGAACCTTTAATCCCTAAAACAATTCCAAAAGAAACCTTAATTGAAAAAACAATGGAGGATGAAAAAAAGGAAGCTCCTTCAATGCAAATAGTAAAGAAAAAAGAAGAAGGAATTATTCCTATAGATACAGGAAAGGATCTTGTTGAGAGCCAATTAGAGAAACCCTCAACTATTCCTAGTAGTGAAACAACCATAGAAGTCCCAGAGAAAAAAGATTATGTAGTAGACCCCTATAGGGAACCAATAGAATAAAAATATGAGATTTCAAGTACCACAATTTATTGAAGTAGAAGATAAGATTTTTGGCCCCTTAACGCTGAAGCAATTTATTTATTTAATTGGAGGCGCCGCAATTTCCTTTTTAATATATAGGAGTCTTCCAATTTTCTTAGCTTTGATATTTATTGGACCTCTTATTGGATTATCTTTAGCTTTAGCTTTTTATAAAGTGAATAATAAGCCATTCATTGATATAATAGAATCAGCTTTCACATATGCTTTTAGTACTAAGTTATATATCTGGAAGAAAAAGGATAAGAAAATTATAAAAAATGAGGAGGAGGAAGATTTAATTCCTTCTATGTATATACCAAAAATGTCTGATAGTAAATTAAAAGATTTATCATGGAGTCTAGACATTCAAGATAAAGTAGAGAAAAAATAATATGCCAAAAACATCTAATAAAACAGCTCAAGATTTTGTCCCCGTAAAAGAAGTCCGTGATGGAGTTATCGTCTTAAAAGACGGATCCATGAAAGCGGTTCTTTTAGCTTCCTCCGTAAATATGGCCTTAAAATCATCAGATGAACAAACAGCTATTATTATGCAATTCCAAAATTTCTTAAATACTATTGAGTTTTCTGTTCAAATACTTGTTCAATCTAGAAAATTAGATATCAGCCCATATATAACATTATTAGAAGATAGAATGAGAGAACAATTAGAGGAATTATTAAAAATCCAAACAAAAGAATATGCTGATTTCATAAAAAACTTTACTGAGTCTTCAAATATTATGACTAAAAATTTCTTTGTTATTGTTCCTTATAATCCACCAACCTTATCTAAAGGCAAAGAAAGTTTAATTGATAAAATTCTTGGTAAGAAAAAAGAAAAAGCAGCACAAAAAGTAGCGGACATGGAGGCTTTCGAAGAAAACCGATCACAATTAGAGCAAAGGGTTGGTATTGTACAACAAGGCCTTACTCGTTTAGGTGTAAGGGTCGCTCAATTGGGAACAGAAGAGATTGTTGAAGTACTTTATAAGATGTTTAATCCTGGAGAGATAGGGAAGCCTATTAAATCTGATAATTTATAATTAAAAACATGGCTTTATTTGGTAAAAAAGATAAAAAAGAAGAAGGTAAAGTGGATATTACTCCGATTTTACCTCAAGAAATATACGAAGCAGGAACTTTGGAGTTGAAAGATATAATTGCTCCGTCAGCTCTTAAGGTTACCCCTAAAGAACTTAACTTGGGAGATAAAATCGCTAGAACTTTTTTTGTTATTTCTTATCCACGATTCCTACCTGACAACTGGCTTTCTCCAATAGTTAATCTAGATAAAGTTTTTGATATTTCTATTTTTATACATCCAATAGAAACTTCTAAGGTTTTACGACAATTTCAAAAAAAGGTTGCTGAAATTCAAAGTCAAATTAGTGTTAGAGAAAAGAAAGGTTTAGTTAGAGACCCTATTTTAGATACTGCTTATCAAGATCTAGAAAGTTTAAGAGATAAACTTCAACAAGCAAGAGAAAAACTTTTTGATGTTGGTTTATATATAACTATTTATGGAGAAGATGAGAAAGAGATAGATAAAACAGAGTCAGAAATAAAATCAATTTTAGATTCAAAATTAATTTATTTGAAACCAGCACTATTTCAACAAGAGGAGGGATTCAAAAGTATTTTACCCATAGGAAAAGATCTCCTAGGGGTTCATTCTAAATTAAATTCCTCACCCCTATCAAGTATTTTCCCTTTCATCTCTTTTGACCTTACTTCTGATAGAGGAATACTATACGGAATAAACAGACATAATTCTGGATTAGTTTTATTTGATCGATTCTCATTAGAAAACTACAATTCTATCATCTTTGCAAAGTCTGGTTCTGGAAAATCATATACCACTAAATTAGAAATTTTAAGAACTTTAATGTTTGATACAGATGTTATTGTTATTGACCCAGAAAAAGAGTACGAGTATATGGCTGAAGCTACAGGAGGAAGATATTTTAATATTTCCTTAACTTCAGAACACCATATTAATCCTTTTGATTTACCAACACCTAGAGAAGACGAGTCCTCAGCAGATGTCTTAAGATCTCACATTATTAGTTTAGTGGGACTCTTTAGAATAATGTTTGGTGGTTTAACAGCCGAAGAAGACTCTGTTATTGATAGAGCTATTTCAGAAACATATGCTCTAAAAGATATTACTCCTAACTCTAATTTTGCTAACGTTGAAGCCCCTCTTTTGTCTGATTTTGAATTAATCTTAGGTGGAATGGAGGGAACAGAATCTTTAATTCAAAAATTAGATAAATACACAAAAGGAACTTGGTCTGGTTTTATAAATAGGCCAACTAATGTGGACATTAATAAAAAGTTTGTTGTCTTTTCTGTTAGGGATATGGAAGACGAACTGAAATCAGTAGCTATGTATATTGTTACTCATTATATTTGGAATGCTGTTAGAAAAGAATTAAAGAAAAGATTATTGGTAGTAGATGAGGCTTGGTGGATGATGAAATCAGAAGATACTGCTTCTTTCTTATTTAGTTTAGCTAAAAGAGGTAGAAAATATTATCTCGGATTAGCAACAATTACTCAGGATGTGGGAGACTTCTTAAAATCACCGTATGGTTTACCTATTATAACAAACTCATCAATTCAACTTCTTCTAAAACAATCTCCAACATCAATTGATGTTGTTCAAAAGACCTTTAATCTTACTGATGAAGAAAAATTTTTATTATTGGAATCAGACATAGGAGAGGGAATATTCTTTGCTGGATTAAAACATGTGGCTATAAAGATTGTGGCTTCATATACCGAAGATCAAATCATTACTTCAGACCCATCACAGTTATTAGCAATCAAAAAAGCCAAAGAAGAATTGAAGGGGGATATGGGACAAACATAATAAATAAAACATGGCTGAAAATAACAACAACGGAAAAATAAATATTGAAGCTCCATTAAAAAAACTAACAGGTGTAGGTTTTTATATGGTTGTGATGTTGGCTATTATTAAAGATATTTCAGACATATTTTTAAATTTATCAATTGTGTTCTCTTTTTTTGTAATCTTCTCTGGTTTAATTATCTCTTTTATTGTTTTCTTTTACTTGTTTCTTAATAACGTAGATTTTATAACAAAATATGGTTCTAAGAAATTAGTAATTTTAATTACATCATTTATAATAGAAATAGTCCCCTTTTTAAGTATCATTCCAGTTTTTACTTTTACTCTATTTTTAATCAAAGCAATAGAAAACAACGAACAACTTAAAAAGTTTAACGAGTCATTGTTAAAATTAAAAATTATATAATGAATAAAAACCTATTAAACAGAAAAATATCTTTATTATTGATAATTTTTATTTTGTCTATCTTTTTTATACCAACTTTTTATATATTAGCTCAAAATGAAGATGTTTTTATTGAAATGACCCCAGAAATCCCTGGACCCAATCAAGAAGTTATCCTTAATATAGTAAGTTACACCGCTGACTTAGATCGTGCTCAAATTTTTTGGTATTTAAATGACAAATTATTATCTTCTGGGACAGGGAAGAAAACTTTTTCTTTCACCACAAAAGGAGTTGGTGAAACCTCTGTTGTTGATATAGTAATTAAGCCCCAGAATATTAGTAGGGTGGATAAAAATATAAAAATTACTCCATCTGAAGTAGATATTTTATGGGAGACTGATGGTTATGTTCCTTCTTTTTATAAAGGAAAATCTTTACCTTCTTCAGAGGGTGTTATAAAGGTGGTGGCTTTTCCAAATTTAACAACCTCTAATGGAACAAAATTACAATCAAATGATTTGGTTTACCAATGGAAAAAAGACTATAAAATATTAGGTGGTTTATCGGGTTATGGTAAAAGAGTTATAACTTTTGATTCTGGTTATCTTTTTAATATAGAGAATATAGAAGTGAATGTTTCCTCTTTGGGTGGTAGTCTTAACGCAAAAAATCGTGTTAATATTGAAATAGGAGAACCTAAGATATTGTTTTATGAAAAACACCCACTTTTAGGTATAAAATATAATAAGTCCATTAAAGAGGAATTACTTTTAAATAAAGAAGAGGTGATTATAGTAGCTGAACCTTATTTTTTCTCTCCTGGAATTAAAGAGAGTAGTCAATTGTCTTATAAATGGTCTCTAAACAATGAAGTGGTTGATAGCTCTAATGAAAATAAGAGTGAAATTACTCTTCGCCAAGAGGGTGGAATTTCTGGAACATCTCAAATCTCCTTGGAAATAGAAAATATTACAAAAATATTACAAACAATAAAAGAAAATTTTACTATTAATTTTGAACCAGGATCTGATTTTAGATTTTAATAAAAAATATGAAAAATAATTTATTAAAAAGAAATAAAAAACAAAATATTCTAGAAATAATTCTTTTTTTGATAATTTTAATTATTGGTTTTTTAAGTTTTTACTCAACATCTTTTGCTTATACTTTATTAGAGCCTCTCGGTAAAGGTATAGAGACGGTTGGTACAGATATGGGTTCATATCTAGATAGAATGTTTAAACTAATGATAGGAATGGCCTCAGCTTTGGCTATTTTAATGATTGTTATTGGAGGAATACAATATATTTCTAGTTTTGTCCCAAGTGCTAAAGAGAATGCCAAAAATAGAATTACAGCTGCTTTATTGGGGTTAGTTTTAGCTCTGGCTTCATGGCTTATTTTATATACCATAAACCCAGATTTACTTAATTTTAATCTAGATGTGGAAAAAACTACCACCGCGGAAGATACAAATACAGGTGGCAGTGGAGGTGGTGGAACTGTCCTTACAAAACCTATAACAATAATTAAAAGCAGTTTCCCTGATAAAAAATGTCCTCTATCATATAAAGATAAATATCCTTTTATTCGTGAAACAATAACAACTTGTTTTTTTGAAAGAAAATAAATAAATACCAATGTCAAAAAAAACTTTCATCATTATAATAACCATCTTCTCAACTATCGCCTTAAGTTTATTTGCTGTAGCTTATTTTATCTCTCAAAAAAGTGGGGGAGAAGTGACTACCACCGAAGCTTTGGTAGATTTTTTACCTTTTGGTGGAGTCCCTGAAAAACCTTCAACTATCACAGATTTTATTCTTGGTGGTAGTGAAAATGGTGATGATGGTGAAATAATAATAACTGGTCCAGAAATTGTTTTACCAAAGTTAAGAAAAATATCTACAACTGAAGTATCTGGAGCAGCTATTTTGGGACTAGGATCAAGTACTACAATTAGATACACAGAAAAAGTTTCCGGACATGTCTATGAAACTAATATAGAAAGAGGGAATTTAAAAAGAATTTCTAATACAACAATACCAAAAACACAGGAAGTTATTTTTGCAAATAATGGACAAGAAACTATAAATAGATATTTAAGAGATGATGGAGTTACAATAGAAAGTTTTTCTATGAAAATACCCCAAAATGTAGAAGATGAACAAGATACTGAAAGTACTTTTTTGCCAGAAAATATAGGACAATTAATAACATCACCTGATTATGAAAAAATATTCTACATAAGAACATCTAGTAGTGGATCTATTGGAACTATTTCAAACCCTGATGGCAGTAGAAAAAACCAAATACTTGAATCACCCTTCAATGAATGGTTAGCTTTTTGGCCTAATTTAAAAGAAATAATTTTAACAACCAAAGCGTCTTCTAGAATCCCAGGGTTTGCCTATTCTTTAAATATTAATAACTCTACATTTACTAAAATTCTAGGCAATATAAATGGGTTAACAACCTTAATGAGTCCGGATGGAAAATTTATTTTATATAACTCAAGTGATAATAGAAATATCTCTCTTTATTTATACAACCTAGATAATAAGAATCACGAAAAAATAGCGTTAGATACTTTACCTGAAAAATGTGTCTGGGGTGTTAATAGTGAGAATATTTATTGTGGAATTCCTAGTATTGTTTCTTTAGGGGAGTACCCGGATGAGTGGTATCAAGGTTTAACCTCTTTCTCAGATGATATTTGGAAAATAAATACCCAAACAGGTTTTATAGATTTATTATCTATCCCAGAGGATGTTGAGATTGACGGTATAGATTTAATCAACCCTATTCTAAGTGAAGATAATAAATATTTAATATTCACAAACAAAAAAGATGACTATCTTTGGTTACTTAATTTAAATAGCATTTAACACAAAAAAACACCCTTCAGGGTGTTTTTTTGATCTATATTATTGTATTTCTTTAGCTTTTCTTTTAACCAACAGCTCATGCCCCACGGAGAATAGATTACTGGTTGCCCAATAGAGAGCCACCGCAGCTGATATCGTATAGGCAATTATAAAGACAAAAATAGGAAGGACATACCTCATTTGAAGATTCATACTTTTCATTAAACCATCTTTAAACGACCCTGTTTTACCTTCAGTTGCTTTAAACTGGGGCATTGATAGTTTGATCTGGAAATACTGAGAAACACCAGCAATGAGGGCTAAAACATAACTCTTTCCTTGCATATCAATCAATCCTAAGAAATTCATATTCATATACTCTGGAATAAGAGTGAATGAATACAGAAGATCCATATTTAAACCATCTAAAGCCAGTTCTTTCCAAAATATCCAGTAGAGAGCAAAAATAACAGGTATTTGAATGAATATCATTAAACAACCTGAGAATGGATTTAATCCATGTTGTTTATAGAGCTCCATGGTCTTCCTAGCTTGTTCTTGTTTATCTTTTTCATACTTCTTTTTTATCTCTTTTATTTCTGGATCCAATCTCTTCATTTCAGATTGAGTTTTAACCGACTTGTGAGAGAAGGGAAGTAAAATTATTTTAACTAGTAAAGTAAGTGCTACAACAGCTATACCGACATCAGCGAAGGGTACAACTGAAACTAAAAAAACTAAACCATTGTATAGTGGCTCGTAAAATAAAGTGTTCCAAATATTAATCATTTGTATTTTTAGCGACGTAGAGCGAGGGAAGTGCTAAGTCTTTAGGCTTGAGCATTTCCGAGCCGAGGAAGCTATTAAAGGGTTTAATAATCTTTCATTACCACAGAAAACATAAGTGTAGTTTAATAACATCTCGATACCACCCTACTTTAAGTTTCCTTTATTTTAGACTAAAAACAACTAAAAAACAAAGTTATTTTTTAAAATTATTTAATTAAGTGGGTCTATAAAGTTTTTTTGCCAAGGATGACACTTAAGTATTCTTTTAAAAGAAAGAAACAACCCTTTAAATAAACCATATTTAGAAAGAGCTTCTATTGAATAATCTGAACATGTTGGGTAAAAGCCACATGTTTGAGATTTTTTTAATCCTATTTTATTTAAAAAGCCTTTATCTGGTGATATTGTTTTTTGGTATGTTTTTATTAAATAGATTAATATTTTATTCATTGCTATATAACACTAGACTTCTTTAATAGTAATAATATTTCTTTTTTTAAATCATTAAAATCAACACCTAGGGATTCTTTTTTAAAAAAGAAAATACAAACAAAACCATCTTTGGTTTTATCTAAAACCTCATCCAAAATAGAATAACCTCTTTTTTTTAAGAGGTTTCTTTTTACAGCTTTATTAGAGACTTTTTTAGAAACAATAAAAGAAAACTTTGTTTTGTTAGTTTCCGATAGGGGATTAGAATAAACCTTGAGGTTTAAGCTATTTGAATTAAAGACTTTTCCTTTTTGAGGAAAAGTAGGGAAAATATCCCTTTCTACTTTCCTATCTTTAGGAATCATAATATTTTAATTATAATACACCAAAAAGAAATTATACAGCAAGCTTTGTTCTGCCTTTTCTTCTTCTATTTTTAATGATGTTTTTACCGGTTTTAGTCCTTTGTCTAACTAAAAAACCATGGGTAGTCTTCCTTTTTTTATTTTTAGGATTATATGTTTCTGACATAAGCAAAAGTCTACAACATTAAGCATAATATTTCAACCCTATCTCTAAAAGAGCTACAGTACCCAAATAGAAATAGTCAACTAGATTTTATACTAAAAAACAGCCATCTATCCACATCTTATTAACATTTTATAAACATAAGTGCTTATTTTTAGCAACTTTTTCTTTTATAGATTAA
>Ga0316187_10002800_pt1 | contig 15227 bp, 13 predicted proteins | sample CroRivburrow1_MG_FD_204927 | JGI IMG/M metagenome (GOLD analysis project Ga0316187, IMG submission 204927) | Coastal sediment microbial communities from Maine, United States - Cross River worm burrow 1 | ecosystem: Environmental > Aquatic > Marine > Coastal > Sediment | place: USA: Maine... | reverse complement strand
GCCCTGCGCGCGTCTGCGACCGAGGGTTTGTCCCGGCAACAGTTGAAATTCATCCTGCTTGATCCGGCGAGCGATTATGCCCGCAGTTTCGAACCCGTTCGCCGAGCCTACTGGCAGGCCTATGCACAGGCGATTGAAGAAATCAGTGGCTTGCTGCGCAAGGCCCAGCTGCAGCATGCGGTCAATCGACTGCAGGACTACGCGGATACCGTCGCTGACCTCGCCAGTAATGACTGAGGCAATCTGGCACCAGTCGGGGGCACCGGGCTCAAGTCACCTAAAAAGCACAGCGATCAGCCGCTGCTGAGAACGCGGGCGACTGCCAGCCCTGTTCTTCCTGGCAATAACCAACGACCACCCACAGAAGCGTCGAAAGCTATCTAGATCAAGCTTTTACTGCCTACCGGGGATTGATTGTGGATGCGGCATTTATGCCGATGCTCACTTTACATTAACCCCCCCAGCCGCCACCATTGGCGCCAGAATCGAACCACCAAGGGACCCAGATGCCATGAGCGAACTGCCAAAACAGGAAGATACCGAGGACCTCGAAAAGTCCAAAGACACTTTGCAGACTGCACTGGATGCCGCCGATGAGGCGCAGGTCGCGGAAATTGTCGACAACCTGTCCAACCAGGAAGCATTGCGACAAGTGTCGCTGATGGATGCCAGCGATCGCGATGACCTGATGACCATGCTGGCGCCCGAAGCGGCCGCCGAGTTGATCGAAGAGGCGCCCGCAGAGCTCGCGGTCACGATGATGGAAAATCTCGATTCCACGGTCGCCGCCAGGATCATGGGCGAGCTGCATACCGATACCCAGGCCGATATCCTGCAAGACCTGGAGATGCAGGAATCCGAAGCAATTCTTGCCGAGATGGAATTCGAAAGCGCCGAAAATCTGCGCCGCCTTTCACAGTACGATCCCGATACCGCCGGTGGTTTGATGGAGCTGGAAACCTTCACCTTCCTGATCGACGAAACTGTCGGTGCAGTGCTCAAGCGCCTGATCGAGGGGGACGATTCTTTCGAGCGTTACCGTGGCCAGCACCCCTACATCGTCGACGACGCGGGCAGACTGGTCGGGGTGGTGTCCTTGCGCGACATGCTGCGCAGCAGGCGTGCGGTAAGGCTCGCCGATATCCTGCACCAGCCGATTTCGGTCAAACCCGAAACCAACCAGGAAGAATTGGTCGATCTGTTCGACGAAAACCCGTTTCTGGGTGTCCCGGTGGTGGATGCCACCGGCATCCTGCTCGGCGTTGTGTCGCGCATCGAACTGGCCGAGGCCGAACTCGAGCGCGCCGAACACGAGAGCCTGTCGCGCCAGCAAATTGGTGACGAATTGCGTTCGATGCCCACCCTGCTGCGCTCAAGGCGCCGCCTGGCCTGGCTATCATCCAATATCGTCCTCAACATCATTGCCGCAAGCGTCATTTCCGCCTACGAAGAAACCCTGACGGCGGTCATCGCAATTGCGATTTTTCTGCCGATGGTGTCGGACATGAGTGGTTGCTCGGGTAACCAGGCGGTCGGCGTCAGCATGCGCGAGTTGTCGCTTGGCCTGACGCGTCCGGTGGATCTGTTTCACGTGCTGAAAAAGGAACTCGGCGTTGGCATCATCAATGGTATCGTGCTCGGGATTCTGATCGGTATCGTCGCCTGGGTGTGGAAAGACAATGCCTTTCTCGGCCTGGTCATCGGGCTCGCACTGGCATCGAACACCTTGATCGCGGTTTCGATTGGCGGCACCGTGCCGCTCATATTGAAGAACTTCGGTATCGATCCCGCGGTCGCATCGGGGCCGTTGCTGACCACGGTGACCGACATGGCCGGCTTCTTCCTGGTTTTGAGCCTGGCGACCCTGTTCATGCCGCAGTTAATTGCCTGACCCGCTGCACGATTAACGGCTAATCGGCTGCCGCGGATCCCGGGGGACAGCCAAACGTCAGCTTTATTTCCTGGTCACAGGCTGCCGGTGGTATTATGCGGCGTTTTATTGCAGCTGATTCCTCCACTATGAAAGCACTGTCTGATATCGGCCTGGTCGGCCTCGCGGTTATGGGTGAAAACCTGATCCTGAACATGGAAAGCAAGGGCTATACCGTGACCGCCTATAACCGCTCGACGGACAAGGTCGACGACTTCATCAGTGGTCGCGCAGCGGGTAAAAACATTCGTGGCGTAAAGTCGGTGGAGGCATTGGTCGCATCGCTGGAATCACCGCGCAAGGTCATGCTGATGGTCAAGGCCGGAGCGCCCGTTGACGATTTTATCGAACAATTGATCCCACACCTTGAGCCCGGCGATATCATCATCGACGGTGGTAACGCGCATTTCGGCGACAGCATCCGCCGCACCCGCTACCTGGAAAGCAAGGGCCTGCTGTTTATCGGCACCGGTGTCTCCGGCGGTGAGGAAGGCGCACTAACCGGCCCGTCCATCATGCCCGGCGGTTCCCCCGCCGCATGGGAATCGGTCAAGCCGATCTTTCAGGGCATCGCGGCGCGCGTCGAAGACGGCACTCCCTGCTGCGAATGGGTCGGCGCGGACGGGGCTGGTCATTTTGTCAAAATGGTGCACAACGGCATCGAGTATGGCGATATGCAGTTGATCTGCGAAGCCTACCAGATCATGAAGCAGTTACTGGGCATGGCCCCGGCTGAAATGCACGAAGTGTTTGCCGACTGGAACAAAGGTGAACTCGACAGTTACCTGATCGAGATCACCCGCGACATCCTCGCCTATGAAGAAGACGGTGAGGCCCTGGTGGAAAAAATTCTCGATACCGCCGGCCAGAAAGGCACCGGTAAATGGACCGGCATAGCCGCCCTGGAACTCGGCATTCCACTGACCCTGATCAGCGAAGCCGTTTCGGCCCGATTTTTATCAGCACAAAAAGACGAGCGTGTGCAGGCATCGCGTTTACTGAAGGGCCCCGGGACCCGCTTTGAGGGTGACCGACAGGCTTTTATCGAGGATCTCCGGCAAGCCTTGCTCGCATCCAAAATCGTCTCCTATGCACAGGGTTACCTGCTGTTGCGCGAAGCGGCAGGCGAATACGACTGGAATCTGGACTACGGCGGAATCGCGCTGATGTGGCGAGGTGGCTGCATCATTCGTTCGGTCTTTCTGGGCCGTATCAAGGACGCCTTTGACGCCGATCAGACGCTGCCCAATTTACTGCTGTCGCCCTACTTCCGCGACAAAATCGACGGTGCCCAGGCCGGTTGGCGCCGCATCGCCGCGGCCGCAGTAAGTCACGGGGTTGCCGCACCCTCGATGACCTCGGCACTAAGTTACTTCGACGGCTATCGCTCAGAGCGCCTGCCCGCCAATCTGTTACAGGCACAACGGGATTATTTCGGGGCCCATACCTACGAGCGCATTGACAGACCGAGGGGTGAATTCTTCCATACCAACTGGACGGGGCGTGGCGGGAGTACTGCCTCCTCAACCTACGACGTCTAGCGGCTAAATCAGGGGCTTAGTTGCTGCGCTTGAAGCTGCCGGTTGTCAGGTAGTGAACCACCTGTTCGATAACGGCATCGTTATTCATCATAAAAGGGTGCGTGACCTCCATTTCAATGTGATCCTGCATACCCTCGAGACGCGTGCTTTCGACCGAAACCTTGCCGTCATTGATGCCCGGAATCATGGTTGAAAGGATCAGGTTGACACTGCGTGTGCCGGCAATAATACCGAGGTCAAAATTCGCCCGGCCAAGTTGATTGGGCAGGCTGGCTGCACCGGTTCCGAGTTGGAGTCCGACGTCCCCATTGATGAAATGAAAACCGGGAACATCGCGTAACTTGTCGACCACCTCACTGCCTTTGTTGGGCGGTCCGAGCATGACGACCCGGCCCAGATTATCGATTTCGTGATGGGCGAGAAACTGGCGCACCAGGATACCGCCCAGCGAATGCGTCACAAAATGTATACGCTCTGCATCGGCACAGGCTGCCAGTGCCGGTTCGATGGCATCCACCGCCATCGTTTCGATATCTCCGTGACGCGAGTCGTATGCCACGTTGGTCACGCAATAACCCTTTTGCTGGAGCGCGCGTTGCAACGCCAGCATCGATTTTTCGCTGCGCGCCAGGCCGTGCAACAAGATCACGTTATCGGCCATTACCGGCACCCACAGGCTACTCGACAGCAGAACCAGGACGACCAGATCAGCCTTCGATCTCATCGGTATCGTACTGACCCGACATTCTGCGCCTGACGTGCGACCAGGACATCCCGACCGCGAGCACACCGCTCAACACAAACAGCCCTAGCCACTGCAGCGTCGCACTGTCATCGAGCGCGACCAGGCCCCACTCGATCAATAGCCAGATCACGATGCCGAAAAATGCACCGGCGAGCACCATGCCTACTGGACCCAGCGAATTCCAGGTCGCGCGCAGATACATGGCCCAGCCAATCAACAGCACGACCGCCGCCGCGGCCTTGTAGACCATCGGGGTCTCCGACATCAACCACGCCACCCAGGAATACTCGCTCGGGTTATAGGTCAGAAAAACCAGTGCCAGGGCAAAGACGAAGCGCAGTAAAAAACTGCCGAAATTGAAATCGTTTCGAGCCATATCGAGTCATCTTCACAGTTAAAAAATGCAATGGTAACAGAGATCTTCGCGCACGTGGGAGAGCCGATTTGATCTCGTGGATCGCGGCGCAGAACTTAGCAAAGCAATACGCCAGTCACCTTTGGAGCTACTGGTTCATGCGCTTGATCTGGGCCCGACGATCGACCGCCCAGGCGTATTGCTCGGGCCACAGTTTGAACTCTGGATCGACCCCGAGCGCGGCGGCGGCATGCAACGGCCAGAACGGGTCGTACATCAACTCCCGACCCAATGCGACCAGGTCGGCAGCTCCGCTTTGCAGGATCTCCTCGGCCTGCTGCGGATCGATGATGACGCCCACTGCCATCGACTTGATGTCGGCCTGCTCGCGCAGGCGCTGCGCAAACGGCACCTGGAAACCCGGCAGGCGTGCGGAGTCGGTGCTTAAAGGTTTACCGCTATCGTCGCAGCGAAAGCGCGGTGCGCCGCCGATACCGCCCGAGGAACAATCGACGACATCGACACCGATGCGCGCCATGTGTGCGCAAAGGACTACCGAATCCTCGAGTGTCCAGCCGCCTTCGCGGCCATCGATAGCCGAGATACGGACAAATAGCGGCGCTTCATCGGGCATCGCCGCACGCACCGCCTGTGCCACTTCGAGCGGAAAGCGCATACGCCCATCGATGTCGCCACCGTATTCATCCACGCGTTGATTGGCGAGCGGCGACAGAAAACTGTGCAGCAGGTAACCATGCGCCATGTGTAATTCGATCACCTTGATACCGATGGCGAGCGCGCGCCGGGTCGACGCCACAAAAGCCGCCTTGATCTCGGCCAGATCGTTAGTGTCGAGTTCGCGTGGCAGTGGCCAGCCATCGCTTACCGGTAACGCCGACGGTGCGACCGCCTGCCAGGGTTTTTCGCCACGCGCGGCGTCCTCTGCCGTTAACGGGCTGCCGCCTTTTTCAACGAACGGCACACGGGTCGACGCCTTGCGCCCGGCATGCGCGAGTTGCATGCCCGGGACACAACCCATCGACGCGATAAATTCGACCGTGGGTCGCAATGCCTCGGCCTGGGCATCGCTCCAGATACCGAGGCAGCGCGCCGTTATTCTGCCACGCTCTTCGACCGCCGTCGCTTCGGTGAAAACGAGCCCCGCCTTGCCGCGCGCAAATGCGCTCAGATGGGCGAAATGCCAGGGTTGTGCAAACCCGTCGACGGCCGAGTACTGGCACAGCGGCGAGACCACGATACGGTTCGGCAGCGTGCAGCCCCGTATCGTCAGGGATTCAAACAATTTCACAGATTCGGACATCGATATTCCAGGCGCAGGGTAAAAAGCGCGATTATTAGGGTTCACGAAAGAAATTACAAAATATTCGGGGATTCGCCCCGACTAATTCGATTCAGCGACCAACTCCACACCGATCCTAAGCACGGCCTGAACCAGTCCAGTGACCTGGTCAGATTCCGCACGCGCACCCAGAAAGCACGGCCGAATGGCAAGTTGGCCGTTGACGCGCGTGGTACTCGGAATGAACTCGTCTTCGCGGATCAAGCGCCTGACCAGTTTCTGATTGAACTGATCGAGGTCACTGATCGCGGCTGAGCGGTAGCGGAAACAGCACACCGACAGCGTCGGTTCGAGCAATAATTCGAGGTTGTCATGCTGCCGACAGTAATCCGCCAGCGCACGCGCCATATCGTTGTGGCGCACGATGCGCTCACGCATGCCGCTGACGCCGATTTCGCGAATCAGCGCCCAGACCCCGACACCGCGACAGGGTGCGCTCAACTCAGTGCCGTAATTGAAATAGGGCACGCCAAAATCATCCATCGAGTGTTCGATCTGCGCCGAGGCATCGGCATGATCGAGCGTGCCCTCGAGATAGTCGGCGGCCTCCTGGGTGAAAGCGCGTTCCAGCACGCTGCGGTCGTGCACAAAGGTCGCGGCGACGCCGACCGACGCCCCCAGCCATTTATGCGGATCGACAATGATCGAATCCGCCAGTTCCAGGCCACGATAGGCATGGCTGAGTCGCTCATCCAGCACGCCGGGCAAGCCATAGGCGCCGTCGATATGGAACCAGACAGCAAACTCGCGTGCGATTTCACCAATGGCCAACAACGGATCGATCGCACCGGTATTGGTAGTGCCGGCGTTGGCGACGATCGCCATCGGCACAACACCGGCTGCCAGGTCCTGTTCAATTGCGCTGCGCAACGCGCCGGGCAGCATACGACCCTGCTCATCACAGACGATCGGCCTGATCGCCCGGCGACCGATGCCGAGCACACCGCCGGCACGCTGGATGGTGTGATGACATTCGCTACTGGCGTAGATACCAACGGCACGATCGACCCCGTCGCGCGCAGGATCTCGCCCCAGCTTCTCGAACGCGGACTGGCGCGCCGCGCCGAGCGCCACCAGGTTGGCCACCGAGCCGCCACTGCTGTAAATCCCTTGCATCGCACCGAGACCGAACATTTGTGCGAGCCAGTCCAGCGACAATTCTTCGAGCAGATTGAAGGCTGTTGCCATGTAACGTTGCGGCGAGGCAATGCTGGCGGCGGTCGAGGCCAGCGTGGATGCACTGGTGCCACCGGTGGTGATGAACGCGGTAAACCCGGGTTTGCTCACCGGCGAGCCATTTGGAATCACCTGCTCAAGTAGTTCACGCACGACCTCGTCGATACCCACACCCTGCTGTGGCAGCGGTTGCTGCAGTGCCGCGCGCCAGTTCTGCTGGCGGCTGATGGCGTCCGCATGTTCAAATTTCAGGAATTGATCGAGACCGCCACCCACACGCGCCAGTAACTCCTGTAACCGCCCGGTTTCAGCCTTGTCCTGTGACATTTTCCGCTCTTCAGTGTGCCGCTCAATAACGGCTCCACCATATCAGCAAACGATCCGCTTTTCAGCCAGAGGAATGCATGACATCGGGATTACCCGGTAGTCGGGAAGCGCACGCGGAATTCGGCGCCGGGATCGCTATTGACGACATCGACCTCGGCACGCATCGCGCTCGCCAGCTGCTGCACCAGCGCGAGCCCGATGCCGGTGCCGACGGTTTCGCGGGTCAGTTCGTTTTCGGAGCGGTAAAACAGGGTAAAGATTTTTTTCATCTGGTCCGCCTCGATACCCGGGCCATGATCGCGCACCGCGAACTGGACGCGTCCGTCCTGCAACTGTCGATACTCGATATCGACGCTGCGGTGGGCCGCGTTAGCCGAAAACTTGACGGCATTATCGACCAGGTTGATAAAGATCTGGATAAACCAGTCGACGTCGATGTGGATCGGCACCACAAGCACCGCTGCGTCACCACCGATGTTCAGGCTGAATCCGGATGGTTCCAGCTGCGTCAGCAGGCGCGGCTCGAGCTCGGCCAGTGCGTCGCCGACGGTCACCGCACTGATACTGGCCGCCTGTTCGTTGCGCGACAGGCGCGCCAGCTGCAAAACATTATTGATCAGGCGGGTCAGGCGCTCCGCCTCGTGAAAGATGAAGTCGTAGTAAGTCTTGCGTTTGGCTTCGTCGGCCCAGCCCTCACGCAGCATCTCGCCGTACATGCGGATCGATGTCAGCGGCGTCTTCAATTCGTGACTGACCGCGGACACAAAGTCCTGCTGCTGGCGCGCCAGCGCCAATTGCCGTTGCCCCAGCCGCAACAGCATCAGGCAGCCGCCGATCAGTACCACGGCGATCACCAGTGCCGACCAGATGATCACCTGGCCGCCGGCACCGACCGGCAGGCGCGCCAGCGTGTAGATCAACTCGACATCGCCAAAGGGTGCAATCATCCTGCCCTGGTAAAGCAGGTCGCTGTTTTCCTGGTCGTTTCCGGGCCGGTAGAGACGGCTGTAGTTGGCGGCATATTGGCGCAGGATCGTGCCCCGATAGGCCACGATCAAATCGCTCATCGACGACAGGCTGGATTCGCGGAATGCCGAGCTGATCAAGCCATCGATAAACGTCGCCTGGTCGATCAACGCGCCCTGTACGTAGCGCTGGTCGCGGTGCCAGACGCGACGAAACAGCACGAAATGGCCGCTGTCGAGCAAGGCAAATTCCATCGGCTCGACCTTGCTCTCGAAGGTCTCGATACGGATGTTCTGCTGGCGCGGCAATGACCCACTGGCCGCTTGATCATTTTCGGCCAGGCGTACCTCGCTGGCCGGCGACGACGACGCCAGGGTTTGCGGCAGATTCACTTTTTCCTTGCGCAGGCGCTTGCCCTCGGCCTGTTTGCCGGTGATCACGAGTTGCGCCGCGGCTTCCGCCTCCGCCTCGGCGGCAACCTGGAAGTTGTCTTCGAGCTTCAGGTCCTTGACCTGGTCCGCGGGTGCGCGACTCGCCGCCGAAGCCTTCGCGCGCGAAGACAGGTCATCGAAGCCGGCCTGTGCTGAACTGTCAGCATCGCTCACGGCAAACTTGTCCAATGCCACCTCGTTCGTACTGATTTGCGTGGCAGCACTGTCCGCGGCGCCGGCCAGCACAGAGCGCTGCTCACGCTGTGGCGCGTTGATCACCTCATCTGCTGCGAGACCACCGGCAGCTGCCTCAGGCGCAATCATCTCGGCGACGTCGCTCTTTCCCACCAGCCGGTTTTCACCGAGGATGCCACGAATGCGCTCGGCCTGTTGCACGCGCGCATCCAGTTCCGTGGCCGAGATGCCGTAAGCACTGGCGTCAGATTCCGGCACGATTGGCGTGCGCAGCCTGCCCGCGGCGTCGACCTGGAAATACCCCAACAGTCCGGGTAGATTCGCCGCGGCCGGAAATTGTGACAGCGGTGAAGGTTGCAGGAAGGCCGTCTGTCCCTCACCGCTGACATTGAGAAATTCATAATCGCTGATGGGGCGGTTTTCCTCGCGTGCGATCACGTTACGAAAACCACTATCGATGCGCAGTGTCAGTTCGCGTGCGAGGCGTTGATGCTGGTAAAACGCTTCCCACTTCAATTGGCCATAGGCCTGGTAAACCAGGATCGAAGTCGGCAGCGCCAGTGCCAGGAAAAACAGCACCATCAACAGGGTCAGGCTTCGCCGGGTCATTGCGCTTGCAGCATCAATCGGTACCCGGCCCCGCGCACGGTGACGATGGCTTGCGGGCTGGCCGGGTCCTGCTCGATTTTGCGGCGCAGCTTGGCGATGTGGATATCCACCGTGCGGGTCTCGATCTCCATGTGGTTGGCATAGCCCCAGACCCGCGCGAGCAACTCTTCGCGCGCGACCGGTCGGTCGGCCTGCTGATTCAAATACTGCAACAAATCCATTTCGCGCCGCGTAAACACGATTTTCGCGTCGTCGCCACCGGCACACAGATTTTCGGTATCGACAACTACGCCGTTAACCAACCTGATCTCGCGCTGCTCGGCCGCGCCAAAAGCGGAGCGGCGCAGCACTGCCTGTACGCGCAATACCAGTTGGGTCACCGAGAAAGGCTTGGCGACATAATCGTCGGCGCCCAGGGTCAGCCCCTGCACGATATCTTCGTCGCTCGATTTGGCGGTCAGCATGATGACCGGTTGCTGGCGGTCCTGCTGGCGTATACGGTTACATATTTCGAAACCATCGATGCCCGGCAACATCACGTCGAGCAAGATCAGGTCAAAAGTACCGCCCAGCGCCATCTTCAGGCCCACCTCACCGTGTTCAGCGGTTTCCACGTCGTAGCCATGGTAGACAAACACATCCACCAGTCCGCTACGAATCGCGGCTTCGTCTTCGACGATCAACAGGCGGGACTTGCGCGCCATGGCATCCAGGTCAGATTAAACACACCGCAATCCTAGCATTCCGCCTGCGCTGCTTTGTAAATATTTTGTAAATCACAAGCCACAGGTTTTACCAAAGCCTGCCTGTTTAGTCACCCGCGCCTGACCCAGAATAGGTCCATCTTTCAGCAGCAATGGAGCACACAAGATGGCACTGGTAACCCGATTATCGCGGCTGTTTCAAGCCGACTTTCACGCGATCCTCGATCGCATCGAGGAACCCGATCTGCAACTCAGGCAGGCCGTACGTGAAATGCAGTTCGCCCTCGATCAGGATCGACAACGCCAACAGCTTCTGGAACACGAGGCCGAACAGCTCGACAAGGCGGTCGGCAGCATCGGCGATCAGCTGCGCGCGCTCGACGAGGAACTGGATATCTGTCTCGCCGCAAACAAGGACGACCTGGCGCGTGATCTGCTGCGGCGCAAGCTCGGCGCCGAAAAACAGTTACAGGCAACGCGCGAGCGCGGTGTCGTAATCGATCGGCAACGGCAGACGCTGACGCGACAGATCGACGAGCAGACCCAGCAGTTGACCAGCATGCAGCAGAAACTGGAGCTACTGGTCAGGGGCGACGACGGAGGAGTCGCCACGGGCTTTAGCACGATGGGCGCGATCCGCAACGAGGAAATCGAAATCGCGCTGCTGCGTGAGAAGCAGAAGAGGAGCAAATCATGAATAAGCCAAACATCCTCGACGGCGTCACGGTCGCAATGGTCATCAGCCTGGCCGCGGCCGCGGCCAGCCTGCTGCTGGGCGGCTTTATCGTCTACGGCCTGCTGTTCGAGTTGCTGTTGTACGCCGCCACGCTCGCCTACCTGCTCTACCTGTTAAAGCGCAGCCAGGCACGCATCGGGCGGGTATTGGTGATTGCCGCCTGGGCCGCTACCTGCCTCGGCTGCTGGTTCTTCGACGTGGTGCTGCTGGAGCAGGTCATGATCCAGGCCGGCATGATCTGGCTGGTGCGCTCACTTTACTTCCACGGCTCGCTGTTCAGCGCCGCACTCGATTTCGGGCTGGTCTCGGCCGGGCTCGCCGCGAGCGCCTGGGCGATGGTCAACACCGGCAGCCTGGCCGCCGCACTGTGGAGCTTCTTCCTGGTGCAGGCGTTGTTCAGCTGGTTGCCGCAACTGGCGAGGGAACAGGCGCGTAACGACTTTCCCGGAGCAAGCGATTCCTCCCATTTTCAATCCGCCCATCGCGTCGCAGAGGCCGCGGTGCGCAAACTCAGCCAATCTTAAACTGGAGAAAAACCATGAAATCACCGACTACCAACAACCCGAAAGCTCACAGCAAGATCATCGCACTGGCCCTACTGGTCGCAACCGCGGCCGGTATCGCCAGCTACCCATTTATAAAGCAGGCGCAGGCGACGCAGACAGCGCAAACCACGACACAGATACCGCCACAAAGCCATCGCATCGAAGTCGTATTCGTGCTCGACACCACCAGCAGCATGAGTGGCCTGATCCATGCGGCCAGGGAAAAGATCTGGTCGATCGCCACCACCATGGCCTCGGCCCAGCAACAGCCCGATATTCGCATGGGGCTGGTCGCGTTTCGCGACCGCGGCGATGCCTACATTACCCGAACCTACGATTTGTCGAGCGACCTCGACTCGATGTACGCCAACCTGATGGATTTCAGGGCGCAGGGTGGGGGTGACGGGCCCGAGAGCGTCAACCAGGCGCTGCACGATGCCGTGCACGACATGTCCTGGAGTGATGACCGCAACACCTACAAAGTCGTCTTCCTGGTCGGCGATGCGCCCCCGCACATGGATTATCCCAACGACGTGAAGTATCCAGTCACCCTCGAAGCGGCAAGACTCAAAGGCATAGTTGTCAACGCCATTCAGAGTGGTCAGCATCAATACACGCGCCCGGCCTGGCAACAGATTGCGTCGCTGGGACAGGGCGAATACTTCCAGGTCGAGGAGTCCGGTAACACGGTGGCGGTGGCAACACCTTACGATGAAAAATTATCGGCGCTGGCCGCGGAACTCGAAGCCACTCGGCTTTACTTCGGAGACAAGGAGGAAAAAAAGGCACAACAGGCCAGGCTCGATGCCAATCTGCGCCTGCGCAAGGAATTATCGACCGAGGCACTGGCCCGGCGCGATACCTTCAATGCCACCGCGAGCGGCAAGGCCAATCTGCTCGGTAACAGCGAACTGGTGGATGCGATTACCTCGGGAAGAGTCGAACTCGATGAAATCGGGCAGGAAAACCTGCCGGCGAGTCTGCAGGCGATGGCGCCTGCCGAGCAAATGGCGGTGATTGGTGAGCGGGCCAGACGCCGCGATGAATTGCAACAGCAGATCCACCAACTGTCAGCGTCGCGCAGCAGTTTTATCAAGCAAAAAGTAGAGGCCGAAGGCGGCGCCGATGATTCGCTGGATGAAAAGATCTATCGTGCAATCAAGGACCAGGCGACGAGTGTCGGCCTGACCTATGACAGCGACAGCGCAAGTTATTGAGCCCGCAATGTCATTCTCGGCCCTATTTAGTCATTCCCGCGCAAGCTCAAGTCATTCCCGCGCAAGCGGGAATCTCCCGAAGAGCCTTCGATATCGGACCTGGAATTGTTGCAGGATCCCCGCTTGCGCCGGGATGACAAGAAGGGCGCGGGGATGACGGAGAAACCCCTGAGAGTATCCCCTGCTCTCCTCAAGACCTGGTCCGCACAATCTGCGGGCCTTTTTTGTTCTCGCCCTCGCGCAACAATAAATAGAGTTCGTGCACCAGGCGTTCATTGGACTGAATCTCCAGCCACTTAATCTTCGGGAGCTTGCGCTTGACCAGTTCCCGCACCACCCTGAGGGCAAAGGTATCGCTTTCCAGGCTCGGATCGGGCTCACCAGCAGCAATATTTTGAATCGTGCGCGCCAGTATAAAACTGGTGGATTCGTCGGCATCCTGAAAAAGGCCGGTGCGGATGCGGTTATCTTCGATGAGTGCAGCGGTCGCCAGTCGCTGACTGCGCATCTGCAGCATCATCAGGATTATCAGCACGAAGGTAGCCAGCGACAGCAGGGTTGCGATAAGACTCAGGTTCATGGCGGGTTACAAAATAAAGTGAAATCAAAGTTTAGCAGCTCGAGTTCGCCCTACTGTTCAATGTGAACTGGATCTCATTTTCCGCGATCAATATTACCAATGGGACGTTGCAAGGATCCTGGAGTCATATATATTCACGTTTCGAATGAATAGCGCCGCGTGGGGCGTCCTTTATGACCACTTTACGACATTTGCAGAGAATCTTGTTGCTCGGCCTGTGCCTGGGTTTTGTGGTTTCGGCTGCCGCCACCGATACCGTGCAGCGCGGAAAAGTTGTCGGCGGCGTGATGCACCCGGTGCCGGACTGGTTCAAGGAGAGTTTTCTCGAAATCGCCGACGACGTCGATGAGGCGAGCGCAGCGGGTCGTCACGTCATGCTGTTCTTCGAGCTGAACGGCTGCCCCTATTGCGATCGCATGCTGCAAGAATCCTTTGAGACCGACCCCATCAGCAGCTATATCCGGGACAATTTCGACGTCATCGCCATCAACATTCAGGGCGACCGCCAAATCGCCTTCAACGAGGAGATCACGGTAAGCGAAAAGCGCTTGTCTGAAATACTCAAGGTCTATTCGACCCCGGCGATCGTGTTCCTCGACGCAGACAATAAAACCATCGTGCGGGTGAACGGCTACCGTGCGCCCGAACGCTTTCAGCAGGTGCTCGAGTTTGTCGCGACCCGGTCTTACCGCAGCACCGAGCTGGCAGGCTACCTGCAGGCCAAACTGGACCACAACGTCTACCAGCCACGCGACAATCCACTGTTCAGCGAGGTCAAAGACCTGTCGACTGTCGACGGCCCGTTGATGCTGGTTTTCGAAGACGGCAGCTGTTACGACTGCAACGAATTCCACCAGAAAATCCTTACCGACGAACGAGTGCGAAAGGAAATCGCGCCCTTTACCGTGGTGCGAATGAACACGGATTCGAATGAACCCCTGATGGATATTTACGGCAATGAGACCACGCCCGCCGCGCTCGCGCGCGAATACCAGATGATTTATCGTCCAGGGGTGCTGCTGTTTGACGAGGGCAACCTGCTAAGGCGCCACGACAGCCTGACTTTTCCGCATCATTTCAAGGAGAGCCTGCGCTACGTCGCCGGCGGTTATTACAAACAAACCAGTTACCGTGATTACTCACGCCAACGCACCGAGGAATTGCTGGACGCGGGCGTCACCATCGATCTCAGCCGGCCGAAGTAAAAACCGCGCGGATCCTTCAGGCGGCCGCGGTATCGCCCGCCGCGGCGGCCTGCTGCTCACCGTTGGCAACGATGCCGAGCTTGTCAAACAAAGCCATATCGGTATTTTCTTCCGGGTTTGGTGTCGTCAACAGCATATCGCCATAGAAGATCGAGTTGGCGCCGGCGAGAAAGCTCAAAGCCTGCATTTCCTCACTCATCCCGGTGCGGCCCGCCGACAGACGCACCACCGATGCCGGCATCATAATCCGTGCAACCGCAATGGTGCGCACGAACTCGATCGGGTCGAGTTCCTCGGTACCGTATAGCGGGGTATTCTCGACCTGCACCAACAGGTTTATCGGCACGCTTTGCGGATGCTCCGGCAGGTTGGCGAGTTGTTGCAACAGCGCGGCGCGGTCCTTGTCGGTTTCACCCATGCCGACAATCCCACCACAGCAGACATTGATGTCTTCGGAGCGAACATTTTCCAGCGTATCGAGTCGATCCTGGTAGGTGCGCGTCGTGATGATCTGCTCGTAGTATTCGGGCGAGGTATCGAGATTATGGTTGTAATAATCAAGCCCTGCGGTTTTCAACTTGCGGGTCTGCTCGCGCGTCAGCATG
>Ga0316187_10002797_pt1 | contig 15233 bp, 15 predicted proteins | sample CroRivburrow1_MG_FD_204927 | JGI IMG/M metagenome (GOLD analysis project Ga0316187, IMG submission 204927) | Coastal sediment microbial communities from Maine, United States - Cross River worm burrow 1 | ecosystem: Environmental > Aquatic > Marine > Coastal > Sediment | place: USA: Maine... | reverse complement strand
TGATCTCGATCGAAGGCTTTGATTTCAAGCCCAGGGATCAAAGCGCCCTCCATTTCGCTGGTCTTCTTCAACCAGGTCTTATCGGTCAGCACGGCGGGCGCGATTGAACTTTCTGATAAGCCCGAACATTGAACGCAAGCGTGAAAACTTGATTGCGATGGAAGATGAAAGTCGATGACTTCATACAACATTTTGCCATTTTCGATGTTTTCCGATTTCGCGACAAGTTCGTCGAGCGCGGTCTTAATCTCCTCGGAATCCAGTTTTCCACTCAGTTCCATATCCAGTCGGTTCGTGCCGTTTTGCGTTATGTTCAACATGAAATAACCTCACGATATAGGGTCAGCGTCAGAACCGCGGTGCTGGCAAAAATTTCGGTGGGTGAGCGTAGCGTGCCGTCTCTATATTTCTTGCGCGCTCGTCACTCGGACCAGAATACACATGTACCGCGACACTTTCGCGCGTCGGGTCGCGGTGGCCTCTGAACCCGCAATGCTTACACTCAGTAAATGAGTATTTTGAGGGCGTTTTTAGCGCCGTATCGTGCCGAGTGAGGCTTTCTCAACACGCTGCCAGGCGTCCTGGCCTGTACGGCTGCGCGTCTACCACCTTGGTGAAACGCGTCGCACTCTGATTTTCTACACTGGCTCAATCACGCAATTTTTCCGGTTCTTGCAGGGCGAGGCCCTGAGTTCACTGCTTAGACGCTACGTGCCATTGGCGCAAACATTGCTGATTCCTCCAGCGAACTTGATCGTGGATCCGATGGCGGGGACAGATCGAGGAGGTTGCGACGATTGCGATTCGAACCAGGAGGCCTGATGTCCTCAGAAGACGAACCCCACATGGAAGACGCGCCATATACCGGCCCTGAACGTCGCGCAGAGCAGCGCCGCAAGACCTCGGATAGACGTGAAAGCATTCGCTTTGAATTGGAGAAGGAACCGCGTCGATCGGGAAAAGACCGGCGTCGCTCAATTCAGGATCTCTGGGAAAGACGGGATATATAGGCGCTGAGATCAACGCTGATCGGGTCATTTGGTCCTGGTCTTGTCGCCTTCGGACCGAAGCACCGACCAAGTCCCCCGCCGGACCGGCAAATGCTTCGGATCAACGAGACCGGGGAGATTGTGTGGCCCCATCAGGGTTTCTACGGCCAGTACGGGTGTTTATAACTGCGCTATGAGGCCAGCAGCATTTCAAACGCGGCGTGATCGATAGGCCGATGGAACAGAAACCCCTGGGCCTCCTCCACCCCCAGTTCGCGAAAGAAATCCACCTGCGCAGGGAGTTCGATGCCTTCCGCTGTCAGATGGAGCCGCAAACTCTGCCCGAGGGCTGCGATGGCTCGCACAATGGCTGCCCCATCGGCGTTGTCCAGGATGTCGTGGACAAAGGCCCGGTCGATCTTCAAACGATCGACCGGAAACCGCCTCAAGTACCCCAACGACGAATAGCCTACACCGAAATCATCGATCGCAATCGCCACGCCCATGTCCGCCAGCGACTGCAGATTACCCGTGGCTGGTTCTTTGTCGGACATCAACAAATCCTCGGTGATCTCGATTTCCAGGAGACCGGGCGGCATCCCGGTCTCCTGAAGGATTGCCGCCATCTGCTCGGCCAGCCCGGGCTCATGGAACTGCCTAGGTGATAGATTAACCGCCATACGCAGCGGACCGGCGGCTGTCTGCTGCCAGCCCTGGAGGGTCGAGCACGCCGTTCGCAGCACCCAATTGCCGATCGGGACAATCAGGCCGGAACGCTCGGCGATGTGAATGAACTCGATCGGGGGCACCAGGCCGCGGCTCGGATGCTGCCAGCGCAACAGTGCCTCCGCTCCGACGATACGGCCACTCTCCAAGTCGATGATGGGCTGGTAGTGCAGCCGGAGTTGATCCAGGCTAAGAGCGCGTTGCAGATCGTTTCCGAGAGTGAACCTGGCTTGTGCTTGCCGGTTCATCGCGGGACGGAAGTACTGGAAACCGTTTCCGCCCTGTTCTTTGGCCCGGTACATGGCGATGTCAGCATGTCGCAGCATTGTCTCGATGTCCGCGCCGTCGCGCGGGTATACGCAGATTCCAATGCTCACGCCGATAATCGTGTCGTGCCCTTCCACTCTGAACGGCCCCCTCATGCACTCAATGAGTTTGAGCGCGATCTCGGTGACCTCCGACTCATCAGCGAGGCGCTCGATGATCGCCACGAACTCGTCACCGCCGATGCGCGCGACACTGTCCTCTTCGCGCAAAGCCGACTGGAAACGAATCCCGACATCGTGCAGAAGCAGGTCGCCTGCGGCATGTCCCAGACTGTCATTTATCCGTTTGAAGTCGTCCAGGTCGGCGAACAGCAGTCCAAGACCGGTTTTGCCGCGTTCGGCCCTGGCCAATGCCTGCCGCAGACGATCCTGAAGCAGCACGCGGTTGGGGAGTCCGGTCAACCGGTCATGGGTAGCCTGATACTCCATCTGCTGAGCCAGCCGCCGTTCCTCCGTAACATCACTCAAGGTGATGACCGCACCGCCGGTTGTTGTCGCTGATGCCATGGGTGCCACCGAGCTGCGCACCTGCCGTGCGAAGCCTTTGCGGGTGGTCAGAGAGCAATATCTCGGCAGGTCGAATGTTGTTCCATTGCCGTGCCTGTCGGGTAACAGCGTTCGAATGGGGGATCCATCCCGCTCGTCCATCAGTTCGAGCACCTCCTGCCAGGGCCGCCCGCACGCGGTCTTTTTGTCCCATTCCGTGAGCTGCTCGGCGGCTGGATTGAGATACTGAACCGTTCCCACAACGTCGGCGATTATGACCGATTCGGTCAGGGTCCGAAGGGTCGTTTCCGCCTGTGAGCGTTCCCGATCGAGTGATGCGGCAAGGCCTCGCAGGGCGCGCCAACTCCACAATGGGTAGCTCGCAGCCAGCACAAGCAAAGCCGACATGGGAGCGAACCACAGACGTGCTTCCCATAGCAGGAGTGCCGACACGGCCAGTGGGAGCGCCAACAACGCAATCGCGACCGGCAGTACCCGATGCGTGGGCAACAGTGGGAACAGCAATGCGGGCAACATTGCAATGGCTCCGCTGAGTAGGAGCCCAAGCCACACAGGCAGCGTCCTTATAAACCGACCGGAACGCTCAGCGGCCAGAATGTTGGCGATCACCTCCACTCCGGGCATGCCCATTCGTTCCCCGGACTGGGGGGTCGGCACGGGATGTCCCAGGCCAGACGCAGTGACGCCGATGAGAGCAATACGGTCGCGCAGCGCATCTTGGTCCGTCTCGCCACTCAGCATGTCGATGTAGGAAACGCGTTTGAAGTGACCGGGTGGCCCGGCAAAGGGTATGCCGACGTGGTCGCCCCGCACCCAGGAGCCGGTACCCAGCGGGGGTGTGTACGATGGATGGGCTGCCGTACCCCCTTCCGCGACCTGTTGCAAAGCAAGTGCGAAGTGCGGCCATCGTGGCGCGTTAACTCCTCCCCTCAGAAAGGCGTAGCGCACGATGCCGTCGGGTTCGATTTCCAGGTCGATGTGCCCCAGTGCAGCGGCACTGGCGGCCAGGACCGGAATCGGCTGAGTTTCCCGTAACAGGCCCGCAGCCGCCGTGGATTCGGGCAACACCGGCAGCACCACGCGCCCGTACGCTCGCATCCTGGCGGCCAACAGATCGTCACCCTCCGGATCCTGAAAATCGGCCTCCGCCAGAATAACGTTCAGACCGACTGCTTTAGCGCCCGATTGGTCGAGTATCCTGATGGCTTCGGCGTGGAGGCGGCGTGGCCAGGGCCAGCGTCCGAGCGCCGCCAGGCTGGCCTCATCGATGGCGATGATGACGATGTCATCGTCGGAGGGCTGGATGTTCAGCTTCAACAGTTCATCGTAGACCAGATTGTCCAGTCGCCAAGCCAGGCCGAACCAATCGAGAGCAATTGCAGCGCAGACCAATAGCGCCGTCAGGATCGTCAGCTCGGCGCGACTGCGATGTCTGCGAGTCATAACGCGAGGATCAAGACCAACAGCGTGGTGAGTACCGCCGGCCAGTAACTGCTGGGGGGAACATTCACCCTTTGCGGGGTGCCGAAGGGACCAACGTCGCCGGCGCTATCGATGGTGCGAACGCGGATGAAGAAATACCCCGATTCCGGACGGTCGAGATGGACGTCCGGTTCGGGCACCACGGTACGGTGCACGATGTCCTGAAAATCCGGGTCACGCGCGAGCTGAAACTCGTACCGATCTCCCGGAAGACCCCGTGCCCATTGGAACGAAATGCCCTGGTTTGTGATTTCGGGTTGTTCCAAATCCGGTGCTGGCGGCATGCGCTTGAACATTGACCCATCGGCCCATGGGCCGACTTCGCCGTCATCGGCCCGTGTTGCAACCCGCCAGTAGTATTGCCCCGGTTGCAGCGTCCCCGGCGCGATGGCCTTCTCGGTGCGTACATCCGTCAGGTCCGCCACCAGCGCTTCGAACCCGGAATCCTGGGCCACCTGCAGACGGTAGGCGGCCGCATTCGCCGGGCGTGCCCAATGGAATGCCGGTCTCTCCTCCGATATCAGTGCGCCGGGTGTTGGGCTCACCAGGATCGGCGCTTCGGGGCGGGCATCGACGGTGAGACGACGCTCGCCGTCGTGCCCTTCCAGGCCTTCCGCGTCCACTGCACGGACCCGCAGAATGTAGTCGCCGTCCGGCAGGTCCGGGATACGCGCTGTTCCGAGGCCCATAACCTGTTCGAATACCAGGGTTCGAAAATCTGGATCCGTCGATACTTGAATGCGGTGGGCAGTAGGTCCGGCAACAGCCGGCAAAGCAATTGGGAAAGGCACTCGCTCGATACGAGAAGGCAGGGTGGACAGATCCGGTGCCTCCAGCAGGGGTTTGGGCTCCGAAGGTGGGCTGTCTATCGCCGCGATTGCGCCAAAGCCCGCAGGCACGCTCCGACTGACGCCACTGCCGGTGACGCCGACCAAGCCCTGCAGTACCTCGGTGGCGCTGATCTCCCCGCTGGCCTGTGCACTCATCCGGTATCGGGTCCCCCGCACCGCTGAGGTTGCGGCGGGGGTCCTGATTTCATAGCGCGGTACATCAGCGCCCGTTCTTGGCGTAACGATGCTTTCCGCACGTCCACGCATCAGGTGTATGTGCGTATCGGCGTAGTTTGAACTGCCGTAGGCGCGTAATCGTTCGAGCTGTAAGTCGCTACCCGGACCCACCAACAGCCTGGAGCCGTCAGCGACAGCGAGGGTGACGCTGCCGTCGGCACCCGTGTGAAGGAAATCGCCGCTGCTGAGTGTGGTTCCGCGGGTGACCGGCACGCGATCCCCGCGATCATCCGATTGCGCGGTCACCTCGCCCCGGACCTCCAGCACGACCAATGTAGTCGGTCGCAACTTCACCCAGGACAGCGGGATTCGGATTTCGGTCCCGGGCAGCATGTGCCAGGGGTCATCGACCCCGTTCAACTCTTGCAGCCGTTTCCAGTAGCGGATGTGTTTGAGGTGTTGGGCCGTAATACTCCACAGGCTGTCGCCGGGACGCATCTTGTAGACCCAGTCCTCGCCCAAAGCCATGAGGGGTGACAGCGTTAGAATGGTCGCCAGCACGACCGGCATCCAAGCGTTATGCGTCGCGGACTGCACCCAGGGGACAGGAAACAGTGCGACGTGTTTCTGCTTGCCCGGCATTTACACTCTCCTCAATGGCTTGCCAGGGAAGCCCTGAATCTCCGAATCGCTGCAATGCAGGGCGCGCTGTCTAATGGACGTGCAGCCCTTGCCGTCGTTCGAACTCACCGCGCTGCGGTTTCCCGGTCGTACCCGGATAACTGAATGCAGAGTCCAATCGGCGCTGTGCATTGGATACATCTACATCCGTGATACCCCCGAACCGAGGTGAATCCAATAAGGGTTGCTACGTATTTGGGGGGCAAGAGAGCCCAAAGGGAACAGTCATTTGGAAGTGGCGGCAAGCGCCAGAGCGATTGGGTTGACGAGATTCGTTGACACGGGCGACATGATTCAGCTGCCGCCGAGTGTCGGGCGTAAATCGCATGGACCGGACCTGCCCGGCTTCGAGAATCGGGGTGTGAGTCGGATGCGTGTGCACCCAACGAGAGCGTATTTTGAGGTGCCGGTGAGGAGCAATAACCAGCGCCATTGCGACGATCCGCAACGCCGTCAGGGACCGGGAGGGCAAGCGCAGGTGTGAAGTCGTTTGAGAGGCACTGCACTAAAACCTATTTCGGACCTTGTCCCTAAAACGGCATCTGTACCAGTTCCGATACCTCGAGCGAGCCGCCAATATCAAGAAACGGACATGCAATTGCAGTCTCCAGTGCGTCCTCCATTGAATCCGACGCAATGATCGTATACCCGGACATAGATGTCCTGCTTCCATTGCAAACGGTGCCGTCGGAATTCACCGTGCTCGTGTCTTTTAGCGGATTGGCTGGGCTGACTGCCGAATCGCCCAAGTCCGCAAGCCACCGTTTATATTTCGCGAAGTGTTGCTTGCCTTCTTCTGGGCTGGATGGCGGGTTCCCACCCAGGTAAACAATGATGTACTGAGCCATGTGTGCATTCCTCTTTATAGAAAAAGCGTCACACAAAAGAGTTTGAGTCCCCGCTTCTGTGTGATTCGCTCACCCATCCGTTGGCGTCACTGCAAAGTGCGCTACCCCGGCCCTCTTCGAACTGTGTCTCGCCACTTGCAATCGAGACCCAGTTTGCACTTGATACTACGAAGATGTGCAGGGTCGGCCTTAAAGGCAGTTCTCCATCGAACGCGCCAAGGGCGATCTCAACAATGTCATTCGACGTCCTCGGACTGGCGAACAACAAACTTGAACCGCAGTGTTCACAGAAAGTCCGGGTCGTTCCGTTTGGCGCTGTGTAGCCCTTGAGCGAATCCTCACCTCGGAGCCAACGAAACTTCGCCCGTTCCACGCCTGCGATGGTTGCGTACGAAGTGGGCAAGATCCCTGTCAGGGCCCGGGTCGCCCGAGGTTTCTGCGGGCACCCTCGACCTCGGCTCTGATCACGCAGGCCTCCACGTGATCATTGATCAATCCCATTGCTTGCATAAAAGCATACACCGTGGTGGGCCCAACGAATTTCCAGCCCAGCTTTTTCAGATCCTTCGACAACGCAATCGATTCCGCGGAGGTTGATGCAGACTGCGGTTTTGCCGTTTGATCCGCCTTGGGCTCGTAACGCCAAATGAAGGCTGCAAGCGATCCATCTCGTTCGACCCGTTCCCGGGCACGCTGGGCGTTGTTGATGACTGCCTCGATTTTGCCTCTATGACGGACGATGCCCGCGTCCTGAAGCAGACGATCGACATCGCTTTGGCTGAACCGCGCTACTTTGTCGAAATCAAAGTTCTGGAAGGCGGCGCGGAAATTCTCGCGTTTGGCGAGGATCGTGCGCCAGCTCAACCCTGACTGGAAGCTCTCCAGACACAGTTTCTCGAACAGGCGCCGATCATCGCAAACCGGAAAGCCCCACTCGGTGTCGTGATAGGCCTCAAATTCTGGTGCGGCACCAGACCAGAGGCAACGTGGCCGGCCGTCAGTACCCAGTATCGTTTCGCCCATGTATGGGTGTCCTTTTAATGCCGACCGGACATGTCCTGATACTTCACGCCGGAGGTGGTCTGTGGCGTGTTTTGCCTCAATCACACAGGACAGCGCGAGCATGTGCACAGGTCATGCTTTGCCGTAAGCCAATATGTCCGCCCGGCCCTTCTGAATCAGTTTGGCGACAAACAGCTCGCGACAGGCCTGACCCAGTACCGGGCCATCCAAAACGCGCTTCCCTTGTTTGTATTTAACTTCTCTGATCCAAGGGAATGGTTCTGAACCGAAGACGACCCGGCCGATGCGGGCTTCGACCATTGCCGCCTCGCACATTGGGCATGGATAGAGTGTCGTATACAAGGTGGCATGTTCAAGTGTGTGGTTTTTCAGCCTTTCACACGTGCTACGGATAACATTGATCTCGGCGTGTGCAGTCGGATCGAAGTCAGCGTGCGTGGTATTGCATGCACGGCTTATGATTTCGTCGCCAATCACCAGCACCGCACCCACGGGATAATCTTCGCCTCGCATGTTTTTTTGCGCTTCCAGGTAAGCCGCTTTCATGTAGTCGATGTCATTCATCGGGTTCTCGCCATAGCTGGGCCTTCGAGTTGTGTAGTTTGCTCGTCGGGATGTAGCGAACAGGGACTCAAGATGCGTCGGGCCCGATTTCCGTCGGCGGCGTCTGGTCTGAGATTATTGCGTCGGCTTCGAATTCCACCAGCCATTCCGGGTTCACGAAACCCGAAACCTGCATGATGGTGTCGACCGGTCTGACATCGGCGAAATACTCGGCTCGAACATCGATGACCGCCTTCCAATCCTCGATGTTGGTCAAGAGTACACGGGTGCGAACCACGTCGCCCAGGCATGCGCCGGACCGCTCGAGCGCCTCTTGAATGATCTCCAGGCACCTCCGCGTTTGCACGGCGGGATCGCCCACGCCGACGGTCTTGCCGTCGGGCCCGACTGGCGCCGTTCCACCAACTGAGACATAGGGTCCCACGCGGACCGCGCGGCTAAATCCGACCACCATTTCCATCGGGTTGCCGTTTGAAACAAGTACTCGTTTCATCGCTTGGTCCCTCCAAGGTTTTGCCGACTGTGCCTCTATTACGGAGATGATCGAACCTGCGGTTCGGCCGTGAAAAATTCGTGGAGTGGATGGCTTTTGGCGTCTCTGGCCCGGTCAACGTCGTGACTTCGCGCCGGTCGAGTATGTTCATCACAAACCCCCGGCCCGGGGGCGCCATGGCCGGATCTGCGAATGTCTGCGATCAGGCGTCGCGGATTTGGGCAAGAAGTTGGGCATAAAGGTCGTGGTCGCGGGATGAGTAGCAGCAGAAGATGATCTCGCTTAGTGACGAAGGCGACTGAACAAACCCGCTCGCAGTGGAAACGGCAATCTTGGCGGCCTGGTCAGCAGGAAAGCCGAAGACGCCCGTGCTGATCGCCGGGAAGGCAATTGAGGCGAGGTCGTGCTCCGCTGCCAGTTCCAGCGAACGGCGATAGCAGGACGCCAATAGTGCTCGCTCATCCCGGGAACCGCCGTGCCAGATTGGGCCGACCGTGTGAATAATGTACCTGGCAGGCAGGTCGTAGCCGGGGGTGAGTATTGCTTCGCCGGTCTCGCATCCGCCCAGAAGGCGGCATGCCTCAAGCAACGCCGCCCCGGCGGCGGCGTGAATGGCGCCGTCCACGCCGCCACCGCCCAGCAGCGATGAGTTGGCGGCGTTGACGATGGCGTCCACCGACAAGGTGGTGATATCGGCCTGAACCGTCTGGAGCGTTATCATTTCACAGAGCCTATAGAGGCATCTTAATTTGCGGAACAACCGTCGGCCTGGGGCTGGTTCATAATAGCGATTATGTTTTGTTGTAGATAACGGGCATGCACCCCTTCCACTGATCCCATTTCTCCTGGTCCGCAATCAGATCAGCCATGAAGCTGGCTACATTGATTCGACTGGTCTTGCCTGCATCGAATATCGCGCTTCGAATCGGTGAAGCGTGTACCTCATACTCGGTCGCGTCGCCTTCATCGATCAAACTGTCGGGACGAACCGCAGCCCACTCAATTGCACCGTCGTTCTGGCCCACCTCGGTGCGGAGATAGTCCGCAGCCTCCTCGTTGTCCACGTGCGGAGGCAACAAAAGTCGGAGCAGCCAGATAACACATTGCTGGCCGACGGAAATCGGCTCGGACAGATCGCGGTTGCTGTTGCCCGTGGTGTTCATGAGGACAAACTTTACCGGCTTTGACGGTTTGGTCGCCCTGACAGCGTCGCACAAGCGGCGAGTTGCGTCGGTGACGAGCCTGCGCGGCTGGCCGTAGATACCCTTCACGCTCATATTGTGTCCCAGACAGGAAGCGACTGCTTCGCACCCGTTGGCATGGTGGGCCATCTCTTTATCGGTCAGATCCAGGACACTTGCCTGGATCACGGACAGGTTATCGTTGTTCTGGAAGCGTTCAGGTAACTTACTGGCATTTCTCACAATAACCCTGACCTGCTGTTCTCGATTGAGCAACTGATCGACCAGCAACTGTCCCGTTGCGCCACTGGCGCCGACCACAAGTGTCGTCATGATTTGATCCTGCCCAAAAAAACCCTATGTGAACGCATAGCATCACAGTTCATTGTGGCGCGACTGTACAGGCGTCTTACTCGCTCGGCGCGGCATAGACAAATACGCGATCATTTTGCCAGGGCTTCTGAGAACGTTTTCTTCAATCTCCGATTAATGAGCCGCAGAGGAATGCCGCCGGAGACCTGCTCCCGTTCAGCCTGCGCCAAAAGATCATTCAGGGTGACGCGGACCGAACCGTTCGCGTCCTGCCAGAGGATTGATTTGCAGGATGCTGGCTTCCAGGGCGGGGTCGGACCAGATGAGCACGTGCGCAGGTGGCATCGGCGATCCGGCCTTTGCCGCGAGGCGAGCGTGGTCGATATCGGCAACTCTTTCGAAGTCTGGGTGCTCACGGATATTCGCCTCAAGTGTCTCGTAGAGTTTGTCCGGTTCAACGAAGCGGCTTTCCGAAACGGTCTCGGGCGAACAGGCTTGCAGCAACAGCAGTATGCATGCGCTTGAGGCAATGGTTGGCAAGATACGCATTGTGAATCCAGTCAAGTGTCTGGTTGGTTCCGCCGCGCCCGGCCCGGATAGGGTCGACCACGGTTCGAGGTCGATGAAGGTGATCCGCGGTCGTGCAACATGCGGGCTACCCCGGCGATGCCGCTCCGATCGGATCCAGCGCAAGGACCCGCGCGCTCTTCGGGGGTATCCCAAACTCCCCCCGTACCCGGTCTATCGGACCATCCGCTTTGGTAAACAGGTCGAAGTTCAGCAGGTCGGTGTTGCAGGCTCTGCCGCGTTGCATCGCTTCGCTCATGCGTTCGATGCCACCGGGCAGGGAGAGGGCCTCACCCGGATGTGAACCCGCAATCAAACTGGCCGTGAAGGCGCCCGACTCGAAAAGGCCCAGGGCGCCGATCAGGCCCAGGGTGGCTCCCGGCGATCGGCTGCAACTGGCCTGGAAGCTGACGACTTCGATTTCACCCAGCGGTGTCGTGCCGTAGTCGGCCAGCACATGTACCCAATCATGCTGTGCGACTGCGACGTTGGCGCCACCCGGTTCCCCGGGCATGAGAAAGCCGCGCGTCTGATAAAACTCGAACAAACGCCGGCCCAGACTGCCTTCGGGGCAGTCTCCCAGACCGTGCCAGCGCTTGAGCAGAGCCGAGTCTTTCTCGACGGTCACTGCGTAGGCGGATTCGCCCTGTCTGGCCACCAGAGTTGCGAACTCCGGTTGTTTCCGGTCCAGGTCGCCAATCCAATTGAGGCGGTAAAAGTCCTGTTGCGCCCTTGCCATTTCGCCAACCACGAGGTCTCGTAAAAACATCAACGCGGGGTCGTCTACACCCAGCGCGCTTGCCCAGCTGCGGACCGACGCTTCCATTGGCTCAGGGACCGGGTTGCACAGAACCTCGATTGCACACATCAGTTGGATAAGTTCCGAGCGCTCTTCGGGAGAAACCAGCGCTGCAGCCACCTCCTGCTGCGAAATCGGTTGGAGCGTCTCGAAATCCAGATCGCGTTCCAGTAGCTGGTTAAACAGCACATGGAGCAGCCGGGGCTGAACCGGAGCAACCCAGGCACGCCCGCGGCACGCCGCCACGACGGCTCGCGCCAGGACATCGGCGTGTTCATGTGAGGTGTGAATCAAAAACATTCCGTCAGTCTAGAACAGATTCCGGGAATGGCCCGATCGACCGGCGGCGCCTGAAACGCCAACGCAATACTGAGGGAGAACCGGGCTATGTTTTTGCGATGCCGTACGTCGGCTTCATGGTCTGTTCATCTGTGTTCCTCTTCCTTTCCTTCGCCTTCCTCTGGCGCAGGCGTATGTGGATATCGCTTCTGCTCACAGCAGGAACGCTTGCAGGAATCTATCTGGTCTTTCGGATGATCTTCCAAGTCGTCCTGCCGCGCGGATCGCTTCTACAGGGTTGGTTATAGGTGGAGGCGGCGCTGGGGAACCTCGCGCTCTCGTGGTTGGACCCCTCCCTGGTGCTGCTGACAGCGCTGGGCACGCTGGCCGGCATCTATGTCGGCGCGATACCGGGGCTGTCGGTGACGATGGCGACGTCGATCCTGATCTCTTTTACGTTTCGTTGGCCGGTGAACGATGCATTGGCGCTGATAGCCGGCGTCTTCGTCGGTGGCGTCTATGGCGGCTCCCGGACCGCCATATTGCTCAACATTCCCGGCGCGCCCAGTGCAATCGCTACGGCTATTGACGGCTATCCCATGGCGCAGCGAGGCGAGGCGGGGGAAGCCATCGGCCTGACTACGGTCATGTCTGTATTCGGAGGATTGGTCGGCATCCTTGCGCTCGCGCTGTTCGCGCCCCTGATCGCAGGCTTCACGATCCAATTCAATTCGCGCGATTATCTGCTGTTGGGACTGATTGGCATTCTGCTGGTCGGCACGCTCTCTGGCGAGAGTTTTGCCAAGGGCGCGTTTGCGGGTGCATTTGGCGTGCTGATCGGCATGGTCGGCCTTGACCCGATGACCGCAGAAGGCCGCTTTACCTTTGGTTCGATCCAACTCATGGGGGGCATTCCCTACATCGTCGCGATGATCGGATTCTTTGGCTTGGCCGAAGCGTTTGTGCAATTGCACAACCTCCACCTGCCGGTGATCCGCCAAAAGATCACGCGGATCGTTCCGAGTTGGCGGGATGTGAAACGGTACTTTGGATTGGCGGTACGGTGCTCCGGAATCGGTACGATCATCGGCGCTTTGCCGGGGACGGGCGGGGACATAGCCGCGCTGCTCGCCTACGATCACGCCAAACGCTCGACGGACAACCCCGATGTGCCCTTTGGCGAGGGCTGTAAGGAAGGGCTGGTCGCCCCCGAAGCGGCAAACAACGCAGCGGTGGGCGGCGCCTATATCCCCATGCTGACGCTAGGGATTCCTGGCGATGCGGTTACGGCGGTCATCATCGGTGCGCTGTTCATCCACGGGCTCAAGCCGGGTCCGCTTTTGCTTGTCGAGACACCACACCTGTTCTGGTTCATCGTCGGCAATCTGGTTTTGGCGAACATCTTCCTGTTGATCTTCGGACTGACGGGTATCCGCGTGTTCACCAAGATCGTCGAGTGCCCGAAGGCGATTCTGATCCCTCTAATCGTCGTATTCTCGGTGGTCGGAACATACGCGATCCAGAACAACCCGAGTCACATTGCCTGGATGCTCGGTTTCGGGGTGGTCGGGTATTTCATGAAGATTTACGGGTTTCAGGTCGGGCCGGTCATTCTCGGCGTGATCCTCGGGCCAATGATGGATTCCAACTTCCGCCGGGCCATGCTCGGCGCGCGAGGAGACACTGGGACGTTCCTGTGGAACTTCGTCTCGCACCCCATATCGCTGGTGCTGACCATCGGGTTCGTCTTGCTGCTCGCCTCTCAAACCCCGCTCTGGCGGCGGCACCGTTCGCGATGAGCGTTGATCTATGACGCGTTCTTGGCCTTTGGCTCCTCCCATCTGCCCATTCTTCAACGGAATGGTTGATGTCTCCTCGCCTTTTAAGCTATCGAGTGACTGGACGGCAATATGACCGACTTTCTTGAACTCCGGGCCGGGGCTGTAATTGGAGGTCGTCGCGGAATGTCTCCGGGACCGGTGCACGTTGTGGGTCGAGGACGTTAACGCACCGGCGCTGCGCAACCTGGGCTAGAATCCGGGAGTGGTCGACTACCCCGCCTGAGCGGCGTCCCTTAACGGCGGGTGGCAATGGAGCACGCAGACACCGCTCGGCGCGCAGATTCGGGGGGAGGCACCCATGACACTCCGATTTACACAGTTTGGCGGCGGCCTGCTGCTCTGCGCCCTCGTGGCGTACGCGACGGCGGCCGAGTTCCCCGCCGAGGATCCCAAACCCTTCGCCGAGGCCAGGGTGATTCTGCAGCTGTCCGACGCCGACGAGAAGAAGCAGAGCGCCGTGCTCGACGTGGCCAACAACCTGATCAAGCACTACGGTGGGCCGGACATGATCGACGTGGAGATCATCGCCTTCGGCCCGGGCATCGAGCTGCTTTTCGCGGACAATTCCCGCGGCGCGCGCATCGACAGCCTCGCCGTCAGCGGTGTGCGCTTCGTTGCCTGCATGAACACGGTGGACACGCTCGAACGCCTGACCGGCAAGCGGCCGGTCCTGACCGAGCACGCCATCCCCGTCCAGACCGGGGTAGCTCATATCGTCGAGCGCGTAGGTGAGGGCTACGTGCTAGTGCGCCCGTGACAGTGGCCGCGACCATCGGATGGGCGTTTGCATTTCATGTTCGCCATTAAAACCGAACATAGATTTACTTTCCAAAAGGTCACGAATGCCGCCTTTTTTGGGGTAAACACAGGCGATTTGGTCAAGTCATCGCCGATTGAGGAGACGACATGCTTCGGGCAAAACTTCCCAGCGCCGTCACCGGCGAGTATGAGCTTTTGATTCAGGACGGTGAGCACGACCGCCTGATCCTCCGCCTGACCGGCGATGAACCGAGCTGTGAGCTGGATGAGGCGTCTGTGACGGAACTGTTCAATGCATTGGAGAAGTGGCTGACGGACCAGCACATTGCACGCGGAGCCCAGGACAAGAAGGGTCCATGACCGGTCGGCATGTAGGCGCGTGAATCGACCGCGATCGCTACGACCGTATCGTTGGCAACGGCGATCTGGTTGACCCTCCCGGTATGCCGATCATGAATACGAGATGAGTCATTGCTTGAAGATGAGCCGCTGCCGAGCATTGCTCGCGGAGGCTCGATCACTGCATGACTTGCCGGTGCCCTGACCGCTTGGGCCCTGCGCATGGACCGTCTATCTATCGGACTCAAAATGCGCACCTCCGACCCCCTGGTTCGCAGCCTTCCCGGTAAAACGTACGCATTGTTTTTAGTCTGAAGTTCCTCGGCAGGAAACGTGAGAACCCGAGTCCGTTTAAGGAGATAGGCGGATTCGTGGTGTAGAGTTCTGCCTACAGTTGGATGGTCTCGAGCAGTTCGTAGGCTTGCTGCTGCTTGGCGTCTGGGGTGGTTACAACCTCGAAGGTTGCCGTTTCAGTTCCCGAACCGGGCACTCGACAGACGTTTCGTACGA
>Ga0316187_10002796_pt1 | contig 15238 bp, 12 predicted proteins | sample CroRivburrow1_MG_FD_204927 | JGI IMG/M metagenome (GOLD analysis project Ga0316187, IMG submission 204927) | Coastal sediment microbial communities from Maine, United States - Cross River worm burrow 1 | ecosystem: Environmental > Aquatic > Marine > Coastal > Sediment | place: USA: Maine... | reverse complement strand
TAACTCCGTATTCCCGGATTCCGCAGGGCTACATCCGGGCTACAACACATTCATTTATGCGTTTATGGACGGGCACTAGTTAAGCCCAAAGATTATTATCCTTTACCGTTACCTTATTTCACTTGTATTATTGCCCTAGTGGCCGTTATTTAATCTAAAAAAGGTAACCGTATATTGGGGAAACAGTCAAACAATCGTGGACCCACGGTCTATGTCATCGACGATGATGCACCTGTGCGAGATTCCTTAAGATTATTATTGGAGTCGTTGGGTAAAAATGTCGAGACATTTGCATCTGCCCAGGAATTTTTAGACCAATCTAATGAAGTTTGTTGTGGTTGTCTTGTTTTAGACATACGTATGCCCGGTATAGATGGCATGGAACTTCAAGATATACTCAATGGCCGTGGTCTGTACCTTCCCATAATATTTATTACCGGTCATGGCGAAGTACCTACTGCTGTAACCGCTATGCGTAAAGGTGCGTTTGATTTTATTCAAAAGCCGTTTGTCAATCAAGATTTGATCGGTCGTATCGATGCCGCGTTGGAGTTCGACGACAAAAATCGGGAACTAAATCAAAAACAAAAATCCATTGAACAATGTCTTGCTAGCTTAACTGAACGCGAGCTAGAGGTTTTGCGCTTTATTACTGAAGGTAAGTCCAATAAGTCCATTGCCCTAGAGCTACATGTCAGTCAACGAACGGTAGAGGCTCATCGTGCACACATAATGGAAAAAATGCAGGCAAAATCGTTGCCACATTTGGTACGTATGGCCATGACAATTGAAACAATGCAGTGGCCACAGAATAATTGAAAACACATCATCATTTATTGTCTTTGCCTATTTGTCACTATTAAAGGGAAATAAAAATAAACTATTTGTTCATTAATGATGCCGTATTCGACTCGAAGTATAATAAACTGACCAGTCCATCTGCCGCAGCGACAATCGTTTCAGTATTGGTTTTGTGTACCACCTCTCCAGGTTCATAATCGTGATTTTCTTTCCAGCCGCATAAGTAGTAAATAAGCCACGGTTGGTTTGCAAATGTGGCGTAACATCCCATTTTACCAAAAGCGCGATTAATGCGTTCAATCTCTATAACGCTAGTGTTCCAATCAATGCTGCGTTGTTCTATTGAGGGTTGTGCCCAATAGGTGAATTCTTTTGCCTGTTCTTGTGCCTTATCCCAAAACTGAGCAATGTCTTGCATGACCGTCATCAATAGGGATTTTGCCAGCAATTGGGATTTGGCCGAGAGGGTCTCAAGATTTTCTCCAGTCGTGATGGGAAATTCTTTTTGCAACAATACATCGCCAGCATCAAAATCTTGCGATAGCTTATGAATGGAAACACCACTTAGTTTTTGCTCTGTTAAAATAATCCAGGGTAAGGGCCAAGCGCCTCTGCCTAAGGGTAATAAAGTGGGGTGAATATTGATTCCCTTGATAGTTGATCTCGACAAATCGGGTATTTTATAGCGGTAACCAGCTGTAATGAGTAATTCGCAGCCTTCAGATTCCAATTGTAAAATCACTTCGTCATTAATGCGTTGGGTACTAATCTCAATTTTGTTGTGTGCACAGATCTCGTATAAGTATTGGTTGTATTCGTTACGGTTGTCACAGGGGAATGTATAGACCCTATAAACTTCAAAATCGGCGGCCAGCAGCTCACTCAAACACGAGCTAAAAAAATCATATCCACAATAAGCTATTTTCATTAGAATAATTTACCTGGTTTAAATATTTAATTGACACTATATAACAATCTCCCTAACCATGAAAGCGCCTTAATTCACTCCTTTTCAAACCAGTAAAATGGGAATTAAGAGCGCTATTTATGATATACTTAAGTTAGTAACCTATACGGGACATCACTGCTGTCCCGTTAAAATGGAACCTATTCACGTAAACCTGTGCGGTATATACGGTGTAGATCATCACTAGTATCCCGGACATGGAATTGGTATACCCAATTCAACACGCGCGTGAATACATCCATGTAAGCTCGACTGCCGCATCCATGCGGCAGACGGTATTGAATTGGGTATACCAACCCCATATCCTAGCTTTTTGCCTCGATTCCAAAAGTTAAGGGGACAGCAGTGATGGGGCGTACAATTGTATTGCTTGTTTAATTAGCTATTATATTATTTGAGAGATGAAAACTATCTTGCTAATTTTGGCCGTAATCCCTCCGCTGGTTTTTGCAGACGACTTGCAGCAGGTCGACAAAGTATTAGTAAATAAATCCCTGCATAAAATGTATTTAGTCAAAAATGATGAAACGCTTCGGGAATATAATATATCTCTAGGTGGTAATCCGTTTGGACATAAAGAAAGGGAAGGGGATCAACGTACACCCGAAGGGCAATATATCTTGGATTATAAAAAAAGTGATAGTGCTTTTTACAAGGCAATTCATATTTCTTATCCAAATACGCAAGATAAAATGATTGCGAAGAAAAAAGGTGTTAACCCAGGCGGCGCAATTATGATTCACGGCCAAAGAAATGGCTATGGGTGGGGGAGTCTAATTACGCAGTTCTTTGATTGGACGCATGGATGTATTGCCGTTACCAATGCAGATATCGATGAAATATGGTTGGCCGTGAACGAAGGGACTCCCATCGAAATATTTCCGTAAACTACGCACATCTCCCTATGTGCGTTATTTGAAATATTCTGTTCTATTTTATTTTCTTTCCATTATGGCTGTGTAGTAGGCAGTGGCGCCTTTTTTCATAAAGTAGTAGTTTTTAATTCCTTGTTTTTCAATTGTGTATTGCAGCCATTTTACTTGCTTCCCAACTTCGTCATATATAAAAAGTGTTTTGTTTTTCTTTTTGGCCTTTGCTAACATTTTATCCAGTTTTTTCGTATCGTCCAGGCTTACCCAACGCTCCTTTCCAGGATAAAAACCAATACCTGCTCTTTGGTATTTGTCCCTTACATCAAGTACCATTGAATTTGAACCCAAATCAAACGCCTTGTCGCTAAAGCTATCGTGATGTAAAAGATGCGAATTAAATTTTTTCACCGAGATTAGATGTTCTTTTTTGATCGGGCTTTCACCTAGAAGTACCGCATACTTTGGTTTGGCAATGGCCCATTCAAAAACACCAGCATCAAAAGCAAAAATATTCGATACACCAGCAGCTTGGCCTTTTTTAACCGCGATATACGATTTGAAACAGGTTCTACCATTGCAATAAAATACAATGGGTTTATTAGTTTTAGATCGTAATTGTATTAATTCCTGTTCAAAGGTTTTACTGGCTACAGGGATATTAATGCTGCCTTTGAAACGAAGAGTTTCATATTCATAGCGTGATCTTGCGTCAACGACTACGACATCAGCAAGACCTTGAGACAACTGCCTAAGCTCATAAACAGGGATATTTGGAAATTTGGCTCGACCTGGAAATTCGGTATCCTTGGCATAGGTTGTTAGGCTTACCAAGCTCAATATCAAGCAAATAAAAAGAAAAAACTGTTTATGCATAAGTCTCAAACCTCAGTGTAATTAATTGTTTTACAGGCTAGTTATGAACAATTAAAAATTAGTTAATAATAATATACTAATATATCGAACCTAATTTGGATTTCTTTAATAATCTTTTTCATAGGAATAAATAGTATCCTAGATTAATCAGTCTGGTGCCAGCAAAGAGCAGTAAGCTAATGATTAATCAACTAAATCTAGGGTAAATAGACAGGCGAGGGATAGGTGCACTTTGTAGTGCACCCGGCGTGGTAAAGTAAGAGATTGGGAATTATTCGTAATCGGCGGCCGCTGCGGCTTCGTATTGTCGGAACTGTTTACCCAGTAGATGCAATGCATCGGTATAGGGTATTGTGCCAGCAGATCGGATTATTTCCATACCTTCTTCGCTAGAGGCATACTCGATGAACTTTATAACTAAGGGATTGCGTTCACGTAATTTAGTTACAAGATAAATTGGGCGATAGAGTATATACTTTCCTTCTTTAATGTTGTCATAGGTCGGTTCCTGACCTGAAACTGCGAGCATTTTCACATCGCGGCGCTTGGCACTGCTTATTCCTGTTGCGGTCATAGCCCAGGTATTTTTTACCACTGCTTTTTCAGCAGGGCCGGACGATTTTACCATGTGTGTGCCTGGATAAAACTCTTTATCAAGGTCATGAAAAACCAACTCTCTTAAGGTGAATCCCACCCCGGAAATTGCGCTTTTTCGAGCATAAAGTTCAATGCGCTTTGATGGACCACCCAGTTGCTTCCAGTTGGTTATCTTACCGTTATATATTGCCTTTACTTGTTCGAGGGTGATGTTTTTAACGGGATTTTTCTTATTAACAATAAAGACAATAGCATCCCAAGCTACCGGTATTTGATTAACGTAGCGTTCATTTCTATGCGATTCCATGGACGAGCGGCAAGCACCACCGATATTGATGGTCCCATTTGATACAGAACGAATTCCTTTGGTAGCGCCACCGCCTTGCATTTTTATTTTGATGCCGGTTTTCACCTCAAAGGCCTTAGCCAGTTCAGTCATAAAGGCTTTTTTGGTAATACCGCAACCACCCCAGATCAAGGTATTGCTGGATTCATCCAAGGGCTTTGGTTTTGCTAGTGATATCGAACCAACGCTAATTGTAAAGGTACAAACCAGAACAGCAACAAGAAGCTTCATTTTATGCTCCAAAGTTTAAATTATTTCCAACATTTGATGTCTAACGTTGTTGGGAAACGTTAAGTTAAGTGCATATTGCACATGGATCATGGATCTAGCACATATATACATTCTATATCGGTTGCTAAACTTATTTATTCAAATTATTTTATAAAACAGGGGTGTTACAGGCCGCTATATTGAAATTGTTCAGAGACGGTTGCGTCAGTACTTAAGGTGGCAAACCCTTAATAATCAATGTATTGCAATATTATATAAGGTCAGGGCTTATAAAACTGAGGTTGCGGCCGATCTATATTGTATTGCACACTGCTATTTTATCCAAGTAATAAATGCATAATTAACTGATTTTTGTCTCTTAATATAAGCATATAAGCGAATGATAATGGAGATACAATAATGATCACTGTTGAACAGCTAATAGAGAAAAAGGGCAGCCAGGTTTGGTCGATATCAACTGAGGCAAGCGTGTTTGATTCCATTAGACTAATGGATGAAAAAGGCGTGGGTGCACTTGCTGTAGTAATTGAAGATTCCTTAGTGGGTATCATATCTGAGCGTGATTATGCACGCAAAGTAATCATCAAAGACCGCTCATCGAAAGAAACGAAAGTAAAAGATATTATGACTCGGGAGGTATACCACGCTGTTCCCAATCAAAATATCGATGAATGCTTGGTCTCAATGCATAATCATAAAATTCGACACCTGCCCGTATTGGCAGGCAATAAACTCGTAGGCATGTTATCGGTGGGCGATTTGGTCAAGGAAATTATCCAAGACCAACAGTACACAATCAAGCAACTGGAAAATTCTATGACCTGGGAAGAATCATTCTAATTGATTAGAAATACCAAAGAGTAAAATCAACGCTTTTTGGCTAAAGTTAAGCCATCTCCAATCGGTACTATCGATAAGTCAACGCGTTCGTCTGTTTGCAGTTTTTTGTTTAACGCCCGGATGGCCTTGGTGTCTTCATCTTGCTGTGTTTGATCTGCTACCCAGCCTCCCCAAAAAACATTGTCAATGGCAATTATCCCTCCTGGCCTAAGCAGGCTAAGACAAGATTCAAAATAGCTGTCATAGTTAATTTTATCAGCATCAATAAAGGCAAAGTCAAATTTGTTCTTTTCATTTGATAATAGTTGTTCCAGCGTATTACGCGCTGCTGCCAAACGTAAATCTATTTTATGTTCTACCCCGGCCTCTTTCCAAAAGGGCTTGCCCATATTGGTCCACTCTGTACTGACATCGCAACAAACAATCTTTGTATCTTCATGAGTTGCCAATGCCATAGCCAAAGCGCTATAACCTGTAAACGTTCCAACTTCAACAATACGTCTAGCATCAATCAGTTTAACCAGAAAGGCCATAAATTGACCTTGGTCAGGTGAGATTTGCATTGCCGACATTTCAAGTTTTTCGGTTTCTTCTCGTAGTTGTTGCAATATCTCCGGTTCTCTCGACCAGGTATTAAGCATATATCCATAGAGTTGTTCGTCAATTGGTGTAATTGTTTTTGGCATATCCTATCCTTTAAATTCAAACCACCAGCGATCCATCAACTGCTGAGCATGGAAACCCAATTTTTCCATAAGAGATTTTTTTGCAACATAACTAATTTCGAAAATGTCTGTTGTTTTGCTATTTTCAAGCAAATAGTCGTCACTGGTTTTTAATTCGTCGACTAAATTATGTTCCAGGGCACGGGTTCCCGGCCAACTTTCGCCCGTGGCTACTTTAACAATGTCAATATTGGGTCTGTTGGTTGTTATAAAATCTTTGAATAAAATATGGATGTCTTCAATTTCTTCATGAAACTTTGCCCGGGCCTCGTCTGTGTTTTCACCAAACATGGTGACGGTGCGTTTAAATTCGCCGGCTGTAAATTGATCGTATTCGATGTCGTGCTTTTTAAGTACCTTGTTGAAATTGGGAATTTGAGCAATGACACCGATTGATCCGATAATGGAAAAGGGCGCTGCGATAATATGATTGCCGACACAGGCCATCATATAACCACCACTTGCTGCGACTTTATCAACGGCAACAGTAAGGTGAATATTTTTTTCGCGGATGCGCATGAGCTGTGAGGCCGCTAAACCATAACCGTGAACAACACCACCACCGCTCTCCAGGCGAACAAACACTTCATCGTCTTCATCTGCTACTGTCAAAATGGCGGTGATCTCTTCTCGTAATGAAGCAACGGCTGAAGCACGAATGTCGCCATGGAAATTGAGCACATAAATGCGTTTCTTCTGTTTGTCGTCCTTATTGTCTTTGTGTTTTTCTTTTTCTTGTTTTAGATATTTTTTAAGTTCATGTTTCCCCAGTATGTTGGTATTTATAGCCATGGCCATAGCGTCATACTTGTTGTTTAATTTTTTTATTTCAATACTGTCTTTTTCATGGGCATGTTTTTTCCGGGGCAAGATAAAAACGATTAAAACAATTGCTGCAATGGCAATAACGATTGTTATGGTCTTTAGCAAAAATAGCCCGTAATCAAAGAAGAACTCTGTCACTTTATTTTTCCACCGTATTATTTCAAAAAAGGTTTATGAGTTGTTTTGGTGTGTTCGTATTTCGCACACTTGTAATCTCAGGCCACTATACTCAATTGGGAAGTGGGGATCTAGATTTATTTTACGGAAACTACCTATATACAGGTAGTTGAGTTTACGCTATTTATTATATTCGAGTACCGCGTGTTTGTAGATTGAACCGTTGTTCTTTTTGTAAAGAATTCTAAAAATGTATATGGAATGGTTTATTAAAAAGACATTTCTTAAGAAGGGAATGGAAACTAGTAGGTGTTGCCCTGGTTAATTACTAGCCATATGTCGTCATTAACTGACATTGAGAATGAATCCTTATTAATATTGATGCGTATCAATTATTGCCTAAAGATGCTCATGGCAAACGCTGCTCATCTAGAAACATACGCTATACTTTTTGTTAATAATAATCTGCTGCAAAGGGGTGGTAAAAAAATGAACACATTTAGATTCAGCTTATTACTAACTTTAATTACTGCGTTTCTAATAAGTACTACAGTTCTTGCTGACGACGGTGCGATAAACAACAAGAATATGTCGCGTACTATCCAGGTGCCAGATTTTAGCCAGAGTATCGTGAACAACGCGGTCTCCGAGGCAGAACACGCCTTTACCGATATGATGGGATTCTACGTGCCGTCCCAGGCCGCGAGCGGTCTGCTTGGACCTATCGCCTATTGCGATATCGACAACCAACCTGCCTCCGGCGAAGACTGCACTAACTTTGTAGAGGAGTTGGAAGTGGCCAAGCCACTGGTCAACGTCTTCATCTACGGGCCCAAGTTTCATGTCCCTGAAACCGCGTTCGGTCATAGCTTCATGGACACCTACGCGGCGGTCAGCTTGGACGACGGCAAGACTTGGAAACAGACCAACCTTTCCGAATCCGCCGACAATAGTTCTTTCAATCTCGAGACCGACCATAACGCTAGCGGTCCTGGTAGCGGCAATCCTCTGCCCGGCGACCACAATATATTTTTGGGTGACGATGACGATGACGATGACGATGATGGTGCATTTCATGCTCGTGGTTACGACACCCCCTACACCGCTGAATGCACAGAATGCCACGGTCAGGGTCTGCAAGGTGTCGCACAAATCCCTTCCTGCTACAGCTGTCATGACAATGAGTGGGAAGAGGACACCCCTATCGATATTGGGCCGATTATCTATGAAGCGGAGCTAGAGAGCGAAGATAAAGGCGAGAGCGAGCTCGAGATCGAGGGTGAGAACGCGGCGGACAAGGCCAAGGTCACCATCTTCAATGCCATCACCGGCCTCCCGGTCGGCACTACCGAGGCAGAAGATGATGATGGCGAGTTCGAGTTTGAGCAGAATTTCAGGGGCGAACTGCCGCCCTGCGTTGTCTTCGCCCAGTACACCGACAACACCGGCGAGATCCTGACCGGCCCGACCGTGGCGGTGAAAGATGAGGAGACCGGCGAACCCATCGAAAACTGCGAAGGCTCGCCCGTTGATCTGGAAGAGTACCCCGGCGGCACCTACAACGTATTCCACGCCACCGCCGGTAATAAGACACTGGTCGCTTGGCCCAGCCGCTTTTGCTCACAAGGGCAGCCCGCCTACTCGATGACGACCGACACCGGAATAGAAGACCCCGATCAGCAGGCTCGTTTGGCTGCCATCGTCGGCTTCCTGCAATCTGGTAATACCGATCTGGGCGTCCCGGCCCTGTCGGACTTCAGCATGGACAACGACCTCTACCTGGTTGATGCCTTCGGTGTCGCCGGGGCCCAAGGCTCTATTGACTTCGCTGAAGAGGGCTATCCCCAGGCCGGCGTGGTGCCCTTTGGCTGCGTTTGGACGGCCCGCGGCGTCCTGCGCCCGGGTGACGATCCTAGAACCGATGAACTGGAATCGAGTCACATGGTCTGGACCAAGGCCGAGCGACTAAGCTCCGGGCGGCGCGACGTCAACCGTATCGAAGTCAAGGCAGTTAAAGGCGCCGGCTTCGTCATCACCTGGCAGGAAGATCCTGAAGGGCTGCGTCCCGGCCAGGGCTTAGGCCCCGGTGAGGGCTGGAGCGGCGCGGTCGCCCATAGCCAAACCGATGCCTGGTACTCCTTCATCAACGAAGAGTACTTCGATATCGTCGAGACCACCGACAACACCATCGTGCCGATCAATATCCTGGACCATGACCTGACCCTGAGCGGCAGGCCCCAGGTGTTCGTGCCCATGGCGGTGCCCATGCGTCTGTCCAACAACGCCAAGTGCAACCCACCGGACACCGTGACGTCTGGCGAGGGCACCCCAGCCCTCTACTGCACAGTGGATGCGTTGGCCTACGGCCTGAAGAATCAGTGCGCTGCTACCGTGACCATTACAACCGGCAATCCGGACTCAACCGATGGCTCAAAAGAGACCGAGATCTGCGTTGCCGACAGCAATGGCGACGGCACGGCGGATCTGCCCAACCGGGCCAACACCGCCTTAACCCGGCCCCGCACCTCGCTGCAAGGTTATGATGCGAGCGACACCGACAAGAGTGCCTGGGTGATCATGGCGGCCGAGGAGTCTAAGGGACTGGGCAAGTACTTCTTCGAGCCCGACGGCCTCCTGACCACAGCGAATGGTTATGCGGATCCCTGCGTGGAAGACTCTACGCTGACCTGTACCGAGGAGATCGGCAAGAACCAGTGGTACTTCAGTTTCGACATGGGCACTCCGGACACCTCTTCAGGTATGGGCCAGCCGAATAGCCTGGTCGAGAATCTGGTGAGCCAGGGCAACATGCTCAACCAGGGTGAGGTCTACTGGGAGACCGGCGAGCTGTTTGGGTTGATGAGCACCGCGGACATGGAGGATTATGATAGCTACAATTTCGATATCGTTAACACCGAAATCGCCCGCCGCGCCAGCATACTGGTGCAACCTATCGCCAAGGCGGTGGACACCGGCCCAAATGGCCTGGTGGCAATCTTGTCATGGAAGCAGGGCCCCATGCGTCAGGGCGGCCCGGCTGACACCATGTTGCGCCGTATCGTCCTTCCGGACGGCTATGCTGGCACCACGCCTCCTTCTGAGGAATGCGAGATCACGGTCGATGGGGCCGGTCCTTACCTCACCAATGGCAATTTCACCCTTAACGAGTTCCTTCGTGTTGCGGGCGGTGGATTGGACGGAGATGCTAACACTATGGTGTCCATCAGGAATGCCGTGACGGGCGATGTCCTGCGCACCAAGGACGAGAGCGATACGGAACCAGACTTCCAGTTCAGAATCGACTTCAGGGATAATACGGAAGCTGTACCCTGCGCGATCCAGGCGGCCGACGCTGGCACTGGAAATTGGGGACCGATCTATGAGGTGACGAATGCACCCGAGGCATGCGTCGGGACGCTACCGCCAGCTTGTACCGGCGACGCACCCACGGTCACGGCTGCCGTCGCTACGGAGGGCATCGATGTCAATCCCTACGCCTTCGAGAACATGGTGTGCGAGACCTTCCTGATCGAACCGGGGACTAATCCGTACTACCCGGGCGGTGTCTGTGCCGATCCGGCCATCAACCTCTCGGGCGTGTCCGCGGACCTCTGCAAGGATGATGACACCGGTGCGCTGGTCGATTGCCCGGCGATCGATTGCGAGGCGGGATCGAGCTATTGCATTGGCGACACCAATCCGATCCTGCAGGGCGTGGTACAGGGCGAAGGTAACACTCAGCGTATACTCGCCTGGCATCAGTGTCCTTCGGAAGGGACCCTGGTCGCATCAGACGGTATAACGCCAGTAGCGTGTGTGAATGGCGAGACCAACTTAGGTGACCAGTCCTGGTACAACCCGTTGGATATATCCAAGGGCCACAGGGGCTTCCTCGACGGCAACTTCGTGCAGTTCCTCTATGCCTGGTCGCCCAACTGGCGCCTCAACGCCAAGGGCAACGACCGCTATGATCTGTACGTGCGGCGTTCCTTCGACGGCGGTCTGACTTGGACCGTTACCCCCGCCTCGTTCACGGCCAGCAATGGTGAAACCTACTCGGGCGACGGCACCGTCACCTGCGAGCGTTATCGTCCCGAAACGACCACGTCGGGTGACCGCGTAGAGCCGACGGCATGCTACGCGTTCGGTGCAGGGGTTGCCGAGCATGCCCGCAACATAACCCAGCACAAGGCCCTGCGCATCACCACGCTGGATCCGCGCTACGCGCCGACCAAGGCAACTATCACGGATGGCTGCACGGATGGTCTGTTCGTCGACCCGACGGTCATTACGGATATCTTCACCTGCGACGACCTGTCGGTTGACCATGACTCCGATCTGCGGAATCCGTCCCGTTACTTCATGGTCTACGAGACCGGCGACAATACCACCGTGGAAGTAGGTGAGGCAGAGCCGCTTGATCTCTTCTACGGCAGGGCCGAAGGTTTCGGTGACGACTACGTGGTATGGACCGAGACGGATACCGGTTACGACGCCGATCCGACGAGTGTCTGCTACCCGACTGTTGACTACGGTGTCGAGAATCTGGGTGTGGCTGTAGGCTCGGGCTTTTGCAACGAGTTCGACAACATGAACACCGGCGGCGACACCCACTCCAGCGAGGCCAACCTCGAGGCCAACCCGGACGGCTCTAAAATGTACGGTGTTTGGGCTCAGTGGGTTTTTGATGGAACTGGTGAAGCGATCATCGAGTCTGAAGCCATGGCACGGCGCATCTGGTGGATCGACGAATATCGTTCTACTAATCCGGATCTTATCTACACCTTGCCCGGAACGCAGCAGTCGACTCAGTAACTAATAGCCGTTAACTGAAACCACACAAAAATGTGTGGGAAAACCAAGCAGGCCACCGAAAGGTGGCCTGCTTTTTTGTTTTATAGGATTATTTATTTAACCTTGATCAACTCCACCTCAAAGATCAACGCACTGTTCGGCGGAATGCTCTGCGGCCGGCCGCGTTTGCCATAAGCCAGCTCCGGCGGTATGAACAGCTCCCATTTGGCCCCTTCTTTCATCCGTTGCAGTGCCTCGCGCCAGCCTTTAATGACCTTTCGGACCTGAAAGGTCGCGGGCTTGCCCCGTGCGTAGGAACTGTCGAATTCGCTACCGTCGATGAGACTGCCGCGGTAGTTCACCACCACGCTGTCGCCTGCCTCCGGGCTCTTGCCCTGGCCGGCTTTTACTTCCTTGTATTGCAGGCCGCTGGGTAGGGTTTGCACGCCTTGTTTTTTTGAGTTTGCAGCGAGAAACGCCTGGGATTGTTCGAGCTTGTGCTGGGCCCGCATTGCTTTAATCTGCTTTAATGCGGCCTGCCGCTGCCGGGTGTTTACCAGTGGTTTTCCAGCGGAAATAGCGTCCTCGACCCCTTTAAGCAGCACCTCCGGTGACAGCTCCAGTTCCTGGCGGCTGATATCCTTGCCTAGTTCATAACCCAGACTGTAGAGCACTTTGTCATTATCGCTTTTAAGCTTAATAGAGCTGGCGGTTTTGTCGTTCGCGGTATTCGGTTCATCCGCCGAACAGACACCGTACATTAGCCCCAAAGCCAAGACCGTTATGGTCGAATATTTCATAGCCATTCCTTATCATGCTTGTTTATGATGTGCTTTTATCCCTAATCGCTGCGAGATTCCAACTGCCCGCCACCGAACGGATTTTTTGGTGAATCATAGCAGAACTGTCTGTGGATGGAAGAGGGGATGAGGTAAAGCGTATTACAACACTCAACCCACGTTTCGCACCAACTGCGGCCAGAATTGAAACAGGCTGTGTGGATGCGGCTGATCACACTATCGACGACACGCTAATGACCTGTGATGATACGTCTGTCGACCACGACCCTGCTGTGCGTGATCCAAGCCGTTACTTCATGGTCTATGAGGTCGGTGATAACATAACGGTGCAAGCCGGTGAGGCGAACCCGCTGCCCCAACTCTATTATGGCCTTAACGAAATAAACGCAATTTTGAAAAGAGCATATTGTCTTTAAATGTTAGTTCAAAATTGTTAACATAAAATTTGGTGACTTATGCCGGTTTTCATTTCTGCATAATAATCATTGCTTTATATAAAAAAATAATAATGGGAGATGATTTCAATGAGTATACGCTACACACATTTGTGTGCATTTGTACTGCTATTACTTTGGTTCCAGACATCAATTGCTAAAGAATCCTATCAAGGGGCGTTATCCTTTGGTTATGGTATAAACATTAATGACAGAGAGATTAATGATTATTCCGCTCAAAATTTTGCTGGAACGTATTACCTTGCACCGGTAAATAAAAACAATCGACCCTGGTTAAGAGCTGACTTTTTGGATCGCGTTGGAAATTTAACATTTAAAACGCAAAAAAATTCATTCACAGGGGAAAATCTATACAGAAATGGACCCTACCTCGACTCTGATAATTCCCAATATGATATTGGATTTACCTATCGTGCACCGACAACACCTTGGTTGTTTGGACTTAATTATGTGAAGCTATCCAATAAATTTTACTCAAACAATTATGAATATTATTCGAGTTACGGCAAAAATATTGAATCCAGTGCCAACAAAGGGATTTTTACATTAGGTTACTACGCACAGAATAGTTTTTTGTTTAAAGGTTCATTAATCTACATGGCTCAATCAAATCAAACTGAGCGAAATGCCTCTTTTGAGACTGATGAGGAAAATTTAACATACAAAGCCCTTGATTTGGGGTTTAGTTGGGTTAAGTCATATGGGCATTCATGGTTAAGTTTAGATTTTTATTTGGGATACGGGATAATAGATTATAGCGATTATGCTAGATATTATGCGGATGGGGAATCAGGTAATTTATTGATTGACGTAGCTTATTATTTTAACGAAAAAACCAGTTTGGGTAATAAACTGGCCCTCACATATGATACCGCAACAATTGATCGCGACCGTCGTGAATGGAGTATCTATTTTAATACATTTATTACCCGTTATTTGTCCATTGGTGCAAGCATAGGCTACGTCGATAATTACAGTGAATATGATTCATATGATGTGATTGAAGGTGCTCTGTATCTGGAGTTGCTAATATAAGCATTGCCTAACACCTGTTTTTTCGATAATAACACGGTGTTTGATATCCTATTCTGTTTATTGGCTATCAATGTAAAAAAGAGTATTTTTTCTACATGTTAGACTAATGTGCACGAGAAGTGTAAAATATTCACAAGCCAACTAATTTATAAAAATATTATCAATATTCTATAAAAAGGCAGAGGAATGCCTTATCGCTTATATTCTAATAAATGAGTATACTAAACATCACAAAAAATTTTGGGACAACCTTATAATGACATCAATTAGACTTCTATTTTTACTCACTCTTGCTATTACATTGTCAGCTTGTGACAATGGCGGTTCGGACAATCCTACATCAGTGCCCTCCACTTCTTCTGGTGCACATACCAATATATCGGTCATTACTGGTACCCAATTAGGTTCGAATTCCGCAACAATCAGTCAAGTTCGCAAGAACATTACATTTAGTTTGGATAATCCGCACAGCGATTTTGCTTTTGGCTCAGCCTATGCGGCACAGACCACCACAAGTTCGAGTGCGATTTATTGGATAGTCGAAGTCAGCAATACTGGGGATCAGACTCATTGCTTTATTCGAATGAATACAGGCAGGTATTTGGCCAGCGACAATGCTGAGTTGGGAACCGAAGACTTCACTTATGTTAATGGTAGTCTGAAGGAGTTGACCGCATCAGGCATCCATACCAATACCTGTTTGGAATCCGGAGAGAGTGGCCATTTTATTGGTATTGACTCTACCATTTCTATGGATCAAGTAAGTGGTATTGCTTTTAGTACACTTTCGGTGAGTTCCTCTCAGAGCCAAGCGCCTGGATTGACTATGGGGGCCGTTTCTTATTCGGCAGATTCACCATCTAACTTTGTGCAAGGTATCGACCTTACTGTTCAAAATATTGGTCCGGCAGCGGGGATAGTGGGATCACTCTCCTTAAGTGTCTTATTGGATGATAATGA
>Ga0316187_10002793_pt1 | contig 15241 bp, 14 predicted proteins | sample CroRivburrow1_MG_FD_204927 | JGI IMG/M metagenome (GOLD analysis project Ga0316187, IMG submission 204927) | Coastal sediment microbial communities from Maine, United States - Cross River worm burrow 1 | ecosystem: Environmental > Aquatic > Marine > Coastal > Sediment | place: USA: Maine... | reverse complement strand
CAGGGTCATGTACTGATCGTTCTCAGCGCCGTAAAAATCGGCGTCGTCGAGCCACTTCACCGGCAGTACCAGTTTTGGCCAATGGTGCGAACCTGCCACCAGGCGCAGGGTTTCGGCTTGGCTTACCTCGTCGAGCGGCAGCCAGAAGCTCACGGTTTGCGTACCGTCGGCGAAATAGTAGGGCGCATCCTGATGCCAGGGTGTCGGTTTTGGGGTGTCAGGTTCCTTGACCAGTACATGATCATGAAAAAACTGGGCGCTTTTCGAGCGCATGATTTGCGCGGCCAGTTGTGCCGCATTCGACTCGGTAATGAAGCGGTAAAACTCGGGGATGCGCTCCCAGTTGCAGTAATCGTCCCAGAAACGACCCTCATTCTCATCGACCACATTTTCGGAGAAATACGGACCGGGCCGATCGTGATTTCGTTCTACTCCGTCACGAAGCACTTCGACCCAGTCGGAGAAAATACCACGCAGACATAACGCACCGAGTTCGGCATAGGCGTCACAGGCGGTATCGTCAATCTCGTTAAATGCTGCTTCCATCTTTGGCAACCCGTTGGCGGCCAGGCCATCGTTGTATTGTTATCATCGCAACCCCGACTATCGCAAGGCAACCGCCGATTGCGATCTTGGCGGTAAGCGATTCACCAAGGAAGAATATACCACCAAACACCGAGGTAACAGGTAGCAATAACAAAAATGGCATCACCTGGTTGACCGTGTAGTGACCCAGCAGTCGATACCAAATTCCGTAAGCGAGCGCGGTCATGATTACACCAAGGTAGACCACGGCACCCCAGGACGCAATGGGCGCGGTTTGAATCTGTTGCAATTGATTCTGTTCCAGCAGGAACGAGGCGACAAAGAGTTGCGGTGCGGCAAACAACGCCACCCCGCTGATTAGCCGGAAACCGCCCAGGTTACCGAGTTTCTTGATCATGATCTGGCCCACGGCCCAGGTAAAGGCACCGCCGATGACCATAAAGGCATAGATCAGGTTGCCCTCCAGTTTCGGTTCGCCGATGATCATTACTGCGCCGCCGAAAGCGATCAGTATACCCAGTGTCTGTAGCGGCCTGATGCGATCGCCGAGGACCAGCCAGGCCAGTATCAGCCCAAATGGTACCTCGAGTTGCACCAGTAGCGCGGCTGTGGAAGCATCGATGCCACGCACGCCGTTAAAGGTCAGGCTGTATTGCAGCGCGGCGCTGATTAATGAAATCCAGAAGAGTTGCTTGAAGAGTCCGGGGGGAGGGCGAAAAAACCAGGCCAGGCACAGCGCGGTCAGGGTAAAACGCAACGCCATCAAAAGGATGGGTGAGAAATGAGACATGCCCGCCTTGGCGACGATGAAACCCATGCCCCAGATCACCGCGACCGAAATCGCCAGCATTACATCAACCGGTTTCACAGAGATAGCCTGGTGAAAGGGTCGAACGCTGCTCCAGCGCGATGTGTTAATCGATTAATAAATGCGAGCCTGGATTGATTCCTACTCTCGCACGACGGTCACCGAGCATCCGGCATGGCGGGCTACCCTGGCCGAGTTGGGGCCGAGCAGGAAATCCGCCAGCGATGGGCGATGCGCACCCATCACGATGTGGTCGATATTCAGATCCTTGGCGGCTTCGACGACTTCGCGATAAACCGTGCCATTTTCAACCACGACCCCGGCCTGCATCGCCTTGGGTACCGACTTGTCGGCAATTTCCTGCAGTTGCTTGGCGGCGTCATCCTTCCATTGTTGTAACGGGTAGTCGGTTGAGCCATGCATCTCGCCTCGTATCGCATAGCGCTGATCGATGCCGGGCGTGATGCCGGGGACTACGGTCATCAAGTATATTTTGGCACCTTTGACACCGGTTGCCATTTGCACGGTTTTTTCGATAACCCCGCTAGAGAGATGTTCATCTTCAAGATCTATGGGTGCTAAGTAATTTACCATCGTTATATCTCCTCAATAACTTTACGTGGTCAAAGGTCTTCCGGCATTTTGAAGTCGCGCGGGCTTGGCAAAAAGACCAGGTAAATCACCCATACCGTAAACAGAATCATCAAGATGTTGATAATCGAGATATCTGCGCTGAAGGGTAACGACTTATCCACGACTGTAATCTCAGGTACCAGCGATCCATGCACTGGAATAGCCGGGTCGATCACGTCCATCGTACCGAGTGCCTCGCGTATCGATTCCACCGCACTCGCACTGACCGGAATTGCAGCGCTCGAATCGATACCGGCCGTTCCGGGCCCCACCTCGCCTGCAGCCTGAATGGCCCTGGTGGGACTGGCGAGTACAAACTGGGTGCTCACCGTGGTGATCGGGCTGGTCTGGGACGGATAGGTATTTGCCGGAATGGTGGCAGGCCGGATAAAGCTGAACCGTGCCGTATGACCACCCTGGGCCCATTCATTCAAATCGATGATTTTATAAAATCCGTTTCTCATTAATGTTGCGATCGCCCTTTCTTTCGAGGGGGCCATCAGGAACACACCGTCATGACTGCCATTGGACATCTCCAGTAGCAGGTCGCGTGGACCGTCATCGGAGTTGAGCACTTCGATATCAGCCTTGCCGATCGATTTGAGCAACATCTCCAGCACGATGTCCGATCCGGATCCCTTCGGGCCGGTTGCAATCTTGCTCATCGCGCCGATTGAATCAGCGCCGTTAGTGAGACCTATCAGGTGAGCCGACTTGTAGCCAATCACGGCAAACGCCTCGGCGATTCCCTTGGCCACCGGGCCATCATCACCGAGCGAATAAAAGGCTTCAGAACCGACGATCGCCACGCGCGCTTCGCCGGCGGCTAAAGCCTCCAGCGGGGACGCGTTATTGGTCAGGTCGAGATCGCTGCCAGCGTAACCGGTACGAATCGCCCTGAGTGCTCTTGCGGTACTGATGTCGCGCGCTACACCTGGGTCTGCGACCACGGCGATCTTGGCCACACCACCGCTGCCGGCGCCCTCGGGAAGCAAGTCTTTGGACGCCAGGAAGGCCGCTGCCACGCTGGCCGCGGATTGCGCATTGAGGTCAACCGCCCTGTTCATCGCCTGCATATCGGCCGGGGTGATTTTACCGGACAGTTTTTCCAGTACTTCACGCAATCCCTTAAGGCTTGCCAGGGCATCGGAGCGCACCAGCGGTGCGACTTCGTAGACCGGGAAGAAGCCCAGGTTATCGTTCAGCACGACCAGATCGTACTCGGCGATCTGACCATCGGTCATGAACAATTCACCGACATCGGCCGATCCGTCGAGCAGTGCCGAGACGATCTTGTCCTTACCGTCGGTTCCAACCGGGAAGGTAGCGGTTTTAGATCCGGTGATACCGTAACGGCGATTCATCTGTTGCAGACCATCCGCCGGACGCTGCACAAAATCCTCGTCCACGGCATAACTCAGGCTGGAGAGTTTGGTCAGGTCCTGCAGTGTCCTGACACCGAGATCCGAGGCCCGTTCTTTCGTCATTACCATCGCGTAATCGTTGGAAAATCCAAACTTGCCGGTCATTTCCAGCCCCAGTGGCCTGAACAGTGCCGACACCGCGGCGGTGGAAGCTTCGCCATCGCTGGTTGGCGCCTGCCCGAGAAAGGTCAGGCTGGTGCCGTTGTACTCGGGATACACATCCAGCACATCCTGTTTGAGTGCTTCCATGATTTTCCGCGTGAGCCCGAAGGGAATACTGCGTTCCACCGCAATACCGTTGTTTTCAGCCATCTGGGCAATCATTTCTGCAAGTATCATGCTTTCGGCAAACGGTTTGGAACCGACGCGTAAACTTTTACGATCATCACCACCGCAGGCGACCAGCACAGCACACAACAGGGCCGAAACGATATATTTTGTATATTTATTTATCATTGTCATTTCCCCCTTAAGCCGCAGTTTTATCAGTTGGGCTGTCGCTGCCGACATGCCGCACCACGGTATGTGTTTCGCGCACCATCGGATCCTCGCGTACGATCCTGAAAAATGCGGCGAGCTGCAAAATGATGACAAAGGTGAAGGGTATCGCCCCCGTGATTGCCATGACCTTCGCCACCTTGACACTTTCAGTCACGATGGTGGCGATGGTAATGCCGGCAATGATCAATCCCCAGACCAGCTTTAACTTGGTCTGCGGGTTCAAATCGCCCTTGCTGGTCATCATGCTGATAACAAAAGTGCCCGAATCCGCGCTGGTCACGAGGAAGATGAAAATCAGGCAGACTGCGAGGAAATTCAGCAGCGTAGTGCCGGGAAAATACTCGAAGAAACCGAACAATGCGCCAGCCACGTCAGCGAACACCTTATCGGCGATACCGCCGGCGCCAAACATTTCGATGTGAATCGCCGCACCACCGAAAGCGGCAAACCACAGCATTGAAACGATGGTGGGTACCCCGACCACGTAGAGAACAAACTCGCGAATGGTTCTACCACGACTGATACGGGCGATAAAGATGCCGACGAACGGACCCCAGGCCAGCCACCAGATCAGATAAGTCAGGGTCCAGCCATGAAACCAGTTCCAGGAACCCGCGGGTGTATAGGCGTAGGTCTTGAACGACATCGGAATCAACTGGATCAGGTAGTCGCCGATGGCATAGATGAAGGATTGAAACAGGTATGCCGTCGGTCCACCGAACAGCACCACCAGCAGAATCAGGATGGCGACGATCATGTTGAGGTTACTCAGAATCTTGATGCCTTTGTCGACGCCTGTGCAAGCTGATAATAGAAAGCAGACCGTCATCACGGCGATAATTATCATGCTCATGGTGACATCCTGCTCGGTGCCGAAAACCGAGGCCATGCCGGAGCGTACCATCAGCGTGCCCATCGCGAGTGAACCGGCAAGTCCGAACACGACCGCGATTACCGCGAGAACGTCGGAGGTGTTACCGATGCTATTCAAGGTCTTTGGACCGAAAACGTTTTTGAATCCAACCCGGATCGGCGTCGATACCATCGAGGGAAGCTTCAACCTGAAGGTGAAGTAGGCAACGGTCAGCGCACAACATCCGTAGATTGCCCAGGCGTGTAAACCCCAGTGCAGATTGGTTATCACCATCGCGTTGCGGGCCGCCATCGCGGTTCCGCCTTCACCGATCGGCGGTGTCATGAAGTGGTAGATCGGTTCGGCGACGCCCCAGAAAAGCAGCCCCGAACCCATGCCGGCGGCAAACAACATGGCAATCCACGAAGGCGTGCTGAACTCGGGTTCCTCGTCGTCGTCACCCAGCTTGATATTGCCGTACTTGCTGAAAGCCATCACCGCCATGATGACCAGGAAGGAGGTGCATAAAGCCAGAAAATACCAGTCGAGCGCGGTCAGCGAGTAGTTAACCAGCCACTGCGCCGAACCGGTCATCGAGTCCGGGTCGGCAACGCCCCAGATAGCGATAGCGGCACATAAAACCAGTGAAACGAGCATTACAGTGTTCATATGAAAGACCCCCTCGGTCTGGCCCGGTAAGACCCGGGTTATTGTTTTGATGCGCTTAGGCGGGAGTGACTGCCTGCTACCGCCAGGTCTGACGCATAGATTTTATTGTGGCTAGGATAAACACAATTTTTGGCGAAGTCTAATAAGCGGTATCCAGAGGGTTTGATAAATACTGCAAACAGGCAGTTCAACGGGATTCCGGGAAGGGAACGAACTGATCTCAGCGAGCGGCGACGATCCCGACTTCGACCAGCAGGTCAGGGCTTGCCAGGCGCGCTTCGATACAGGCGCGTGCAGGCGCATGACCTGGAGCGACCCAGGCATCCCAGGCTTCGTTCATTTGCGCGAAATGGCCCATACTGGCGATCCAGATCTGCGCCGACAGGATTTTGCCCTTGTCGGAACCGGCTTCCGCCAGCAGGGTATCGATCTTCTCTAGTACCTGTTGGGTCTGCACGGTAATGTCTGCATCGGCATCAGCGGCCACCTGGCCGGCGAGGTAAACGGTGTCGCCATGAATGACGATCTGGCTCATGCGTTGATTGGTATGATGGCGGGTGATGCTCATGGCGGACTCCTCAGGTTTTTGAATTATCGATTGACGGTAAGTATTTTTCGGGGGTACTCGGTGATGTACTCGGAACCCGTCTCGGTGACGACGATCGAATCACCGATGCGTCCACCGAGTCTGCCGTCGACGCTGATACCTCCGTCGACTGCGAAAGTCATGCCGGCCTGCAACACGGTTTTGTCGCCATGCTTGAGCTCGGGCGATTCGAGGTAGGCCATGCCGATTGAACGACCGGTGCGGTAGCCGGTTTCGTAACCGCGTTCACGGTAAACCTCATCGGCGGCCTGGGCTATTGATTCGGCGGTGACGCCGGGTCGGATCGCGGCAATCGCAGCCTGTTGCGCATCGATAGCGGCCTGTTGCACCTCGGCCGCTTCATCCGACACTTGCTTGATAAAAAACATGCGATCGAAGCCAAGCTTGTACTGTTTGAATTGCGCCATGTTGCAGAAACAGAAATAGACCGGGTCGCCTTTTTCCAGCGGTTTGACGCTGGCGCGTCGATGTACCATTGAGGTGTCGGTGCCCGACTGCATGATTTGCAGGTTATAGATCATCGGTGAGATAAAGGCCTCCCAACCTTTTGCGGTCAGGAAACCGGCGGCTTTACGGGTACCCGCTTCAATCACTGCGAGTGCCGCTTCGTATTCGGGTCGCCCCTCGCCGAGGGCGCCTTCGGCGCCATGCATCATCGCGCCGGCAATATGACCGGCCTGTTTCATGACCTCGATTTCCTCGGGAGACTTGATCATGCGCATCTCGCCGAGTAGCGGCGCAATATCATGCAGCTGAACGCCGGGCATTTGATCGTCAAACCAGTTGCGCACGATCGGCGGCAACGCGGCGCGTTCCACCCCGATCTTGCCGGGATTGGCGCCGATGGCACTGGCGAGTACGTTTTCCCAGCGATTCGCACCCGCATCTTCCCAGGTGGTAACGTTTTCGACCCATGTCATTGCGCCAACCATCTCGCTTTCCATCAACGGGGTAATGACCTGTGGCGCAGCATCTGGCCGAATCAGTAAAAACGTCGGCCGCCCGAATTCGACCGAGAGATAACCCCAGAAGCCGGCGAGATAGGCAATCGAGCTTTCGTCGGTCAGAATGGCCAGGTCGATTCCAGCCTGTTTGAGACGGGCCTGAAATTCGGCGGTGCGTTGGCGCGCTTGTTCGAGCATCGGGATTCCTGGATAGCGGACGAAGATCGGTGTATATATCATACCGATCTAGCTAAAGGAATAATTTTCAATGCCTGACAATTCAGTGATCGCCCCGGCTCCAGACTCGATCAGATTCGACGAGGGGCGCCATTCGCGCGCAAAAATCGGTTACGTGCTGCTTGCCACCGAGCAAACCGTGCAGGACGACGTCATCAGACTGCGCCCCCCGGGCGTTGGTATCCATTTTACTCGTGCCGCAATCCCGGACTCGATCACCAATGAATCGCTCTCGGCGCAGGCGGATTTGCTCGCCGATTGCGCTTCTAGCCTGTTGCCCGATGGTAGTCTCGATGTGGTTTGTTATGCCTGCACCTCGGGCAGCCTCGTGATCGGTGAGGACCGCGTCTTCGCCGAACTCAATCGTGGCGCCCCGAATGCGAAGGCAACTTCGCTTATTACGGGTGTAATACGTGCCCTGGAAATACTACAGGCACGACGCATCGTTATTGCGACACCCTACCTCGATGAAGTTAACCAGCGTGAGGTTGATTACCTTGAGCAAGCGGGTTTCGAAGTGATATCGATTTGCGGCCTGAACCTGGAAAAGGACAGCGATATGGTGCGCGTCGCACCGGATTACATCACCGAGTTCGCGCTCGCGCAGGATCACCCCGATGCCGACGCGATTTTTGTTTCCTGCGGCGCATTACGCACGCTAGATGTCATTGGAGAAATCGAAACACGCGCGGGTAAGCCGGCGATTTGCAGTAACCAGGCGATGATCTGGGATTGCCTGCGCCTGGCCGGCATCGACGATCGTTTCGAGGATTACGGCCGCTTGCTTGCGGAGTTTTAAAAGTTTGCATTTTATACGCCCGCTAGTACTTCTCGTTAGCCTGTTGATAATGACTACCAGCGTGTTCGCCGGTTGTGAGCAACTTTCTGTCGATACTTCCCAAGGAGTGGTGCGCGATACCGCGAGCGGGCTAACCTGGTCCCGTTGTCTGCTCGGACAGGTGGCTAGTGGCTGTCTGGGTGAGGGTGCCAGCTTGAGCCGGGTCGAGGCGCTGAATCAAGCGCGAGCTGCCGAGCTGGGTGATGTCAGTAACTGGCGACTGCCGAAAATCGAAGAGTTTAAACAGCTGTTTGCGTTCGCCCCGACTTGCCTGGCAGCGGCCTTTCCCGGCAGCGGGGCGTCGGTCGCCTGGAGCGCATCGGTGCGCTCCAGTGACGCCACCGATACCCTGGCTTTCGACTTCGTCAAAGGCGTAGCGGTGATTAGCGCGAGAGATAGCAAGTTCCAGGTTTTACTGGTTGCGAGCCCGAAGTAAGCTCTGCGCCTCAGGGCTCGTCACAGGGGTCAGGTCTAACAACTCAGGGGTCAGCAGGTTGCAAATCTCTGGGAATGCGTTTTTTGGCATCGTAGAAAGGCAAGCTCACTATTTCACAGCTGACTAATTCACCTTGCTGTGTCTTCATGTGTAAAGCTCTACCCGCCCAATCACCGGCTTTGTTGAATTTGACATAGCCGACGCCGCTCTCAAGATAAGGCGACCAGCCCGAGGCGGTTACTCGACCGACACATATTCGATCATCCATGATCTCAGCCTGGTTATAGGGTGTGTCCGACAGGCATTTTATTCCATAGACTAGTGGTTGCCTGTCCGCTTCGAGCAACGCAGATTTACCGATGAAATCTGCTTTGTTCAAATCGATGAACGCTCCGAGGCCTGCCTGAAAAGGCGTCATCGACATATCAAAATCGGACAGGTTATCCAGAATGCCGGCCTCGATTCTTCGTATCCCCATGGCCTTCAGGCTACCGAACACCATGCCGTATGGAGAACCGGCTTCGAACAGATCATTCCACAGCCGTTTGTAATCGGTACTTGCGCCATCGGAATAGATCTCATAACCCAGTTCTCCGGTCCAGCCTGTGCGCGAAACATACAATCGTTGCCCGCCGATATCGAAATAACCGGCACCGAAGTATTTCATGCTTTCGTCTATGGCCCCATTAGTGGCGCATGACATGACCTTAAATGCGTGCGGGCCCTGAATTTGTAGCACGCGCGAATTCGGGTCAGAAATTTTCACATCGAACCCGTCCTTGTGTGCGACTAACCATGCTTCGAGTGCACCATCGGGTTGTACATACCAGTATCGATTTTCTGCCAGCTTGAAAAGAATGCCGTCCATGAAAATGCCGCCATCGGCATTACAGGCAATCGCATATCGACCCCGTCCTTCCGGCAAGGTATCGATAGGACGTGCCAAGATTCGTTCCAGAAACGATACGGCATCCGGCCCTTCGATCTGCCAGGGTTTTTCCGGCACATCGAACAGCACCACTTGTTGTCGCAATGCCCAGTAGGTTTCTACAGTATCCTCGCCATTGTCGGCCGCGTAATATCGATTGGCTGCTACGCCGAGAAGCGTGTCCGGGTTTGCATAGCATTCGAAGTAGGGCGATTGCTCAAAACGCCCTGCAGGGATGCGCACGGTATCTGCTGGCTTGGAACCGGTCGAATTACTCATTATTTTGGTTTCCGTTTACCGGTCTCCAGATCTCTGCCTCGATGCGAGGTAGCGTCGGAATGTCGAGAATGGCATCACTCAATTTTTCCGCAATCATCAGGGTAGGGCTATTAGTATTCCCGTTGGTAACCTTCGGCATGATGGAAGCATCCACGACCCGTAGCGCGGCGATGCCATGCACACGGCCACTGGAATCCACCACCGCGCCCGGGTCGGATTCAGATCCCATGCGAGCCGTCCCCGACAAATGCCATTGCGTGGTCGTATGCGTGTTCAAATACTGGTCGAGTTCTGCGTCGCTTTGCGCCGCATCGCCCGGGAAGATTTCTGCACCGCGAAACGGTGCAAAAGCAGGTTGATCGACCAGTTCACGAACCAGGCGTATGCCCGAACGCATTGCCTCGCGATCACGCTTGTCCTGCAGATAATTCACCAGGATACGCGGCGGCGTCGCCGGGTCGGCATCACGTAATTCAATCCGCCCGCGGCTGTACGCCCGCATCAGTCCGACATGGATCTGGAAGGCGTGTTCCGGGATGGGAGACCAGGTTTCGTCATCCACGGCAAGCGGCATGATCGTATATTGCAGGTCCGGATATTCGACGTCTGCAGCAGAACGCACACAGGCAACGACATCGAAATGATTTGACGCGCAGATCCCCTTGCGTGATATGAGCCATTGCATCCCGGCGGCGATACGCCCTGGAAGCCTGGTCTTTGGCCAAAGCGAGACTGGTTGCAAGCACTTATATTTGAGAACAAAATCAGGGTGCTCATTCAGGTTTTGACCAACCCCGGGCAGATGCGCGACCACGGGAATACCGAGGTCCTGCAAATGAGCCTCCGGTCCAATGCCCGACAGCATCAGAATTTGTGGACTACCCACAGCTCCAGCGGCGAGAATCACCTCTTTTCGCGCCGACACTGTCACTTCCTGGCCTTGCCGGTTTTTGTATTGCACGCCTGTCGCCAACTGATTCTGAAGCAGAATCCGCTGTGCCAGGGCCCCGGTTTCGATCGTCAGGTTGGGTCGACTACGGGCCGGGTCGAGATAGGCTCTCGCCGCGCTCCAGCGTTCACCTTGATGGATGCTCTGATCCAGGATGCCGAACCCTTCCTGGCAATAGCCGCAGATATCATCAGTATGTGGGTATCCGGCTTCTATGCCGGCTTTCACCAGGGCCGCTGCGACAGGATTTTCCGGGGTTGGCCGATGAATTCTCATGGGTCCGGAGTCACCGCGAAATTTGCTTGCGCCGCCGCTATAGCTTTCCATGCGCTTGAAATAGGGCAAAACATCGGCATAACCCCAGCCTCCGCACCCGGACTTGCGCCAGCCTTCGAAGTCCAGCGCATGACCTCGAATAAAGACCATGCCGTTAATCGACGACGAGCCACCCAGTGTCTTGCCCCGGTCATGCGTGATTTGCCGACCGCCCAGTTCAGGTTCGGGATCACCCTGAAACGCCCAGTTGTGTCTGCTGCTCCTGAGGTTGGTCAGCATCGCCGCCGGAATCTTCAGCGAAAGCGCTTTGTCCTCGGGTCCAGCTTCAAGGATGAGTACGCTGTAGCGGCCGTTATCGGTCAGGCGATTCGCCAGAACGCAGCCCGCCGATCCGGCGCCGACGATAACATAGTCATAGGTGTTTGAAATTCCCATCAGTAGTTATCCCTGTTGCAGTACAACGCCATGCCCCACTCAGCAGTCGTCGAAGCCTGGTGGGTATTCGTCATTTTGTGGCAGGTCATCTCCAATTTTTATCCACGGTGCTTTGGAACCGACAAATATGTGTTGATCCGGATGGACTTCCGGATCACCTTCCATTGTGCCGAACGTCACCTGGCTGATGACGCCTTTCCAGGATCCGGCAACATTTGATCCGCATTTGCTGCAGAAAACAAATCCGCCATCACCCGGCGCATAGGTCGTGACTAACTCTTCTCCAGAGGTCCATTTGAAATTCTCTGGTTTAAATCCTGCATAAGAGCCAAATGCCGCACCGTGAGCCCTGCGGCATTGCGAACAATGGCAATGCCAGGCCGTAAGATAGGGTCCGCTAACCTCATAAGAAACTTCGCCACACAAACAACTTCCTCGAATCGTCATAAGCACCTCGTTAGTAAGGTTGATTGATTGAATATCGGGATCAGGAAAAACCCATCATTTGATTTCGGCGAGACGGCTAAATCCGGCCGCGACAAACGGGATCAATACGTCATAGTAGGCCTGGTGGTCCTGCGCTTTTGAGGCTCCATCGGTCAGGATTTCAATTCGCTTGTCACCAGAAACCGAGCTGTAGATGGCGCCCAGCATGAATTGAAAACCCCTGGCAACGCCGTCTTCGTCCAACCCCGGAAGCGCCTGGCGAAAACTCTCGAGATACAGTTTCGCCACTTCGTCGAAACCTTCGGAAAGAATTTCAGTAGCATTTTCCCGCCATACGAATCGAGCCAGCAGACGCGCGTAGTTACGGCCGCCATCTTCATTTTCCAGAACCAGCTTGAAGAACGGGTCCATGAAGGCCCGTATCAAGGGTTCGATCTGCATATCCTGTTTGCCAACCAGCTGTTGGTAGTTTTCGAGTAACTTCCGGCGTTGTAGCGAGAGCGTTTTGGCGCGACGCAGTATGCAGGCTCGCAGCAACGTCTCCTTGGTGCCGAAGTGGTAAACTATTTGACCGACATTCGCGCCGGCCTGTTTGGCGATATCCGAAAGGGTTGTGGTTTCGAAATCCATTATGCTGAAGAGATACTCCGCAGCGTCGAGCAGCATATCCGGCGTTCCCGTGTTGTAACGCCGGCGGGTGTCCTTTATATTGGTTTTCGAAACCTGGGCGTTCAAAATTCACTATCCCTATACGGTTTTAGGTGTATTATTCGACATTATATGTCGAAATATTGCTTGATATCCATATCGAGTAAGCGATTTTAATAGTAATTTTTGTTTCAACGGCGCGGGTTTGTCACAATCTACGTCAGATAATAAAACTGGAGGAAGTAACACTAATGAAATTCAGAAATCTCTTTTTTGCTTGCAGTCTACTGGTTGCCAGCAGTCTGCCTGCAATCTCTCTGGCGGCTGACGTGATCAAAATTCCAATTAACGAATGGACCGGTCAGCACATTTCAGCCCATATCACCGGCTCGCTGTTCAAGAAAGCCGGTTACGAGATCGAATATGTAACCGCGGGGGCTGTGCCGCAGTTCGCTGCGATTGCGCAGGGCGATTTGCATGTGCAGCCCGAAACCTGGACCAACAACGTGGGCGACATTTATCCGAAAGCGGTGGCCAAGGGCGATATCGTGGTCGTGGGTTCGCTCGGCCTGCAGCCGAGGGAGAGCTGGATATTCCCACCCTACATGAAGGAAAAATGTCCGGGTTTACCCAGTTATCAAGCGCTTTACGATTGCGCGCAGGCCTTTGCGGCCTCGGACACGTTCCCGAAAGGACGCCTGATCACCTATCCGGCTGACTGGGGAACCCGTTCCAAGGCTGTCGTGGCCCAGATTGATATACCGTTTGAACCGGTCGCCGGTGGCTCGGAAGGGGCGATGATTGCCGAGGTCAAGAGTGCTTATGCATCCAAGCAACCGATTCTGATGATGTTCTGGCAACCGCACTGGCTGTTTGCCGAATACGATTTTGACTGGATTGAATGGGATCAGGCGCAGGGCGAGTGTGTCGAGGAATCAGGCCAGAAGCGGGGCAAGGCCTGCGGCTTCCAGCAGGCCTCGATCGACAAGATTATGAGCAAGGATTTTGCCTCGAAGTGGCCGGGAGCCGCCAGGCTGTATGAGCAAATGTCGATCGACAATACGACCATGAATGCGTTAATGCTCGAGATTGATAACAAGGGCCGCAAGGTAGAGGCAGTCGTAGCCGAATGGATTGACGCCAACGAAGCGAGATGGAGTCCATGGGTCAAGGCCGCGAAGGCGGCACAGTAGTTCTGTCCGCGGTTCACTGGCATAAATGATCCAATAATCTATCTGGGCCGGCGATTCAGCCGGCCCCGGTTTTTCATAATATCGAAGTGGTCTCGCCAAATCGGTTTTAACAGGAGCGAGCGATGAACTCGGCCTCGGGGGAAATCAAGCTTTCATGCCGGCACGTCTGGAAGGTCTACGCGGACGATGCCACCCCATATTTCAAGCGTGAAGTCGACGGCGCGAATGCGGCAGAGCTGTCTGCCCGCATGCGTGCGAACGGCGCCATCCCGGCGGCGGTTGACGTCAGCTTCGACGTCCATGTCGGCGAAATCTTCGTCATCATGGGCCTGTCTGGCTCGGGCAAGTCTACCGTTGTGCGCTGCCTGTCGCGCCTGGTAGAACCGACCCACGGTGAAATTCTGCTCGATGGCGAGGATCTGCTGAAGAAATCCGACAAGGAATTGATCGATATCCGCCGGCACAACATGGGCATGGTGTTTCAGAATTTCGGTTTGATGCCGCATTTAAGCGTGTTCGACAACATCGCCTTCCCGCTGTCGCTGCAGGGGGTTCCGAGGGCCGAACAGGTCGAGAAAGTGCGGCGTGTGATCGAACTCGTCGGTCTCGAGGGACGCGAAACTTCTTATCCGAGACAGCTATCTGGCGGCCAGCAACAGCGGGTCGGTATTGCCCGCTCGCTGGCGGTGGAACCAGAGCTATGGTTTCTCGACGAGCCCTTCTCGGCGCTCGATCCGCTGATCCGCCGACAAATGCAGGACGAGTTTCTGCGCATCCAGAAGACGCTGCAAAAAACGATCGTCTTTATCACCCATGATTTTCTCGAAGCGCTCAAGATCGCGGACCGGATGATGATTATGCGCGACGGTATGGTGGTGCAGGTCGGCTCCCCGGCGGAGCTAATCGTCGACCCGGCCGACGATTACGTTGCGGAGTTCACCGAAGATGTGCCTCTGGTGCGTGTCTTGAAAGCCATCGACGTACTCGATCCGGAACAGACACCGACCCCTGAAATGCCGCAGCGGGATTGCCAGTGCAGTGTCGAGGAATTACTGTCCCTGCTATCGACGCACCGGGAAGGTATCGCCGCGATGCGCGACGGCTCGCCGATCGGCGTGGTTACTGCGACCAGCGTGATTACCGCGCTGGCGCATGAGGATCACGGCCGTGGTGAGGATGAGGCGATGGTGGAAGAGGTCTCGAATTGAGCCGAATTCGCACCATCGACTGGGCCTGGCTCGGCCTGATCGCAATGATGCTGGTATTTCTGGCGTTGCGAGAGCCAGCCGCCTGGTTGATCATATATCCGGACGACTGGGTGATTCCGATCACGCCCTGGCTAAATGTTTTCATGGATTGGTGTGTCGACAGGTTCGGGCCGTTTTTCCGAGCCTTCTCGGCAGCGCTCGATGTTCCCATGACAGCTGTCCGCGACCTGCTCAACTGGTTGCCCTGGTCGGTCACGCTGGCGCTGTTGACCTATGTCTCCTATGTTGTCTCCGGCTGGCGGCTGGCGATTTTTACTTTTCTCGCGATTCTTTACATGGTGGTCATCGGCTACTGGGCGGAATCGATGAATTCGCTGGCGCT
>Ga0316187_10002792_pt1 | contig 15243 bp, 12 predicted proteins | sample CroRivburrow1_MG_FD_204927 | JGI IMG/M metagenome (GOLD analysis project Ga0316187, IMG submission 204927) | Coastal sediment microbial communities from Maine, United States - Cross River worm burrow 1 | ecosystem: Environmental > Aquatic > Marine > Coastal > Sediment | place: USA: Maine... | reverse complement strand
TAGTTTTATCTTCAATAGAGGGCGCTTTAATATATCCTTTTCTTACATCTGTAATTTTATTCCCTGTAACTACTATTGTCATCTTGTTTAGTACTTCCCCTTTTTTGGTATCAATCAGTTTGCCGCAATGTAAATAGGTACTTTGTGCAGAAAGTAATATTGTAAATAAGAAACTACACAGCGTGATAATTTTTTTCATAATAGTTTAATGATTAGTTAAAAATTTTAAATTTGAAGCCTAAAAGTATCAAAAAAAAGTAGTAGATTTCTGAATCAATGTAATTTAATTAATAATGAGGGGTAAAAATATTATAGTAACTGGGGCGAGCAGAGGTATTGGTTTTGAATTGGTAAAGCTACTCGCTTCACAACAACATCAAGTCTTGGCGCTGTCAAGAAATACTTCGTCGCTAATTAAATTACAAACAAATAACAAAAATATCTCAGTTATACAGATAGATATTTCTAAAGAAAACGAACATGAAAAGGTTTCTCATTTTGTAAGCCAATATTGGGACACAGTTGACATATTGATCCATAATGCAGGGAAGTTGATTAACAAAAAATTTACAACAACAACAGTACAAGATTTTTTAGAAGTCTACAAAGTAAATGTTTTCGCCGTGGCAGGATTAACAAATTGTGTATTACCGTTTCTAAAATCTGGTAGCCATGTGGTCACTATTAGCAGTATGGGAGGTGTCCAAGGCAGTAAAAAATTTCCAGGTTTGTCGGCCTATAGTTCATCAAAAGGTGCTGTTATTTCCTTAATGGAGTTGTTGGCAGAAGAATGTAAAGAACTGGGTATTTCTTTTAATACACTTGCTTTAGGGGCTGTACAAACCGAAATGTTAGCAGAAGCATTCCCCGATTATAAAGCACCAACCACAGCTTTTCAAATGGCTGAGTATATTGCCAATTTTGCATTAAAAGGGAATCGATTTTATAATGGGAAAGTATTGCAAGTATCTTCCTCTACACCCTAAAACGCCTAATGAAAGAAGCTTTAAAAAAATATATTCCCATTAGTTCATTTGATCTGGTTTATGATTTGTTTATTGAATACCCTTGTAAATTAAAAATTGTAAATAACCGAAAGACAAAGCATGGTGATTTCAGAAAGCTGAAAACGGGTCAATTTCAAATTACGGTTAACAATGATTTGAATCAATACCGTTTTTTACTGACATTAGTCCATGAAATAGCACATTTAGTAACACATCAAAAATATGGCAGGGTGAAACCCCATGGAGTAGAGTGGAAGAAGCATTTTCAACATTTGATGTTGCCTTTGGTAAATCCTGATATTTTTCCAATTGAATTGTTACCGATCCTGGCTACATATTTAAAGAATCCTAGGGCTAGTACTGATGCAGATGTTAGATTGTCTTTAGCCTTAAAAAGTTTCGATAATAAAAATGGAAATAGTTATATCTTTGAAATACCCATAAAAAGTAAGTTCATACACAATAAACGTATTTTTGAACGAGGAAATAAAAGGCGTACTCGATTTGAATGTATAGAAGTCCGAACAAATAGAAAATATTTGTTCCATCAAAATGCTGAAGTAATTTTATTAGAAAAACAATATGCAGAATAACTATTATGCCGTTATAATGGCTGGTGGTGTAGGTTCAAGATTTTGGCCATTAAGCACTCAAAAATTTCCTAAACAGTTTCATGATATGTTAGGAACTGGAGAATCTTTATTACAAATAACATTCAAAAGGCTGTCTAAATTAATTCCTCAAAAAAATATTTTAATAGCTACCAATCTGCAGTATAAAGAATTAGTTATGAATCAACTTGATGGGGTTAATGAGCAGCAACTACTATTGGAGCCTGTCATGCGTAATACTGCGCCCTGTATTTTATATGCTGCATTAAAAATTAGGCAAAAAGACCCTGAGGCGGTTATGATCGTGGCGCCATCCGATCATTGGATAGATAATGAAGAAGAGTTTATACAGAACATAAAAACCTCTTTTGACTCTTGCGCTAAAAATGATATTTTAATGACATTAGGTATTCAACCGACAAATCCTAACACAGGTTATGGATATATTGAATTTGAAAAAACGACAAACAAAATAAAAAAAGTTAATCAATTTACCGAAAAACCTGATCTTGAAGCAGCTACACATTTTATAAAGAGTGGTAACTACCTATGGAATGCGGGTATTTTTATTTGGAGTGTAAAAAGTATCGTTAATGCTTTTGAAAAATATTTACCAGAAATGAATACTTTGTTTTGTGAAGGTGTTCATGTATATAATACTGAATTCGAGGATGACTTTATTAAAGATAATTATGCCGTAGCTGAAAATATCTCAATAGATTATGGTATCATGCAAAAAGCTCTAAACATATATACTTTACCGGTAGAATTTGGCTGGAATGATCTCGGAACTTGGAATTCTCTTTATGAAAAGTTAAATAAGGATAATGATCAAAATGCAGTTGTTAATGCTAAAACCATTTTTCGAAATGCGTCAAATAATATGATCAGAACAGTAAAAAACAAACATGTGATTATTCAGGGCTTAAATGATTTTATTGTCATTGAAAAGGATGACGTTTTAATGATCTGTCCAAAAAAAAACGAACAAGAAATAAAACAAATTGTAGCTGAAGTAAAAGAGCAATTTGGTGATAATTTAGTTTAAAAAATATTTTTCGATCAATTAAGTAGATTATTATGGAAGAAAATACAAAGGTTGAAGTTGACTTAGACGTTAAAAAAGACGAAGTTAAAAAAAATGTAACAGGGCTTTTAGGAGGTATTAAAGAGTTTTTAACTGAATTGCTTGATATTAATAAGGATACAAATAAAGAAGGTACGATTCAACAAATAAAAGATAATATTTCTATGCAAGGCCATACGGCATGGATTTTAGTCTTTTCTATTCTAATTGCATCGATTGGATTAAACGCGAATTCAACGGCTGTTGTTATAGGTGCGATGTTAATATCACCGCTAATGGGACCTATATTGGGTGTAGGTTTATCAATCGGTATAAACGATATTGACACATTACGTAAGTCGATGATTAATTTAGGGGTAATGATAGGCTTAAGTTTAATTACTTCTTTTGTGTTTTTTAGCATTCCATTATTTCAAGACGCAACATCAGAAATTTTAGCACGAACCAGACCTGATGTAAGGGATGTATTTATTGCAATAGCCGGTGGTTTGGCATTGATAGTTGCTATTAGTCGTCCACGTGCACAAACAAATACAGTGGCCGGGGTAGCGATTGCCACGGCATTAATGCCGCCTCTTTGTACAGCAGGTTATGGGTTGGCCACTTGGAATTTGAGTTATTTTTTTGGCGCCATGTTCTTATTTACGATTAATACAATCTTTATAGCATTGGCAACCTTTGTTATTGTGAAATTTTTGAATTTTCCAATGCTGAAATATATCAATTCGGCTAAGCGTAAGCGTATTGCACAATTTGCTTCGACAATAGCATTTTTGATATTGGCTGGAAGTATTTGGCAATTTTATGGTCTCTTTAGGGAGAATCAATTTAAACAAACTGCAAATACTTTTATTAAAGATCTGAAAGATAAAGAAGGTATTCCAATTATTGGTGATGATGACAAAAATATTGATTATTTTAAACGCACTATTACACTGCCGTTGTTAGGAATCATGGTTCCTGATAGTGAAATCCATAAATGGAAGGGAAGGTTGAATGAAATGGGTTTAACAGATGTAGAACTAGTCGTTCAACAAGAAGATGATTCTGAAATGAGGCAGCAAGTTGAAAATTTACAGGATCTATATTCACAAAATCAAAAAATAATTACATCTCGCGATGAAAGTATTAAAGAAAAGGAAGATCGTATTCGTTTGTTAGAAAGTGAACTGTCTAAATTTTATGATGATCAAGTTCCTTTTAAAACTATAAGTGAAGAGGCCAAAATTAATTATGAGGGTATTGAGTACATGAGCTATTATAAACAAATTAAAACCGATTTTAATAAAATTGATTCGTTGGCCGTCTTTAGTGTAAAATGGAAAGAAGATATTAATAGTAAAATTTTACAAGAGCAGGAGCAGAAACTAAATTTATGGCTTAAAAAACGGTTAGAATTAGATACCTTGAAAGTAGTGAGAGAATAAATTAATCATTAACCCTTTTCTTTTAGCTGTGCTTCACGTACTTTTTTAAATAAGTTTGATGAATATACAAAATCAGTAATTGCCTTATTATCAGTTCTGAATATGTCATTACTGGTGCCTTCCCATTCTTTAACTCCATCTTTAAGGAAAATAATTTTTTCACCAATTTCCATGACCGAATTCATATCATGAGAGTTAATTATTGTAGTAATATTATATTCGTCCGTTATTTCCTGAATTAAATTATCAATGACAATGGCTGTTTTTGGATCTAGCCCAGAATTTGGCTCATCACAGAATAAATACTTAGGATTCATTACAATGGCTCTTGCAATTGAAACTCTTTTTTGCATTCCACCTGAAAGTTCAGCCGGGTATTTACTATTTACGTTTTCTAAGTGAACTCTATTCAATACAAAATTTACTCGTTCTAACATTTTATTATATGGCTGATTGGTAAACATTTTAAGTGGAAACATTATATTTTCTTCAATTGTTGAAGAATCAAACAAAGCTCCACCTTGAAAAACCATACCAATTTCTTTTCTAAGGTCACGCTTCTCTTTAGTTGTCATCTTATCATAATGCCTATCATCATAGCAAATATCTCCTTTTTCAGGACTCAGTAGGCCCAACATACATTTAAGCAAAACCGTTTTACCTGAACCACTTTGTCCAATAACTAAGCTTGTTTTACCGTTTTCGAATGTAGCGTTGATACCCTTTAAAACAGGTGTGCCATCAAATTCTTTATACAAATTAGTTATTTTGATCATTTTCCAAGTAGCATTTGGGTTAGAAAATAATTTAATACTATGATTACAACACTAGTCCAAACAACGGCTCTGGTACTGGCCTTGCCTACTTCAATAGCTCCACCTTTAACATAAAACCCGTGATATGCAGGTATAGTAGCAATGACAAAAGCAAAAACGGCAGTTTTGATCATTGAATAGGTCACATGAAAAGGCTCAAAATCACTTTTAATACCAAGTAGATAATCAGCAGAACTAACCAATCCGGTAATATTACCTGCAACCCAACCGCCAATAATTCCTAAAGCTATACTTATAATGATAACGAATGGATAAAAGAAAACATTAGCAATAATTTTTGGTAATACTAAATGATTAAGAGAGTTTACCCCCATAACTTCAAGCGCATCTATCTGTTCAGTTACACGCATTGTGCCAATGCTTGAAGTAATAAATGATCCAACCTTTCCGGCTAAGATTATTGATATTAATGTTGGTGAAAATTCAAGTATTAGTGATTCTCTGGAAGCATATCCGATTAAATATTTAGGTGTTAGGGGGCTTTCTAAATTTAATGCCGTTTGAATAACAACAACACCGCCTACAAAAAAGGAAATGAAAGCAACTATCCCAATGGAACTTATCCCTAAATCTTCAATTTCCTTAAACAGAAGTTCCCTAAAGACAGATTTCTTCTGAGGCTTTTTAAAGACTTGCTGTAGCATTAAAAAATACTTTCCAATGTGTTTAAAGTAGTTAATCAAAATATGTTTATAGTAAAGGTTGGTTATTTACTTTATGAATACTCAAAAATATAATTTTAAAAGTAAAAAAGCTTCATTTTTGGAGATAGTTTCTAAAAACAAACTTGACTAAATAAATATTATTTAATGGGAAATGATAAAAAAATGGGATAAGCTGAGGTAGTGCTTAGTCAGAAATAAAAACAATCATTAATTAATTTATTGAACATAAGTATAGCATTATACTTTTTCAAATTGTTTAAAGAATAATTTAAGCGAAGTAAAAAACTAATTATGGTCTTTTAACTTTCTTTTTTGAACTATTTTTTTCTTTTCTCGATGCGTATAAAAAGATTGAAATGCAATAAGAAAAGCAAAAATTAGGAATGAAAAAAGTATTTTTATTGACATTTTTATAAGCTTAGTATGCTTATATAACGTAGGCTAATAAAATTTTATTGTATTAATATTTATAAACAACCGCATTGATATTCATTCCTGCACCAACAGAAGCTAGAATGATAATATCACCTTTGTGTAAGTGATGATTTTCTAGTTTGCCTTTATATACTAAATCTAATAATGTAGGAACGGTTGCTACAGAACTATTTCCTAATAAGTGGATACTCATTGGCATGATATGCTCTGGTGTGGGTGTTTTATACAACCTAAAGAAACGCTTAATAATGGCTTCATCCATTTTTTCATTTGCCTGATGGATAAATACTTTTTTAACATCTTTTATATCAACTCCGCTTTTATCTAAAGCAGTTTTCATAGCTAAGGGAACATTTGTTAGAGAAAATTCATAAATTTTACGACCAAACATTTTAATATATCTTACATTCGGGTCTGTATTAGGCAAATTAGATTTTCCCAAAAATAAATAATTTGCTTCATCATAAGTATGGGTAACGGCAGCGTGACTTAAAATTCCTGAATTGCCATTTGTTTTAGCTTCAATAATACAGGCTCCTGCACCGTCTGAATAGATCATTGAGTCTCTATCATGCATATCTAATACTCTTGATAAGGTTTCAGAACCTATTACCAAGCATCTTTTTGCAGCACCTGCTTTTATAAATAGGTCAGCTTGAATTACGCCTTGCAACCATCCCGGACAACCAAAAACAATGTCATAAGCTACACAATTAGGATTTTTAATTTTTAAGTTGTGTTTAACCCTAGAAGCTAAACTTGGCAAAATATCAGTTTGAATAGTACCCTTTTTGATGTCTCCAAAATTCTGTGCCAAAATGATATAGTCTAATGTTTCTACATCTATACCAGCGTCAGCAATGGCTTTTTTTGATGCCTCAGTAGCCATGCATGAAGAGTCCATATCGTCTGAAGCATAGCGTCTTTCTTCAATACCTGTAATGGCTTGAAATTTTTCAATTATGACTTCGTTCGTTGCTTCGTATGGCTCATTTTTATCACTATAAAACCTTTCTTCAAGAAAATCACTGTTCTTTTTTACTACCGATGGGATATAGCTGCCGATTCCTGTAATAACTGAATTCATAGTTGTAAAATAATTTTAAAATGCGAAGATAGATTTTTTTTAAATGATTAGAAAATAAGCTAACTTTATAGTTTAGAGGTTTGTCATTTTTTTTCGATTTGATAAAAGTTTGCTACTTTTTTTCAGAATTTATCATCTTAATTTCCATTACCGTAGCAATCGAAAGTGCTCTGATTTTAGCCATTTCAGCTTTTTGCCCACTAAAATTTTCATCAATAGATGAAGAAAAGTGATGTAGCCATACTTTGAAATGTTCTTTCTTAAAAGGAAATGTTCTATTTAGTAAAATATGAGGCTGCATTGCATTTCGTTGATAAGTTGTATCATTAAAAAGAATACCATTCCAGAAATCTGTAATTGTTTCAAGGTGCTCATCCAAATGTTTTTGATGAACAATGCTTTCAAAAAAGTGCTTTAACAGATCATCTATTAATAATTTTGAATAGAATTCTTTTATAAAAAGATAAATATCCTCCCTATTTTCAATATCATTTTTCAATTTATTTAAGAAAAGATTTGTCGAAACCCAAAGGTAATAGTTCTTTTAAAGAATTTACCATTATAATTTTTCCCGATTCACCCATAAAATAAATTTCTATGGCTTTATTTTGTTTCACCTCATATTCAGAAATTGCTTGCCTGCATGCACCACATGGAGCCACAGGATTATCAATATGCTTCAACGATGAACTTGCTGAAATAGCCATTTTAAGTATAGCTCTATCAGGATATTTTGCACCTGCATAGTAAATAGCAACACGCTCTGCACACATACCAGAAGGATAGGCCGCATTTTCTTGATTATTACCTATAATAATTTCATCATTATCTAATAAGATGGCAGTACCCACACTAAATTTTGAGTAAGGAGCATAAGCCTTCTTTCGGGTATCAATGGCAATATTCATTAAATTTCGCACCTGTGGGTCGAGTTCAGAACTATCTTCGAATAGTGTGTATTCAGTAATAAGTTTTAGTTTTTTCATCTGTGTGTGTTATTGGGGTTTCAGATGTTGAAATAATTTCATGAGCAAAAAAAAACAATCATTTTATGCTAATGTACTAAAATGATTGTTTTTATGGGGTTGATTAGCTGTAATTTTAAAAGTCATCAAATATATCTCCAAAATCGAAGGTAAGTGAAAAACGTAAAGTATTTTCTAGTGGATTGTTAACTTCTGTAGAATTAATTAAATATGAAAAATCAATTGTACTGCTTTTAAATTTAAAACCAGCACCTAAAGTAAAATATTGACGGCCACCTTTGAAATCACTTTCATTAAAATAACCTAATCTTAAGGCTACAGTTTGATCATAACTATATTCTCCTGCAAATGCCCAGGTAAATTCTTTAAGTTCTTCACTAAACCCTCCAGGAGCATCTCCGAAAGATTGAAACATACCACCTATAAAACCTACATCGTCATCTTTTCCATCTATAATTACACCATTGTCATCTCTAATGGGAGGTGTTGGCACTAACAATTTATTAAATTCTAAGTTAGCAGTTATGGTGTTCATATCATCTAGGATAAAATCAAATCCACCCCCGGCACGCAAGTTCGTAGGTATGAAATTTTCCTGCCCTCCGTCTGTCAAGGAAACTTTCGGGCCAATGTTAGAAATGTTAAATCCACCTCTCCATCTACCATTGAAATTACCATAATTTTTTTCCTCTGATTGAAAATAACCGGCAACATCTACGGCAAAGGTATTTACTGTGTTTATGTTGGTGTTTTCAACTCTTAATGCATAATCAGACCTTATGTAACGCACTCCGACTGACATTGCAAAGCTTTCACTTAGCTTTAAGGCATATGATGCATCAAGGGCAAACTCATTTGGGTTTTCAGAACCGGCAGGATCACCTTGTCCGGTAGTAAGGTCAATTGTACCCAGTGAAAAATATTTTATTGAAACAGCCCAGGCACTATTCTCATCAATACGATTAGAGAATGCTAGACTACTAATAAAAATGTCATTTGTTAACTGACGCATCCAAGGAGTATAATTGATACCTATTGAATATTGAGAACTGGCAAATGCATATTTTGCTGGATTAAAAAACTGTGAGTTCGCATCAGGTGACGTAGCTACTCCAATATCACCCATACCACCCGATCTGGCATCTGGTGAGATTAATAAAAAGGATGCCGCTGTAGTTATTGGATTTGGCTCATCTTGAGCATAAGTACTGCTTAAACAGGAAATTGCTATTACTACTAGAAAGAATTTCTTCATTATTAAATTTTGAATTAGATTTTAATACTTTTTCATTATTGTAATATCACTAATTTTTCAAACTTTTCAGCCTTAGCATTAGAAATTGATGATTTAACGTTGAGTTTATATACGTATACTCCTTTTCCAATCTTATTACCAAAGTCATCTAAACCGTTCCAAGAAATTGATCTTGACAAATTTTCAGATTGTACAATTTGGTTAATTGTTTTAATTAATTTTCCTGAAACTGTAAATATCTGAACCTGAACTTCAAGGGGTTCATTCGGCTTGTTATGATTAAACCAAAACTCCGTGTAATTTATGAGTGGATTAGGATAATTTAGTACATTAGTTAACACCAAATCTTTATCATCTACTACAACAAAATTTAACGTAGCTTCTGACGGATTATTGTACGCATCCCAACATTTAAAATTAATAGTATGTAGGCCGGTTTCTAAATTTCTAAATGGAAATTTTGCTTTTCCTTTTGTAAAGTCATCAAGTTCAGTTTGATAGAAATCATTTAATATATATGGATTGGCCTGATTTCCGTCTAAAATTGCAACTATATCATGATCTACAGAAGTAATTGAAGTATTAATTCCTGATTCATCTTCCAATACTGCAATAAAATTCGGTGATTCGCTTGTATTTCCTCCATCAACAAAAGATTCGTCATCCATATATAGTTTTATAGTCGGTCCAACTGTATCATCCGGAGCGTTTTCATCAATACCTCCAATAACTATTTCTTGATTAACCCCAGCTTTATCAATGTCTTGGTTGTCAGCATACATGCTTACTTTGGCTTTACCATAGGCAATACGAATATCTTTAGGTACAATAAAATTGAAACTAAACATGCCATTTGTTACCGATGCTCTTCCCCTAAAAATTTTACTTTCAATAGCATCAAAAGTTAGGATATTGCCAAAATTGTTATTATCCAAGGTAACCCTATCAACTGATTTATCAAATATTGTGGAAGATAATGTGCCGTTAAAATCTGTCAATATATTGTCTGAAGTGTCCGTTATTACACCTTCAAGGGTTATCCTTGACAATGCTTTTAAAGTATCTAAAGATTGACTGACATCAACACCGTTCATTTTGGTAAGCTTAATTTTCGGTTGAGGCTGTGCTAATTTCATAGCCGGGTCTCCTAAATAGAATAAGAACAAACGCTGGCTTGAATTTGGTGCGGCAGGGTCATTTTTCATTTCCATCAAGGCCTCAGAAATTGTATAATCTTCGCCTCCAAAACCAAATAATTTTTTAACTAATATTTCATTAAAACGCTGACCAACACTAATAAAAATTTCTCTTGTTGTAGTGATCATGCTTGTTGCTCCTCCATTAGGATTTAAAAAAACAAACTCTCCGGCCGTAGGCCTTAAAGGATTATCAAACCTTGAGAATTCACAGGTAACGGTGATCATTAATGGTAAGGTACTTGGGTTGTTCCATTCTTGAATTTGAGGAACCTCTAAAAAACGTTCTTGAGCCCATCCATCTTCACCGCCATGCCCAAAATAGTTGATCACAAGAGACCCTGTTTCAATGGCATTGTCTATAGCTTCTTTCACATCAGGATATCGTTCACCACCAGCAGAAGTTTCTTGTACATAGGCATCAGCATAAATTTTTGTTATATTAAAAATGGGCCTTCTATTCTTTATAGTATCAGCTATTCTTTCTACAGTTTGTTGAAGTACCACTTCACTAGCAGTATCAGGATCATCAGCAACTAAAGTTACTTTATTTCGCCAATCACCATAAGAGGTAGTTGCATAGTAATTTAAAGTTTTATCAATGACAGCTCTAGCTTCTGTAATTGAAGTAACCGGATATCGTCCTGTAGCCACATCTTGCTTATCACTTGTATCTAAACCACCCTCATTCGTATCCATCATTCCATAAAAATCATCAGTAACGTATGATCTGGCTAAATCAAAACTTTCGAAAGATTCAAAAGCGGGTACAATGTTATTGTTGTCGCTAATTCTATCTTTAAAATCATAAGAAGAATCACCAAATAAACAAACATATTTTATTTTTGAATCTGTAGTGGACGCATTTAAATAAAGATGCCTCACAAAATCTTTTATAGCAGTTAAATCAGGAGAACCCGAGCTAAATTCATTATATATTTCTTCTAAATCGATAACTTTAACCGAAAGTCCACTATTTTCTCTGTGATGTTTTGCCAATCGTTCAGCTTCTGATATTAAGTAATCTCGAGTAATAATAACATAATCGATATCTTGTAAACTATGCAAGTTTTGATTATTAATCTGGCTTGAGGGTAATAAATCAGGACTGAAATAGTTAAGATCATTTAAAACAATATATTCTTTTAAGGGGCCTCCGTTAGCTTTAAAGGTAAAGCTGTTTCCTGTTGATTGATTGCTTACAATTTTCGGATTGATATAGTCAGTAACATTCCAAACTTGAGAAATATTAGAACTGTTTTGTAATGTATATTCAATAATACTAGTAGAGGATAAATTAGCGGTGTCAAAACTTCTAAACGAAAATTGTACATCATTAGCGATCAATTTTTTTACACCTATTAATTCAATATAATCTAAATATGCTTTTGCAGACGGATTACCATTATTATTGTAGGTTATTTCTACCTGAATTGGACTGCTACTTATATTAATATTCTGAATGGCTTCTTTCGGTATTGCTAATGTCAAATTATTAGAAGAAGAGGGTAGGGCCGGAAAATTTATCGTAGTTAAATTTTGACCATTTACTTTTATATTCATTTGCGATGAAGTAGAAGAAATGGTTACCCCTCTTACTCTAATATATACATCTTGCGAAGTATCCAGATTTTCAAAATTAAAAGTAACCGTGGTTGTATTATTAAAACTCAAATCATGACCAAACCATTGTTGCCCATTCGCAAAAAGGTTTGTGTTTTCTTCCTCAAAAAAAACATAATCATTAAATGTTGAGATTTGTTGCGATGCAGGATCAGTAATATCAAGATCGTTTTCAATACGTTTTCCGGGCCCATTGTCAACTGTTATAAAATAGAAAGCCTTATCAGAGTAAATATTTGTTTGATGTCTAGATAGATCAGGTTGAGAAGGGCTTACATTCCAGTGATGCGGTCCTTTGCCATAAAAAAGTATATAATCATTTGCATCAAAGGTTCCATCATCTTCACCCGATACAGCAATAGCATTTTCTTGTAAGCCGTCATATCTAAAAGCGCTATTTGACATAGGCAATAGTTGCCCTCCGTTGCCATATATTCTAATATTTTTAGGGTTTACTTCACTGGTATTGATACCTAAGTTTTGCAAAAATGATCTATCAATTTTAAAAACACCAGTAGTATCAATAGAAAATTTGAACCATGTACCTTGAGATAACACAGAATTTTTTATTGAAGAAAATGATTTGCTTTGTGCAAAAATAAAAGAGGTAATAAGAAGGAATAAAAATAATGTACTTTTCTTTTTTAGCATCATACCATAAATAAACGCAAGTTAAACATACTTATTTTAATTATTTGCAAGGTTACACATAATAAAGAAAAAAAACAATCGTTATACAAGCATTGCAAGGCATTTTATGTCTATGAATTAATGATAGAAACACTTACATCCCTAAATTTAAATTGAAGCGTTAATATGAAAAGTTATATTGGAAATAAAATTTTGTTAGCAGTTCTAATAGCAACAACTATACTAAGTTGTAGTAAAAAGTCTAGAACTCATTCAGAACTCACAGGTTGGAGATTTAATGATCCGACCTATGGTGGATTTACAGCGCCAACAAACTATGAAGGTCAAAAAGTTCCTCCTGGAATGGTACTTATTGAAGGTGGTACATTTACCATGGGAAGTGTACAAGATGATGTATTGTTTGATTGGAATACTACTCCTACTAAACAACAGGTTCGCTCATTTTATATGGATGAAGCTGAGGTTACCAATTTAGAGTATTTATTTTATCTGCAATATTTAGAAAAAGTATATCCTCCATCGGATGATAATTATCGAAAAATTTATCAAGGTGCATTACCTGATACGTTAGTTTGGAGAAATTCACTTGGTTTTAATGAATTATTGGCTGAATCTTATTTGCGCCATCCTTCATATAGTGATTATCCTGTTGTTGGTGTGTCTTGGAATCAAGCGTCTGAATACTGCAAATGGAGAACAGATAGAGTTAATGAAAAGATATTAATGGATAAAGGGGTGCTAAAATCATTATTTGATATGGATTCGGTTACTGTTGAAGGGAAAAATCGTTTTGATACAGGTACATACCTAGCTAATCCTAATCTATTATTTGATGGTGATGAAAGTATATATTCAAGAGGATTACCAGATTATTCTCAAAAAACTGTTAAGAAAACGAGTAAAAGAGATAGAAAAGCAGAAGCTGACGCTGTTGCAGATGTTGAGGTTGATGAAGGAGCAGATGATGGTGAAAAAAGATCAAGAAGAAGTAAAAAATCCAAAAAATCATCACCAAAAGGTTTTACAGGGAGACATGTAAAGACTTCAGATGGTTTACTGACCCAACGATTCAGATTACCAACGGAGGCTGAATGGGAGTATGCTGCTAAAGCAGACATTGAAAATAGAGAGTACAATTCTATAAGAGGAAGAAAAAAATATTCTTGGAATGGCAGCTCTACTAGAGACCAGTCAAGAAGAGGAGCAGGGGATCAATTAGCCAACTTTAAACAAGGGAAAGGTGATTATAGTGGTTTAGCCGGATGGAGTAATGATGGTGCTGATATTACTATTAAAATAAAATCGTACGATGCAAATGCTTTCGGACTATATGACATGTCTGGTAATGTTGCAGAATGGGTTGCTGATGTTTATAGACCAATTATAGATAACGATGCCAATGATTTTAATTATTTTAGAGGCAACGTATTTAAAAAAGCCTTGATTGACGAAGAAGGAAAAGTTGTAGTGGTTGATTATAATAGTATTGAGTTTGATACATTGGATAATGGTAAAATAGTTCCAAGAGATTTACCTGGAAGTATTAAATATGTTCCAATTACGAAACGTGATGCTTTTATGAGACCTAACTATGAAAAAGCTAATAATATTGGCATAAATGACGGAGATATGGCTTCTACCAAACTTTATTACCAGAATGAGGAAGATATGGAAACTAAACCAAGAATGTATAATTCTCCTAAAACGCCAAGACAAATTGGCGAGAGTGGTTTGATCATTCAACAATATGATAAAAAACAGAGAAATACATTGATTAGTGATCAATCTAGAGTTTTTAAAGGAGGTTCATGGAAAGACAGAGAGTATTGGTTAGATCCTGCACAACGTAGATATTTACCTCAATATATGGCAACAAATTATATAGGATTTAGATGTGCTACCGATAAATTAGGAGCTATGTCCTATAAGCGAAGACGTAAAACACCTACTAAATAAATTAGTAAATAATTTTAATAAAAATTAAAACTCAATACAACAAATTTGTATTGAGTTTTTTTTATTTTTAGCAGATGAACATTCATAAATTATATCAACTTTACCAACAGTCATATAAAGTCTCAACAGATACAAGAAAAATAGAAAGCGACTCGCTATTTTTCGCATTAAAGGGTGACAATTTTAATGGAAATGAATTTGCAGAAGAGGCTTTGAAAAAAGGAGCCTCTTATGCAATTATTGATGAAAAAAAATATCAATCACAGCCGAATATTATTTTAGTTGAAGATGTTTTAAAATCATTACAGTCTCTAGCGGCCTACCATAGAGAACAGTTAGGAATTCCAATTATTGGTTTAACGGGTAGCAACGGCAAAACCACTACCAAAGAATTGATAAATGCAGTACTTTCATCAACCTA
>Ga0316187_10002791_pt1 | contig 15243 bp, 16 predicted proteins | sample CroRivburrow1_MG_FD_204927 | JGI IMG/M metagenome (GOLD analysis project Ga0316187, IMG submission 204927) | Coastal sediment microbial communities from Maine, United States - Cross River worm burrow 1 | ecosystem: Environmental > Aquatic > Marine > Coastal > Sediment | place: USA: Maine... | reverse complement strand
AAATTGCGGGAGCTGGCGATCGGGGCACTGAGGATGCGGGCGAGCAGCATACGCATACTTCCTGAGTGGGTGACCAGCAGCAGATGTCTGTTTTTATGGTTTTCGCAGATCTCCTGCCACCAGTTGTCCAGTCGTGCCAGATGCTCCTCCGGTGATTCGCCACCAGGCGGGCGCATGCCCTCGGGGTTTTTACGCCACTGCTCAAGCATACCCGGGAATTCAGATTGGATCCCCGGGATGGTTTTGCCCTCCCATTCGCCGTAGTGAATCTCGGCCACGCGAGGTTCGATGATACATGTAATGCCAGCTTCTTTTGCCCACTCTCTTGCTGGCTCTGCGCAACGCGAAAGGGGCGAGGTGACAATGGTGTCAATCTCTCCTGCGACCAGAGACCAGACACGATCCATATCCATCCGGCCTGCACTGGTCAGTGGATCATCCACCTGCCCTCTGTATTTTATGCCGCCTTCGAGCGCCCCGTGGCGCAGCAGATCTATCGTTAGCATCTTCTCTTCCTTAATCTGATCTAAATAACCTGAATTCCATTACAGGTGTTTCTTCAGTTCATAATGCGCTATGGTGCCCCTAAGAAAGAGAAAGGGAAGGATGTGCTGTGAGCGATGATTTCGACCTGAATGATCCCAGTAATATTGAAGGCATGAAGCATGTGCGCGGCCTGCTCGAATACATCGGCGAAGATGTCGATCGTGAGGGGTTGCTAGAGACCCCGGCACGTGTGCTGGCGGCGATGCATGAGCATTTTTCCGGTTACAAGGAAGACCCGCGCGATCATCTGGAGAAGACCTTTGAAGAGGTTGAAGGTTACGACGAGGTGGTTCTGGTCTCCGATATTGATGTGCACAGCCACTGTGAACATCACATGGTACCATTCGTTGGCAAGGCGCATGTTGCCTACATTCCGCGCGGTCGTGTCGTAGGGCTCTCAAAGCTTGCCCGCGTAGTTGAAGGTTATGCCAAGCGACTGCAGGTTCAGGAGAAGTTGACCATGCAGATCGCCAATGCCATTGAAGAGGTTCTGGACCCGAAGGGGGTCGCGGTGATTGTACAGTGCCAGCACTTCTGCATGTGTCATCGCGGTATTCACAAGCCGAACTCCTGGACGACCACCTCCAAACTGACAGGTGCATTCATGAATAACCCATCCTCGCGTCTTGAACTGTTCCAGTTGATCGGCATGAGTAAAACCACAGGCTAACAACCTGCCTGCCCAATGTGTTGCCTTGTTAAAGGCCTGCATTTATAGTGCCCGCGTTTCAGAAAACCGTTTCAGTTCATGAATGTCTTCGCCAATCAAGGCGGGCTCGACTTCATCTAGGAGGGAAACAGTTGCCATGGAGGGTAAATGATTAAAGTCAGCCATGATATTATAACTTTCAAGGCTGCTGTCATGCCCGCTATACTTATGCTCTGGCTGTTTTGCGCTCATGGAACGGCCTATGCCGTTACGGCCACTGTTTCAACACAGGTGCTGGCTCAGATGGTCGGCTCATGCACCGTCTCTGCCCTGCCTATGAATTTTGTTGCCTATGACGGCGTTGCCGACGTGACCACCTCCAGCACGATCACAACCAACTGCACCAGTGGTGTAGCCTATATGATTCATCTGGACGCGGGCAGTCACTACACAGCTACCTCCCGCCATGTGGCCGATATTGCCCTGAACCTTATCGCTTATCAGCTATACCAAGGGGCCACTGCCATACCGTGGGGCGATGCAGGCAACGCGGGGGGGGCGACAACACCATGGCCCTCTTTACCCCAGACTGGCACCGGCCTGAATCAGGTTAGCACTGTGACCGGAATATTGTTCGGAGGCACTAATGCTCCAGCAGGAAATTATTCCGATGTGATTAATATCACGGTCACTTACTAAGAAGAACAGTCTAATGCGGCCAATTAAATTTACGATTGAAATGAATTAATTTTCGCAATTAAGTAATATGTTAGAATCACAAGGAGTGATGAAGATGAAAAAAGTACTGTTAGCAATCATGAGCGCAGCCCTGATGACGATGGCGACACCAGCTATGGCTGGCCAAGCTACCGGCACGCTGGCTGTGAGTGCCACAGCTGTGATTAACTGTACGGTAACTACAACGCCAGTGGCATTCGGAAGCTATGCAGGCACGCAGCTGGATGCGGCCGGTAATGTGGCTTTTTCCTGTAATGCACCGGTTAATGCCACTGTAGCTCTGGATCAGGGCGGCAGTTTTGCAACTACTCGTAACCTGAGTGATGGCGCAGCCGGTTCGCTTGCATATGAACTCTACAGTGATGTGGGCCGCACAGCCCTGCTTGGCAACGGCATCTACGGCGCAACTGCTGCTGTTGCTTCTGCTGGCGCTACCAATGCAGGCGCCCTGCCTGTTTATGGCCGTATGCCTGCTTCAGCTGCATACACTGAAGGTGCATACAACGATACTGTTAACGTAACCGTTAACTACTGATTTTGAGCCTGTGGGCTCTGATGCACCCTGCACCGTTGGCGGCGCAGTCAGTATAGGGCATCATTGCAACCGTTCAGGCTTTTTTTTGGCCTATGTATAAGCGGTGAGGGCAAGCCTGTTTTATTATTGATACAACACATCCCCTAGCCTCAGGCTAGGGGATGTGTTGCCTTTTCTGGGGGTAGGGCCATGAATAGAGCTACGATGAGATGTATAGTGTTTGCTCTGGCGTTGATGTTGCCAGCAGTGGTATCGGCCGGTTCATTCAGGGTGGTTCCGATCAAGGTCTATTTTGAACCCGGCATGACCAGCACGGTCGTGAAGATCGTTAACGAAGATGAGGCAAGCCTGAAACTTGAACTCGATGTGAACCGTTGGAGTCAGGGTCAGGTTAGAGGCGAGGATCAGCTGACTGAAACGAAGGATCTTGTACTGTTTCCCAAAATGCTCGAAATCGGTCCGGGTAAAGAGAAAATTGTTCGCGTTGGATTCAGGGGTAAACCCTCAGCCGGTGAACAGACCTATCGCCTGTTCGTGAAAGAGTTGCCGGTAAGCAAGCCGGGTGAGCTGGCACTGAAGTTTGCGCTTCGTATCGGCGTACCGGTATTTGTGAAGCCTATGCAGCCAAAACGTGAGATCTCGATTGCAAGTGCAGAGGTTGCCGGTGGCAAGCTTCATGTACGCGTGAAAAACAGCGGCAATACACATACCGTTGTAAATAAGGTGCAGGCATCAGGTGCCGCAGCAAAGGATGCATTGAGTGCTGAAGCTGGTGGCTGGTATGTATTGGCTGGAGCGACGCGCGAGTTTACGGTAGATCTTCCCGAGAAGGCCTGCGCGAAAACAGACCTTATCCATGTTGATGTGCAGGCTTCGGGCGGAAGCATCAAGGCGGATGTACAGGTGGATGCTGGCCAGTGCAAGGCCGTTAAAGGTTAATGCAACTGCAGGCTGCTTTATACCATCGTGGTTTTTTGACATCGCCGTCAGGGGAATGAAACAGAACAATGTCTCTGCTTGGGAGAGGTGCAAGCCTATCGTGTTTGATCGTGGCGCTGCTTGCCAATTTGCTCTACTTGGATTTTGTCCAGGCTGAACCTGTAATCATGCGCGTATTCGTCAATGAGTCGGATCAGGGCGAACAATTTTTCGAAATGATGGACAATGGCGAAATTCTTTTACCTGCCGCTATGCTGGGACGGATGCGATTGCAGCACTTGCCGGAAGGTGAACGCAGGCAGTTGGAGGGCGAAGAGTATGTTGTTCTCTCATCATTCGGGGATGCACTGGGTTATCGTCTGGAGGAATCGGACCTGAGCCTCCATATCACTGCAAAAGCGGACCTGTTTGATACCCATACGGTTGATCTGGCCCCGCATGCGCTGCCTGTCAGGGCGCCGGATGGAAATAGCCAGGCCTCCGCATTTCTTAACTATGGAGTTACCGAGCAGCGAGATGACCGCTTTAATAATATGTCAACGGATCTGGCGCTTGAAACCGGGGTGAGTATCAAAAGTGTGCTTGGTTTTTCAAGCTTTTCCTATACCCGTGCGCCTGCATTTAACGGCAAGTTTGTACGTCTGTTATCCAATCTGACATGGGATGACAATAATCACCTTCGGCGTTTCATGCTGGGTGATTTCTCGACCAACTCCGGACAGCTCGGTGGAGCCAGTACCCTTGCGGGCCTCAGTTTTTCACGCAATCTCTCGCTTGATCCTAATATGGTGGCCTACCCAGGGTTGAATGTGGTTGGCACGCTCGATACTGCTTCTGATGTTGATATCTATGTGAATGACCGGCTGGTGGGCAGCAGGCATTTGCCGCCGGGTTCGTTTGACCTGCAGAACCTAACTACCAGTGCAGGGCTTGGTGAGGTTCGTCTGGTGATCCGGGATACGTTCGGCCGTGAAAGTGAGATGACTGTCCCTTACTATCAGGTCAATGCACTCCTGAAAGCTGGTCTGCATAACTACAGTTATAATCTTGGTTCCTATCGCCGCGACCTGGGTATACGAAACTTTTCCTATGGCGGGCCAGCCTTTCTCGGTTATCATCGTTATGGCCTGACCAACTGGTTGACCTTAGGGCTACGCGGCGAGGCTGACAGGGTTACGGTGAATGGTGGCCCGATGATGACGCTGGCTATGGGGACCTTCGGCCAGTTGAGCGCAACAGGTGCCTATAGCCGTAGAAGTACCGGCGGGGGCATGGCAGGGTCGCTGAATTACAGCTATATTGGATCGCCACTCTCGCTGGGTGTGAGTCTGACCTCATATTCGAAAAACTATGTGACAATCACAACACCGGCTCAGCCTCTGACGCAGAGTCGCCTGACCGCAGCTGGAAGTGTAGGCGTTAACCTTCCATTCATAGGCTCTGTTTCAGGATCATTTACCTATGCAGATGCCTATAATGATATTCCCAGTCGGCGATTTTCTCTTGCCTTCAGCCGGCCATTTTTTCACGGGGCATTTCTACAGGTCCGCGGCAGCGCCACGAAAAGGAGCAGATGGTCAAAGTCACTGTTTGTCGGCATTCATTACCACCTGGGAGGGGTTGCTTCGGGCAGTATCCAGTCTGACTGGCAGGAAGGGCAATCGCGCGACAGTGTTGAAATCACCCGCAATACGCCGCGCGGCCCAGGTTTCGGAGGCCGTGCTCATCTGGAACGATTCAAGCAGCCGGGCAACAAAGCAAGTTACAGCGGTGACCTGTTCGGACAGCTCAATGGACCCTTTGGTGTTTATACAACTACGCTTCGACACTCATCCGATCAGAATAGTTACGGCATTGGCGCTGCCGGCAGCATGGCATGGATTGATAACAGCATCTATTTTGGCAGGCCGATCAATGATGCGTTTGCACTGGTGAAGCTGAAGGGGATGGAGAATGTGACTGTGCTTAACAGCCACAGTGAGGTGGGCTCTACAGATAGCGAGGGCAACATCCTTGTTTCCGATCTGATTTCAAACTATCCCAACCGGATATCTTTCGATGCCGGGAATATTCCGGTCAATTACGAAATTTCTTCGATGGATCGCTATATCTCCACGCCAGTTCGTGGCGGCGCGGTGGTAAGTTTTGACGTGCGTAAGTTGCAGGCGTTTGTCGGTGATATTCACTACGTGTCAGGCGGTAAGGAAGAGGCTGCGAGGTATGCGGGGCTGGAGCTGGCCTTGGAAGGCGGGCCGAAGCAGTTTACGCTTGGCGAGCGAGGCAGCTTTTATCTGGAGAATATGCCTGCAGGAATCTACAAGGCTCGGGTATTCGATAAAGATCATGACTGTCACCTCTCCATTACTTTTCCGGAGAGTGATGAGATAGTCGTTGAGATGGGGGAGGTCCATTGTGAAGTTCAGTAAGATAACATTGATGGCGATGGCGCTTCTGGTTGTTACGCCAGCCTGGGGTGCGGCAAAAAACTGCAAGGTAACTGTTCTGGCTGTCAACTTCGGACTGTTTGACAACCTGAATTTTCCGGTTGATGCAAACGGGCAGGTTGCTGTTGGGTGTGCCCAGACAGGTCCTGTGACGATTCAGATCGATGCCGGACAGAACTCGAATAACAGTTTTCAACCGCGTAGGATGTCTGCTGCGGCAGGCCAGACACTCAACTATAATCTTTATGTTGATAGCGCTCGAACAGTTGTATGGGGCGATGGCCTTACCGGCAGCACCCAAACCGTGGTAATCACATCTGGAAAAAACAACGCTCCGGCAACCTATCCGATTTATGGGCGGATTTTCAGTGGTCAGGCGGCCACCTTGGGCGTCTACTCTGATAATATTATCGTGAGTGTAATCTACTGATGCGTACTGTTGCCTTGTCGCTGATACTATTGATGACCGTCGGTGCGCATGTGGCGCATGGTGGCTCAAGCAAGGGCGATTTAAGGGTTTACGCCAATGCCGTGGAGAGTCTGAGTCTGGAAGAGCTTAAGGAGCCGCGATACTTTGAAGTTTCTCGTGAAATGGTGAAAAGGGGCAGTCGCTTATCAAAAGATAAAGACGATGACGATGGAAGGTCGGAAGGTCGCCAGCATAGTAAACGTGATAAAAACGACGTTACCGTTAAAAAAGAGATCAGCATTCTGGTGACAACCAACAGCAGTGGCGGTTATGCACTGGTGATTCAGGCCGCCGACATTGGGGTCTATACGGCTGCCCGAATTAAAATCAGGGGCTATGGCGAAGTACGTTTGCGTGCTGGAGAATCGACACAGGTTCCAGTCAGGAATGAAAGGGGAAAAAGGGATGTCAGAAGGCTGGAGGTGACGCTGATTGTCTCCAAAGATGCCAAGCCGGGTAAATACCCTTGGCCGATTAACGTTTCTGCTATTCCATTATAAATTACTACTGCTCGATTGACTCCTTATCCGGTCTGTCTGGAGCAGCTTTCCAACAAAGGTAAAAAAATCTAGGCTGTCATGTTGCTTTCGATGAGGCCTTGGAAAGCAGAGGGAGGGCGTGGATTTATGCCACTGGTCGAGCATACATCGTTACCTGCATTCGAAAAGCTGCGTCAGCGCGGCGAAAAGGTGCTGACGTTGAAGCAGGCGCTGCATCAGGATATTCGTGAGCTGCATGTAGGGCTGCTGAATATGATGCCGGATGCCGCTTTGATCGCCACCGAGATTCAGTTTATGCGACTGGTGGGCAGCTGTAATCAGATTGTGCAGTTTTATGTGCACCCATTCACGGTTGAGGGGCTGCCCCGAAGTGGTGAGAGTCAGGAGTATGTCGATCACTACTACAACAGTTTTGAAGAGATCAAAGCTATGGGGCTGGATGCACTGATTATCACTGGTGCTAATGTCTCCAATCCATCACTGCAGCAAGAACCTTTCTGGGAGCCATTGGAAGAGGTGGTGGCCTGGGCGCAGGATAATGTCACCTCTATACTCTGCTCCTGCCTGGCTACGCATGCGCTGGTTCAACAGCTCTACCATATTGAGCGCGAACCGATGCCTGCCAAGCTTTGGGGTGTTTATCCCCATCGCATCGTTCACCAGGAGCATCCCCTGCTGCGTGATATCAACACGCGTTTTGATGTGCCGCACTCCCGCTTTAATGCCATCCACCGCGAGCCTTTGGAGCGAGCCGGACTGACGATTCTGATCGATAGTGATGTTGCGGGGGTACATATGGCGGTCAGCCCCGATCAGTTTAGCCTCGTCTATTTTCAGGGACATCCCGAATACGACACCAACAGTCTGCTCAAGGAGTACAAACGTGAGGTGTGCCGTTTCACTATAGGGGTACGGGAGGATTATCCACCTGCTCCGCAGCACTACTTCTGTGCCGATGCCAAAGCCATTGCCAAACAGCACAAGCACGCTGTACTTGAAGCGATGAAGCAGGGAGTCGAGATACCTGCTTTCCCGGAGGCCCATATCGAACCGCTGCTGGATAACACATGGCGCGATACAGCCAAGTCCATCGTCAATAACTGGCTGGGGCTGGTATACGAAAAAACGAATTTTGAGCGACTGCGCTCGCAAAACAGATCCACCTGATTCAGGTAATTATGACAAGGAGAGTACGATGAAAACAGAGACTATTGCCATCCATGCAGGTTACGAAACCGATCCAACAACCAAATCGGTTGCTGTGCCGATCTATCAGACCGTAGCCTACGAATTTGATAATGCCCAACACGGTGCTGACCTGTTTAACCTTGCGGTGCCCGGCAATATCTATACGCGCATTATGAATCCCACCTCCGATGTGCTGGAGAAACGCTGTGCCGAGCTTGATGGCGGTATTGCAGGCCTGGCAGTCAGTTCAGGTAGTGCTGCGATCACCTATGCGATTCAAACTATCGCCAAGGCGGGCAATAATATTGTCACCATTCCTATGCTTTATGGTGGCACCTACACACTCTTTGCCCATATGCTGCCAAGTCAGGGTATTGATGTGCGTTTTGCCGAGGATGACTCTCCGGAAGCACTGGAATCTCTGATTGATGACAAAACCTCCGCGATCTACTGTGAGTCGATCGGTAATCCAGCCGGTAATATCGTTGATATTGCAGCGATCTGTGCGATGGCTGACAAACATGGCATTCCGGTGATTGTTGATAACACCGTGGCACCGACTCTGATTCGCCCGATTGATTACGGCGCATCCATCGTTGTCTACTCACTGACCAAATATATGGGCGGTCACGGTAACTCGCTCGGTGGCATGATTGTCGATTCCGGCAAATTCCCATGGGCTGAGCATGCAGAGCGTTTTCCGATGCTCAATGAACCTGAAGCGGCCTATCACGGCGTTGTTTATACCGATGCGCTTGGCCCGGCAGCCTTTATCGGTCGTGCCCGCACAGTGCCACTGCGTAATACCGGCTCAGCCATCAGCCCGTTTAACTCGTTTTTGATTCTGCAAGGCATTGAAACCCTGACCCTGCGCATGGAGCGCCACTGTGAGAATGCCATTGCCGTTGCCAAACATCTGCAGGCGCACCCGGATGTGGCATGGGTGCAGTATGGTGGTCTGGCTGACTCGCCCTATTATGATCTGGCAATGAAATACACCAATGGTCGACCTTCGGCACTGCTTACCTTTGGTGTGAAAGGTGGTTTTGAAGTGGCCGAGAAGTTCTATGATGCACTGGGTCTGTTCAAGCGACTGGTGAATATCGGTGATACCAAATCACTGGCAGCGCATCCGGCATCAACCACCCATCGTCAGCTCAGTGAAGCGGAGCTGGTCACCGCAGGTGTAACACCGGATATGATTCGCCTCTGCATCGGCATCGAACACATTGACGATATTCTTGCCGATATCGATCAAGCACTTGAAGTCGCAACTGCATAAGTAACTAATTCTTGAATACAAAGGGCGTAGCGAAAGCTGCGCCCTTTTTTTTGTCAGCGGGTGAAGACGAACTCGTTGGATGATGAGAGCTCTGGATTAAAGGCATAATCAGCAACATCGAATGTCTTGAGATCTTCTGGGTTGGTTAGTCTGTTTTCTATGATATGGCGGCTCATGTAACCGCGCGCCTTTTTGGCGTTGAAGCTGATGATTCGATACGTTCCTTTACGCAGCTCCTTGAATACAGGTGTGATGATGCGGCCATTAATATTGCTCGTCTTAATGGCACTGAAATATTCGTTGGAGGCAAGGTTGATCAAGATATCATCGCCCTGTTCAGTCAGCGCGCTGTTCATGCTGTCGGTGATGATGTCGCCCCAGAATTCGTAAAGATTGCGACCGCGGTCATTGGCAAGCCTTGTGCCCATCTCAAGGCGGTAGGGTTGCATAAGGTCAAGTGGGCGCAGGACTCCATAGAGTCCGGATAGGATACGCAGGTGCTGCTGCATGAATGCGACTGCATCAGCGTCCAGTGTGTTTGCATCCAGCCCCTGATAAACATCTCCGGTGAAGGCAAAGATCGCCTGTTTGGCGTTCTCAGATGTGAATGGGGTGAGCCACTGCTGAAACCTCTCCATATTCAGGTCGGCCAGATTCATGGAGAGCTTCATCAAATCGGCAATCTCAAAGCTGTCCTTCTCCTGCATGACTGCAATCAGCTCAGCAGCATGGCTCAGATGATCAGCTTGTGTGAAATCGGTGATGGGTGCAGGCGCTTTGAAGTCGAGTTTTTTGGCAGGTGAGATAACGATCAGCATAGGGGGAATCTAAGCTGCATTCGAAATTGTTGCATCCCCTCTCTGTAAGAGGTTTTTCGACTTGATTTGGAAAATGGAAACCGCCATGCTAATCGCATGTTTACTGAGCTTGAGCGAAAACGTCACGAAATATTTATGGCACAAGCCATTAAACTTGCCATGCGGGGAGTCGGCTCAACGCATCCGAATCCGCGCGTGGGTGCTGTAGTGGTAGCCAAAAGCGGCGAGATTGTTGGCGAAGGGTGGCACGCGTATCCGGGCGGCCTGCATGCCGAAGCGATGGCGATCGAGAAGGCCGGTGAAAATGCGCAGGGTGCGACACTCTATGTAACACTGGAGCCGTGTGCCGCTCATGGCAGGACTCCCGCCTGTACCGATGCAATCCGTAGCTCCGGCATTGCAGATGTTATATATGCATCATCCGATCCGAATCCGAAAATGGCGGGCGGAGCCAAGGTGTTAATCGCTTCCCGTATCAACGTGATCGGTGGTTTTATGAAGGATGCCGCTGACAAACTGAACCTGCCATTTTTTCATTATATGAAGACAGGGCGTCCCTATGTGACGGCCAAGGCCGCCATTTCGTTGGATGGTAAGCTTGCCACGCACAGCCAGCATTCGCAGTGGATCAGTGGGCCTGAGTCACGCCTGCATGGGCATGCGATAAGGGCTCAGGTTGATGCGATTGTCGTTGGGGCGGGAACGCTTCATTACGACAACCCGTCGCTGACGGTGCGTGATGTTGAGGTGAAGGGGGATGTGCCTCTCAGGGTGGTTCTCTGCTTTGAGACGCCGCGCTTCTTTCCGGAGAGTAAACTGCTCTCCAGTGATGCGCCAACCCGTTTTTATGTGCGTACTTTCAACGAACATACCGAAAAATGGCGAGAGGCGGGGGTCCATGTCGAGAAGTTAAATTCGCTCGATGCAGTCCTTAAACATCTAGCTCAGGATGGTTATCTGCACCTGCTTCTGGAGGGTGGTGGTTCTCTGCACGCCTCGTTTTTCGATGCTCATTTTACCGACGAGGTAGTGCTCTATCAGGCGCCGATTCTGATTGGTGGCCGTGATGCAGTTTCACTCTGGAATGGTACAGGAGTGGAGACGATTGATCATGCGCTTCGCCTGGCAGATATCAAATACCGTAAGCTGGGTAACGATGTGATGATTCGCGGTAAGGTGCTCTACCCCGATTGAACAATGGCCCCGCTACTTTATTGCCAGCCTGAACACCTGCAACCAAAAGGGGACACTCAAATCCGTTTTATTGGGGGTGGCATGTCAGTAAAGACGATTAATAAAGAGGCAGTTCAAACAGTATCTCCTCGTCAGTGGATCCGATTGGTTGTGGTGTATCTCCTTATTCCGCTGACTTTATTGATATGCGGTGGGGACCTAGGCTGGTGGCAGGCGTGGGTCTATTCCATGCTGATCTTGGCCGCTGGAATTGGTGGACGCATTTGGGCGGAACAACGACACCCCGGATTAACAGCCGAAAGACAAAATGTTAAAAACATCAAAAACGCAAAAGCCTGGGACAAAGTGCTTGCTCCATTGATGGCGGTGAGTATCGGGTTCCCTATGGTTATAGTAGCAGGACTGGACCACCGCTATAACTGGTCCTCCGAATTTCCGCTATGGCTCATCGTGATTGGCTTTATTTTGATCTCGCTTGGATACGCTTTCGCTGCATGGGCATTGGCAGAGAACCGCTTTTTCTCCAGCGTGGTGCGCATTCAGATGGATCGAGGGCATGTAGTGTGTGACAGTGGCCCGTACCGGTTTGTGCGACATCCGGGTTATGCCGGAAATATTCTTGCACTGTTGGGTTTTGTTTTTGGTCTGGGCTCGGTATGGACACTGATTCCTGCGGCTGTGGCATTAATCATCGCGGCGATTCGAACAGTACTTGAAGACCAGACTTTACAGGAAAAGTTGCCGGGCTATCGAGACTATGCACGACGCGTGCGCTATCGGTGGGTTCCGAGTATTTTCTGAATGGCCCGATTAAAGGAGCAGCCGTTCGCCCTGAGCCTCCGGCGAATTTAGTCGTCGGGATATGGCATTGAAGTGGTGGCAGCAGAGCTTATGAGTTGCTTAATTTTCTGGTTTTTTGGTCATAAGTAGCTTGATTGAAAGTTTTTCGCGTACGCTTGGTGACTTCTGCCTCAGCCCTCACCATAATTGCCACCATTCTGTAGATGACCTGACAATGCGTATCCCCTGATATTGCTGCTGACTTTTTTCCCGGCAACAGTCAGTACATAAGCAGAAAACAGAGTTGTGCAATTAAGCTGCAGCTCTGTGTGGAGGCTTGAGTGATTGAATTTATCCAGCAGGGCGGCATGGTGATGTATATCCTGCTTGCGGCGTCTGTCCTGTCATTGACCATTATTTTTGAGCGTGGCTGGAGCCTGCGTCGCTCCGTGGTTATTCCGCTGGGAGAGGTGAGTAAGATCGAAACAGCGGTTCGCAGCGGTGATGTAAAGTCCGCAATGCAGACCTGCCAGGACCATAATACTGCGATGAGTCGCATCCTCTGGGTGGCACTGGCTAACCGCGGCGTAAGCCGTTCGGTGATGAAAGAGATTCTCGAAGAGTCAGGGCGCCAGGAAGTGGCTCATATGGATCGCTTTATCGGGGTGCTGGGCGTGATTGCTGCCATTGCACCGCTGCTCGGCCTGCTTGGTACAGTGATTGGTATGATTGAGGTGTTCCAGCAGATCTCACTGGTCGGCGTAGGTAAAGCCGATGTGCTGGCTGGCGGTATCTCCAAGGCGCTGAATACGACCGCATTCGGTCTCTCCGTGGCAATCCCGACGCTGGTGGCTTACCGTTATTATGAATCCCGTGTGGATCGGTTCGTGCTTGAGATTGAACAGCATGCGTTGCGCTTTGTTGAGTTACTGAAGGGCGAGCGTGTATGAAGCTTCGCCAGAAAAAACGCGCGGACTACCTAGTGGATATCACGCCATTGGTGGATGTCGTGTTTTTGATGCTGATCTTTTTCATGGTTTCCACCAGCTTTAACCTCTCATCGAGCATCAAGCTCGATCTTCCGACCAGCAAGGCGGAGGCGGCAGATCAGGAGTCCAAGCAGGTGACGATTTCGATCAGTTCAAAGGGGCAGTTCTATGTGCAGGACGAGGCGGTGGATGATGCCGATCTGCGTAAGCGCATCCTGAATGTGTCCAAGGGTGATCCGACCATGCGTGTGGTGCTTCGTGCCGACTCCGATGCAAGGCACAAACGGGTGGTTTTCGTGCTCGATATGCTTCGGCAGCTTGAAATGACAAAGATCGGTATTGCAACCGTTGCAGCCGATGATGTGGAGACGCGCTGATGCGTATTGTACAGAAATATGGCGGAACCTCGGTTGGGTCTGTGGAGCGTATCCGCAACACTGCTGATATTATTCAAGGGGAGTTGGAGCGGGGAAATCAGGTTGCTGTTGTCGTTTCGGCGATGAGTGGCGAAACCAATCGCCTGCTCGCGTTGGCTGCTGATATTTCTGATGACCCTGCTTGCAGGGAACTCGATGCGCTGGTGGCGACAGGCGAGCAGGTGAGCGCGGCGCTACTGGCGATGGAGCTTCAGAAGCGCGGCATCAAGGCCTATTCGTTTAACGGTGCTCAGGCTGGTATGAAGACCGATGGTCATTTTGTGCGAGCGCGTATTACTGATGTGAAGAGCGATCACCTGATTGAACATCTGGAAAGGTTTGAGGTTCCGGTAGTTACCGGTTTTCAGGGCGTTGATGAGGCGGGCAATACTACCACGATGGGGCGCGGTGGTTCGGATACCTCTGCCGTAGCACTGGCAGTTTCCGTGAAGGCCGATGTGTGTGATATTTATACCGATGTGGACGGGGTTTACACCACCGACCCTCGTATAGAGATCAAGGCGCAGAAAATGGATCATATCTCCTATGAGGAGATGCTTGAGTTTGCTTCGCTGGGAGCCAAGGTGCTGCAGACCCGCTCTGTAGAATTGGCGATGCGTTATAATATGCCGATTCATCTGCGCTCCAGTTTTGATCTGGTGCCCGGAACAATGGTGACGAAAGAGGATGAGACGATGGAAAGAGCTGCAATTTCAGGCGTGGCCTATAACCGCGATGAAGCGAAAATCACTATTATGGAAATTCCCGATCATCCGGGTATTGCCTGCAATGTGTTCGGTCCGGTGGCGGAGGCTGGCATCAATGTGGATGTGATTGTCCAGAATGTCAGTGAAGAGGGGCATACCGATATTACTTTTACCGTCCCCCGTAGCGATTATGCACCGACGATGAAGATCATGGCTGGGCTCACTGAAGAACTTGGTGCAAGCAACTTCAAGGGTGATGATACGGTTGCCAAGGTTTCAGTCATCGGTGTGGGTATGCGTTCGCATGCCGGTGTGGCGCAGAAAATGTTCCAGGCGCTGGCGGCTGAGGGTGTGAATATCCAAATGATCACCACCAGTGAAATCAAAATTACCGTTGTTATCGAAGAGAAGTATGTCGAACTGGCAGTGCGTGCACTGCACGGTGCCTTCGGCCTAGACGGCGAGTCCAAAGAAATTTGATTTGCCTCTTCACCTTGCGCTTTCCGGGATAGTGGTCTATTAACATAAGCAGAGGAGAACCCATGCTTATATTAACACGGAAAAAAGGTGAATCGATTGCGATCGGGGATAACATTCAGATTCAGGTTCTGAATGTAAAAGGCGGGCAGGTGCGTATCGGCATCGAAGCCCCGCGTGAAGTCAGAGTTAACCGCGAGGAGCGCGTCGAAGTCTCTGGAAGCAATAGCCTCGCGGCATCTGTATAACCATCATGCAAATAGCCGGGCATATCCCCTCCGAATCTTAAGATGATTCGGAAAAGACTCTAATTGTCTGCTTTCAAGCAAAGATAGAGCAGGGAAGTAGTGAACAGGTGCCTCTACGCACTTGTTACTTATCCATTTGTTTGGCTCACCTTTAGTCTCTGGGGTCATGCCATGTTTTCCAACCAATAGCCACTGTTTAAAGATAAAAGAACGACTTTTTCCTGAAAACAACACTGCTTGCAATGATAGTGATAATGATTATCATTCCTATATGTTGAGATTAACAGTACAGAGACAAGCCATTCTTGATCTGATCAATGCTTC
>Ga0316187_10002790_pt1 | contig 15244 bp, 14 predicted proteins | sample CroRivburrow1_MG_FD_204927 | JGI IMG/M metagenome (GOLD analysis project Ga0316187, IMG submission 204927) | Coastal sediment microbial communities from Maine, United States - Cross River worm burrow 1 | ecosystem: Environmental > Aquatic > Marine > Coastal > Sediment | place: USA: Maine... | reverse complement strand
CGATTACACTCCTACCGAAAACGGAATGCTGGTGATCACCACTAGAAATGAGAAGCATTTTTTAAATTATCTCGATACCAAAAACGGCCTCTTCACATTTGATAAAACTATTAAAGTTAAAGGTCATGTAGGCTATACACTTACCACAGAGCTTGGAATACTTTATGCCACTGCTGAAGAAATGAATATTGTAAATACTGGTACCGGAGAGCTTTTATGGGACAAAGATCTAAAAACCCATTATAAGTTAGTAAACCATAATGGGAACCATTTATACACCTATGATTATAAAGCCGGTGCTGTAATAAGTGTTAACCTGGACAATGGAGCGATAGATATGACCGGATCAGAACCTGTTAAATTCGAGGAAAATGAATCCCCTAATACTTTGGAGTTAAGAGAAAAAGGTATTCTCTTAAGTTCTGATCAAAATTTTGCTATGTACGATTATAACGGGGCTCTTTTATTTCAAAAATATTATGCCTCACCAAGAGAAGAGGGATGGAAAAGAGCATTGCTATTTGCAGGAACGGTTTATGCCGGTTATGTTTCTGCAGTGAGTACGATGGCTTCGGGAGTATTACAAGAAGCAGGTGCACAACAAGGTCTGGATACTGTTGAAGGGCAAACATTTGCGGAGTTGGGAGCTGCCTACAATGAAATGGGTAAATCGGCAGGTAGTGCAGCTGGATTGGCTTTTAATGCTGCTAACAAAAGATTTAAAGCCACAAAAGAGGCCAGAAACTACTGTATGGTCCTTACTAAAAATGAAAATGGGATTGAACTTTTAAAAATTAATAAAGATACCGGTAAAAGTGAAGGCAGTATTCCACTTGGAAAAAACAGGAAGCCAAATTATGCAATTGATCTGGTTGAGGGAGAGGTTTTTTTAAAGCATGATTCCAATGGAATAAAACGGTTCATTTTATAATTTAATTATTCCAAATCATTTCTTCTTATCGTTTTATGTAGCGCTATTAATAATAGTAAAGTCTTTAAATCAAGTAGGTCCAAACTCCTCTTTAGTATAATTTATACTTTAAGCATTTTATACTATATTTATTGGGATTTGAATAATCAACTCAATCAATATAGATGAACCAAACTGCGCTTGAAAAAATAATAAGTTCCATATTTGAGAATTTAGAAGAAGAAATAGTTAACTACCAAAAGAGCCCTGAAGACTGGAATATATCAGATGGAAATGTAGCCATCTGTATAATAACAGAAGATGGCCGGGTTTACGGCAAACTATTTGGAACCGATAAGATAAAAAGACGGCAATTTTTTAGCGTCGCCTATAAAAAGGCAAGTCAGGTTTGGATTACCGGGCAAAGAACAGGCGACTATGAGAAAATAGTTTTTGGAGGAGATATGGACCCTGAAGATTCACCCATAGAACTCCCGGACCTTATTGGATGGGTAGGAGGGCAGCCCATCAAAATTGAGGATACACTATTATCTGTTGGATTTAGTGGTTTTAGGGGATTTAACGATCTCGATATTGTTCAAAAGGCGGTGCAAAAAGTAATGCTTACTTACTAACCCGCACATGACACAAAAAGTTCATTTTCTGACTAATATTCATGTGTGGATTCTAATTTTAATCCTTGGTTCTTCATGTAAAAATTTACCTAAGGAGGAATTAAATTCAGCCTACTCTGATGATAAATACAAGCAGGGTATTCAAACCATCCCAGGCAAATTAAACTGTGAATATTACGATCTGGGAGGAGAAGGAATTGCTTATCATGATGCAGACTCTGTCAACAATGGGAGCGGAAAGCTTAATAAAGGAAATGATTATCTAAGCGCCTTCAGAAAAGGGGAAGCTGTAGATATTTCTTATACAAAATTTCACAATAGCAGTGATAATTCAAAATATAATCTTGTGCAGCCTGAGGAGGGGCAGTTGTATGTTGGCTGGACGGAACCAGGCGAATGGACAAGATATACTGTAGATGTGAAAACCACAGGAATCTACCAAATTGGATTAATGTATACCGCTAATCAAAACGGGGAAATTAGCATCACAACAACTACCGGAGGAGCATCCGGTCCTCTGGAAATTAAATCTACTTATGACCCTAATGATACAATCGCCTGGCGTCAATGGCACCATTGGAACTTTGCTGAAGAGCTTGGTGAGATTGAGCTTAAAAGCGGCATACAATTACTCACTTTACACACCCTTGAAAAAGGACAGATGAATTATGATTATCTTTCCTTTGAACTTAAAAAAAACAACTAGCAAGAATTCATAATTTTAAAATTCTGATTTATGGACATACAAACAATTAAAAGAAGGGATTTTGTCAAATCTCTGGGTCTTATCTCAGCAGGAACATATGCAGCAGGTCTGGGAGCTTTTAGCCTGGGATCCTGCAAATCTGCACCGGTATTTAATAAAAGGGAAGCAGTTTTAAATCTGTTGACATCAACCGGAAAGCAGGACTATATTCCAAGTGGTTTTTTCGTACATTTTGGCGAAGGGTATCAATGGGGTGATGCCGCAGTAGCCAGGCATCTCGAATATTTTAAGGCTATTGATATGGATTTTATCAAAATCCAGTATGAAGCACTGTTTCCGGCTATCGATACCATAAAAAAACCGGAAGACTGGGCCAATATGCCATTTTACGGGAAAGACTATTACGAAAAGCAGCTTTATGTGGTTAAGGAACTTGTAAAACAAGGTAAAAAGTTAGCTCCTGTCATTGCCACTTTTTATTCCCCTTTTATGTGCGCCGGTCACAGTGTTACAAGCCAATTGGTTAGCGAACATTTAAAACAAGATCCTGAGAGTGTTAAAAAGGGTCTTGAAATTATCACAGATAGTGTAATGATCTTTTTGAAAGAATGCAAAAAATTAGGGGTCGATGGTTTCTTAGCTCCAACACAGGGCAATGAAGCCTTTAGGTTCCAGGATCCCAATATTTTTCTGGACTATATTAAGCCTACGGATATGGTGGTACAGAATGAAATAAATGAAGGCTGTATTTGCAATGTTTTACATATTTGCGACTATGACGGCCCTTATGATGATTTAAGCCCATTTATTGATTATCCTGGTCATATCGTAAATTTGAGTGATATCGTTGCCGGCAAAAGAGTTCCCTTAAAAGAATTGTATTCCATGTTTGGCGAACGTCCTATAATGGGTGGCCTGGAGAAAAGAGGTCCAATCCTTACCGGTACAGATCAGGAGATACAACAACAGGTAGCAGCAGTTCTTGAAGAAGCTCCGGCTCGTTTTATCTTAGGCGCTGAATGTGCTTTATTAGGCGAGGTGGATTGGAAAAAAGTGCGAACCGCTGTAGACGTAGGTCATTCTATTACCAACTAGTGATTATTCTAGCAGTTTTCGAATTACTTTAGAATTTAAGTCAAAAATTATAATAATAACAGCTTTTTATATATGAAGTATACAGCGAACAACGATCGGTACAAAAAAATGAAATATAACCGTTGTGGAAACAGTGGTTTACTTCTGCCCGCTATATCTCTGGGGTTATGGCATAACTTTGGGGGTATAGACGTTTATGAAAACGGGAGGGAAATGGTGTGCAGGGCATTTGATCTGGGGATAACACATTTTGATCTTGCGAATAATTACGGGCCGCCCTATGGGTCCGCGGAAGAGACCTTTGGCAAAATTCTAAAGGCCGATCTGCATTCTTATAGAGATGAAATGATCATCACCTCAAAAGCAGGTTATGATATGTGGCCAGGACCTTATGGCGAGTGGGGCTCCAGAAAATATTTAATCGCCAGTTGTGATCAAAGCCTGAAGCGAATGGGACTGGAGTATGTAGATATTTTTTATAGCCACAGGCCGGATCCAAACACTCCTCTGGAAGAAACGATGATGGCGCTTGATCAAATAGTAAGATCGGGAAAGGCTTTGTACGCAGGTATATCTTCCTATAATCCTGAGCAGTCTCAGCAGGCAATAGATATATTAAAAGACCTGGGTACGCCTTGTCTGGTGCATCAGCCGTCTTACAGCATGTTCAACAGATGGGTAGAAGATGGATTATTGGATGTGCTCGAAAAAAATGGTGTTGGTTCTGTAGTATTCAGTCCCTTATTCCAGGGGCTCTTGACAAATAAGTACCTTAAGGGGATTCCTGGAGGCTCCAGGGCATCAAAAGCGGATAGCTACCTGCAATCTACAGATATCACACCAGAAAAGATAGCCAAAGTTAAAAGGCTAAATGAAATCGCTGAATCAAGAGGTCAAAAAATGGCTCAACTGGCGCTTGCCTGGGTTTTAAGAGACAAAAGAGTTACTTCGGTAATAATAGGTGCCAGCAAAGTATCGCAAATAGAAGATGCTGTTGGGATACTTGATAAAATGGAATTTACAACGGAAGAATTACAATTAATCGAAGAAATATTAAGGGATTAGTGAGATTTGCCTCCTTTTAAAATTCGAAAGTGTGCAAGAATCCTAGGGAGACTGTATTCCAGGTTCTGTTTTCTAATTGTATTCCGGTATAGGATAGATTAATTTCAGTCATAGGCCCCATTAAATAACCAATTATAGGTCTGTAATAAATTCCGCCATCATTGCCTTTATTCAATCCAAGGCCATACCCGCCATCAATACCAAAGGAGAACGAATTAGAAGGCCAAATTCTTAATGAAGCGGCAAGTGGGACAAATTGTACATCAGTTAGTCCTGATACAATTTCATCCGATTGAAAAGAATCTTTAAATCCGTAAATAAGTCCAGTACTTATACCGAGGTCCACTACTTCTCCCAGAGCCCACATATATCCCGGGTCTAAACCTGCCATAAGGCTTATTTCATCATTAAAATCATCAATGGGCAAACCTGCATGAATTCCTAACTTCAAGCCTTCTTGCGCATACAATCCTAATACTGAAAATGTGAAAGCAAATGCCAAAATTATATTTTTCATTTGTACTGACTTTTTATTATACAACGCCAAATCTAGTAGCTTCTTCAAAGTAGCTGCTATTTTTGTTGCCAAACAGACCTATATGGTTGTGAAAATCGAATAATATTCCTTTTAGACCAACACAATTCCTGTAATTGTAATTATTACTCCTAACTCTAATAGTTTATATACGAAAATACTCCTGAGAGTTTTGATATGATATGTGCAGAATTAAAAAAAATAACATATTTTCATACATTATTAAGAACTGAATTTTTTATACCCACCGTTTCGGTAGCTTTAATTATGTCAAACTGTTTGTCGCAATACACAAATCGGGAAATAGATAGTTCAGTTTTTTAATAAACCCCTAAATTTACAGTCCAAGACTAAAAAAACAATACGCGAATAAACCACCAACGAATATGAGAATAGGCATATTGAAGGAAACTCAAAAAGGCGAAAAGCGTGTTTCAATTTCTCCAAGAATTACAAAACAATTAATTGATAAGGGTTTCGAATTAATTGTGGAAAAAGATGCAGGCACTTATTCATCTTATAAGAATTCAGACTACAGGGAAGCAGGAGCAACGGTAGAAAAGAGAGGTGTTGTCTTTAAAGACTCGGAAGTTCTTATAAAAATCAATCCATTTGATGAAGAAGATTTAAAATTAGTAGACAAGGGACAGGTTTTAATAAGTCAGTTGTTTCATAAATCCAATCCACAATTGATAAAATCAATTGCAGAGAAAGGAGCATCCTGTTTCTCTATGGATGCTATGCCTCGTATTTCCAGAGCTCAGGACATGGATGTATTAAGTTCACAAAGCAATTTGGCAGGCTATAAATCGGTTATTCTGGGAGCCTATGAAATGACTAAAATATTACCGTTGATGATGACTGCAGCCGGGACAATAAAACCAGCCAGGGTCTTGATTTACGGAGTAGGGGTAGCAGGATTACAGGCAATAGCAACCGCAAGACGTTTAGGTGCCCTGGTTAAGGCTACAGATATCAGAATAGAAACCAAGGAGCAGGTAGAGTCTTTAGGCGCAAAATTTATTATGGTTGAAGGAGCCGTAGGTGAATCTGAAAACGGTTATGCCAAGGAAGCTTCGGAGGATTATGTACAAAGACAAAAAGAAGCAGTTAATAAGTCTCTTTTTAAGGCAGACCTAGTCATTACCACTGCAGGTATTCCTGGAAGAAAATCACCTGTTTTAATCACTGAAGAGCAGGTGTTACAAATGAAAAACGGCGCGGTAATTATAGATTTGGCAGCAGCTCAGGGAGGAAATTGTGAAATCAGTAAGCTGAATAAAACAGTAATGAGAAATGGCGTAAAAGTTATTGGCACCAGTATTGCACCGGAAAGTGTTTCTACTAACGCCAGTGAATTGTATGCGAAAAATATGTTCAATTTTATTATGCATCTGACCGAAGACACCAAATTCAAATGGGATCTGGAAGAACAAATAACAAATGAAACTTTAATTGTACATAACGGAATTATTCGAAATTAGTAAAGCAAATAAGATGAATGAATTGATAGAATTTATTAGTGATAATCTCGAAATCACATACATACTAATCCTTGCGATATTTGTAGGTGTTGAAGTCATCAAGAACATCCCTGCAGTATTGCATACGCCATTGATGTCGGGTGCTAATGCTTTAAGTGGTGTGGTGGTAGTAGGTGCCATATTAGTTATGCTGAATTCAGATCCGGAAGATTATCTGGCCCTGACCCTGGGATTTATAGCGGTAATTTTAGGAATCTTAAATGTTGTTGGTGGATTTGCAGTTACAGGCAGAATGCTTCAAATGTTTAAAAAGAAAAATTAATGAGTATATCATTGAGTATTATCTATCTGATAGCCACTATAACCTTTGTTATTGGATTAAAAAAGCTGGGACATCCGGCTACTGCAAAAAACGGCAATTTAATTGCTGCCATAGGTATGGGACTTGCTATTGCAGGGACTATTTTTATCCATGATTTACAGGTGCCAACAATTATTTATGTTCTAATTGGGTTGGCAATAGCAATAGGTTCTGCTATAGGAGCCTGGATGGCCATAAAAGTGAAAATGACAAAGATGCCGGAATTAGTCTCTTTGTTCAATGGCTTTGGTGGTGCAAGTGCGGCCCTAATTGGTTTGGTAGAATTCAGTAAAAATGTGGGAGATAAGATGCAAGCCACAACTATTGTCTCAGGTATAATTATCGGGGCAATTACTTTTTCAGGAAGTTTGATAGCCTGGGGAAAATTAAATGGGTCTCTTAAAAGCGTAGTAAAAATTCCTTTTCACAAAATAGTAAACAATCTTTTTTTAATTGGGATTATTGCTTTTGCTGTCTTTATGGTAACTACAGGTGTTAACGAACAGGTTTTTGTGGGGGTTTTATTGGCTACCGGTTTAATTTATGGAATTTTATTCGTGCTGCCCATAGGTGGTGCTGATATGCCCGTTGTAATTTCATTACTTAATTCTTTGACCGGAATTGCAGCAGCCATTACAGGGATTTTATATTCCAATATGGTGATGTTGGTAGGAGGTATTCTTGTGGGTTCCGCCGGGATTATACTTACAATAGCTATGTGTAAGGGAATGAATAGAACTTTGGGAGCGGTAATTTTTGGTTCTTTCGGAGCAACAGATGCTGTAGCTGATACTGATAAAAAATTTGGGTCCATCAAGAAAACAAATCCCAGCGATGCCGCAATTATGATGAATTATGCTACCAATGTAATCATAGTACCCGGTTATGGTTTAGCGGTTGCTCAGGCACAACACGTCATTCATGAATTGGAAGAATTGCTGACGAAGAAAGGAGTTAATGTTAAATATGCCATTCACCCCGTAGCCGGCCGTATGCCTGGCCACATGAACGTATTGCTTGCAGAAAGCAATGTGGATTATTCCCTGTTGTTAGAAATGGATGATATTAATCCTCAATTTAAGAATACTGATGTTGTTCTTGTAGTTGGAGCAAATGACGTGGTAAATCCTGCTGCGCATAACGATCCTTCAAGCCCAATTTATGGAATGCCTATCCTGGACGTAGAAAATGCAAAGCATATCATAGTTAACAAACGTACCATGAATGCGGGTTATGCAGGTATTGAAAATGAATTATTCTACAACTCCAAAACGGTTATGCTTTTTGGGGATGCCAAAGACGCATTGACCAGTCTGGTTAGTGAATTGAAGAATATGTAATGAGGATGGGGGTAACCAAAACGAAGATAATACAGGAAACTCCTGGTTAATTGGTTTTTTTATAGCTCCAAACGGCTAATCCATTCATAATTAGAGCAAAAATCATAGTCTTTAAGAATTGAGGTAATATATCTGTAAAAGACGATCCCTTTAGCGGGAGGTAATTATGCCGTTAATTCCATGCAGAGTATTGAGGATAGTGCCGTGTATTTTAAAAAACATCTTAAAAAATTCCTCTAGTTCGCTCGCGAACCAGTTTTTGCAAATAAACAGAACAGACTGAAAGCTATAATCTGTTTTAACGACGAAGAATCTAATTATATAAATCAGTATCAATAAATACCAATTAATGATGAGAACACAGTTTATTAAACATACTACCCTACTATTCGTAATGGCACTGGCCATAGGATCCGGAAATCTCCTTAACGGTCAACAAGCCGATGATAAATCTAAAGAGTTGTTAAACGCTATGACAGAGGTTAATGGTGGCTATCAAAAGATTGCCGCAAAAAAAGATGTGCAGTTTACTTATATCTATGACAATATGGATAAGGGGCGAGATGTTTCTACCGAACGGCATATTTTTAATGGAGAACAATCATGGGGATCTTATGAAGAACATAAACGGAACGTATTGCCCAATCAAAAAGGTTTAGCAGTCCAATCATTAGTAAATGGTAAACCTGCACTAACATTGGACGGTAAGCCAATTACTGACCAAAAAGCCCTGGATGGAACCGTTTTTTTGCGAAAAGTGAACTTTTATTGGTTTACAATGATGTATAAATTAAAAGACCCCGGGACAAATTATGAGTATTTAGGTACTGAAAGAGTTGATGATATTACCTATGATAAAGTAAGCCTGACTTATGATGCTGATATAACAAAGAAAGAAAAGAACGATGAGTACATCTTGTATTTCAACCCGGACACCCATTTAATAGATCTTTTCTATTTTTCATTGCCGGATTGGGGAATAAACGACCCCATATTAAAAATGACCTTAGCCTATGAAATCGTTGATGGCATTTATCTGACAACGGTACGGGAGTCTTACGGCCCCAATGAACAGGGAGAGTATCTTTTAAATGGCAGGTATACCTTCAAGGATATAAAATTCAACAATGGGTTTAAAGGGGAAGATTTTAGACTGTAACAATTTGCAAATAGTTTTATCTATATTTTAAACGTGGGCCGTTTAAAGCATTATTTTTATGGAGAAGATCGTATTTGCCTTTATTCACCTTGGGTTACCCTTATTACTGCTTACAGATTTTTTATTGCGAAAGCCTAAAAGTACTATTGGTTTAATAACAAGGACCATATTATACACTGCTATTCTCTTTTTTCTTTACCTATGGGGGCAATGGCCTTTAGTTGGCAGCTATTATTTTAGATATCTACTGCTGCTTCTCATACTCTGCATTGTTGGCAGCGCTTTTGTCCGGTTCAAGTCGGGCAACTTAGGTAAACCGAAAAGTATCTTTAAGAAGATAAGTATAGGTGTAACCATTGCATTGTCAATCCTGCTTATAATGATGGTTTTTAATGCATTACAGGGCAGGTTTTATGCGGATCAGGCAATTGAATTGACCTTCCCTTTAAAAGGAGGTACGTATTATGTTTCCTCTGCAGGGTCCCATAAAATAATCAACAATCACATTAGGGATATTCCCACAGCACAGCACTACGCCATGGATATCAACAAGTTAGGCGCCTATGGTGGTGCCTCCAAAAAAATCCTATCGGCCAGAAATACAGATCACCATATTTTTGCGGACACCGTATATTGCCCGTGTGATGGGGTTATTTTAGATACAAAAACCACTGTTAAGGATAATGAAGGCAGTAGTATGAATGTTAGCGCTGAGGATGGCACCGGTAACTATGTGGAATTAAAATGTGATGGGGCTTATATTTTTATCCCTCATTTTAAACAATATAGCATCTTTGTTTCCAAAGATAGTTACGTAAAGCAGGGATCACCATTGGGTTTGGTAGGTATTTCAGGGTTTTCCCAGGAACCCCATCTTCATTTTCAGGCTGCAGTTTATAACAAAGATTCCGTGATGGTGGGAATCCCCATCAAATTTAAGGGTAAAACTTTATCCCGAAATGATTTGTACAACAATTAGCCAAACCTATCTACCAATACTTAAGATAATAACCTATAATATACTATATATGTGCATGTTGGATTTATTTTATTTAGGCCTTTTAAACAATTTTATAGCCACTCGCGCATAGTTTTGGCTAAAATTCTTTAGGATCTACTCCCAAAAAGCTAATATTGCTTTCTATTGCAAAGCATATGGAGCCTAAACGAAATGTACCCTTAATAATAAGTGCCTTCTTCGCCATTTATGTAATCTGGGGTTCTACGTACCTGCTTAACAAGATTGCGGTTGCAGAATTACCGCCCTTTATGCTGGCTGGGGTTCGTTTTATCGCAGCCGGCCTCTTAATTTTTGGTATTGCAGCCATCTTGGGTAAAAGCCTTCGTATTACCAGAAAACAGCTGGGAAACAGTATCCTTGCGGGCTTCCTTTTTTTGAGTTTTGGGAACGGGGTAGTGGTGTGGGCTCTGAAGTATGTAGACAGTAATTTTGCGGCGCTGGAGATCTCTGCACAGCCCCTTATAGTTCTCCTGATGATGTGGCTCCTGCAGGGGAAGAAGATACAAGCCAGCTCCTTAGTCGGCATTTTTCTGGGCATCATAGGAATGTATTTGCTTATCAACCAAAAAGCCGTCATGGAGCAGGAAAACGCTTTATTGGGAATAGGTATGATCTTTTCTGCTATGCTGGCCTGGGCCTATGGCAGCCTTTTTGTCGCTGGGGCAGATTTTCCCAAGAACTTTTTTGTGAATACCGGCTACCAGATGTTTACCGGAGGCCTTATGCTGGGTCTTATGAGCCTGGCTTTTGGGGAAACCTGGAGCTTGCCAAATACCTGGAGCGCCGAAACCAACTGGTCCATGCTTTTATTAATCATCTTTGGCAGTATAGTAGCCTTTACCTCCTTTAATTACCTGCTTAAAACGGTTTCCCCGGAAAAGGTGGCCACCAATACCTACGTAAACCCTATTGTTGCTATGTTTCTGGGAAGTTATTTTTTGAATGAACCTATTAGCCTGCAATCCATAGCTGCAGCTAGTGTATTGCTTACCGGGGTGTATTTTATAAATACCAGGAAAAAAATAATGCTTTACTCAAGGTTTAGAAAATAACTCATCATGTGATTTTAATTCTTAGGAATATCTACAAACAAGTATTAAATTGACTTCCAATTTTTTAAAGAAACCCAATAGTATGTCTGAACAACATCAGGAAATAAGCGCGGCCGACATTTTATATATTCTGGAAAATCCCTGGGAGAAATTGGAGTGGGAGTGGAAACTTGCGAATGAAAGTGAACGGCAAGAAACGTTGCAGTTTATTAAGGATCGTCTTAAATTGACTCAACAGGGCGGGTATTCCAAAATATGGAAAACGCCAGACGATGAACCATTGGCTATTTTCGGGGGGTACAAAGTTGGGGATAAGAAATATGCGACCTTCTTTGTATCAAGTAAACATATGAAAAAATATGGAATGCAGATAAGTTTTGACATGCGCAAAATCGCCAGGGAACTAGTTGTGCAATTTAAGGGGTGTAGCACCAGCCAGTATGCCGAAGCGGACGATACTGATCGAATATCATGGTATCGGTTTCTGGGGTACAAATACAAACCGGAAGGCGATATCGGAAATAAACGATATTTCGAATATGTATCGCCTGACATATAGGTCTGGCAGCTATTACTTACCATTAGAACTAAATTACCGATGAAGTACTATTTGACACCATCGAAATAAAAAAACAGTTGCTTGCTAAACTTACCAAAAAATTTCCTGGGTAAAGAATAGATTCTTTTTCATAGTAATTATAGTATCTAAGTTAAAGTTGTTAATGGAAAAATAGTATCTTAGATTTTCAATTACTAACCTTAAATAACCAAAATTATGAGCGGAGGAAATAATAACCCACCAGCCAACCCACCAGGAAAACCAGTAAAAATTACCTTGACAGTAGAAGCAAGTAACCTTTTTGCGCTTGGAGGAACAACATATACTCAGGCCCAGGTGGACGCTTTATGCACACTTAGTGATGATAATAACGATGGAACTTCAACTGATGTGAGGACCTATGTGTCCAATGTTTATCTGGCTCATAACGTACAATGGGTAGGTGAAGTCAAATTTCCGGATGGTGTTGACAAAGGATATTCTATCGGCATAGATAGCATCGTTCATGAAGCAACTCCCCAATCCGATCCGACAGCTCCTTCCAACCAGAATTTTTTTACCGATATAACCATGCCTGGAGGAGGGGGTAGGTCATCAAATGTGAACGCTGTTGTCAATAATGAGCCTAGTTTGATAAATCAACTCGACGTATACACAATTAATTTTAGTGTATATGACCAGCAAAATAACCATTTCCCATTTCAAATTGATCCTAAATTAAGAGCTAATAATTAATTTAAGTTGTCATCATTCAATAATTTTATTACCGCCTGCTTAACGGCAGGCTTTGTTTTTTTTTACAGTATAGGCAATTATGCCCAGGACCAAAGTGTGGCTGATAGTTTAAAAAAAATTTATCTTGAAGATAAACTGAGTGGTGAAGCTAAATTAGAATTATTACGGAATTTATCTTTTAACGAAGTAAATGATCTCGAGTTATCCCTAGAATATGCTGAGGAATTGATAGCTCTTTCTAAGTTAGAAAATAATCAATTATATCTGTACAGGGGATTCCGTCAAAAAGGAGATATAGATCGGCTACTTGGAAATTTAGATATTGCCTTGGATAGCTATTTTAAGGCCGAGGTAGCAGCGATTAACGCCACATATATTTCGGGGGAAGGAATTGCTAATATGTGTATTGCAGATACATATTCTGAAATTGGAAACTCCAATAATGCGCAAATCTATTACAACAAAGCAATTCAACTCTTAAGACAGACAGATGATACAGTTCGTTTAGCAACGGCATTATTAAATGCAGGAGATGAAGCGTTTAATATTAAAAAGTACGATTTAGCATTAAAATATTTTGAAGAGTCAGGCCTGTTATTCAAGAAAGTCAATTATCTAATTGGCACTGCCTATAATAAGGGGAATATTGGGATGGTCTATGCGGAGCAGGGAAAGGATTCTCTGGCAACGTCAAATATTAATGAGGCCATAGCAATTCTTGAAGAATTGGAGGACTACACTCCTATTGCTGAGTACTTAACTTTTATATCAGATATTTACCTAAAGCAAGATGATTGGTCAACTGCATTAAGTTTTAGCCAAAGAAGCCTGGATCTGGCAAAAAAATATGGCTTAAAAAAACAGATCAGTGAATCTAACCTTCAGCTCTCTGAGCTATATGATAAAAACGGAGATCCGGTAACATCTTACAAACATTATAAGGAGCATATTGCATACAGGGATAGTTTAATTAATTTAGAAAAAGTGCAGCAAATCGCTGATCTACGCACTAATTATGAGGTTTCCCAAAAGCAGATTGAAGTAGATCTGGCGGACCAAAGGCGAAAAAACCAACGGAACATATCTATTGCTACCGCTATAGGTTTGCTCATGTTTTTGCTCATGGCCATAGGCTTATATCGGCGGAATAAATTTATCAGAAAAACTAAACAGCTAATCGAAATAGAAAAAGAACGCTCAGATAAGCTATTGCGTAATATCCTGCCTGAAGAAACAGCCTTAGAACTGAAAGAAAAAGGGAAGGTAAAAGCAAAAAAATACGATGCGGTGACCGTTTTATTTTCAGACTTTAAAGGATTTACGAGCTACTCAGAAAAGCTGTCGCCGGAGGCTTTGGTGGAAACGGTGGACTTTTACTTTTCTAAGTTCGATGCCATCATAGAAAAACACGGCCTGGAAAAGATTAAGACCATAGGCGACGCCTATATGTGCGCCGGGGGATTGCATGATAATGAAAAGGACCATGCCAGCAGAATGGTTTTGGCCGCCATTGAAATAGCCTCCTTTGTAGAAGAGACTAAAAATGATCTCGCTGCAAGTGATCTAACTTTTGATATCCGCATAGGCATCAATACCGGTCCGGTGGTTGCCGGGGTGGTGGGTACCAATAAATTTGCCTACGATATCTGGGGAGATGCCGTAAATGTGGCCTCCCGGATGGAATCGAATTCAGAAGCAGGGAAGATCAATATCAGTGAAAATACCTATGAGTTAATCAAAGACGGCTATGACTGTACCTTTAGGGGAGAAATAGAGGTAAAGAACAGGGGCAAACTAAAGATGTATTTTGTAAAAGGGCTAAAAAACAGTATTCCAATTTGAGTCATTAAACGTTCTTAATACCTATTATTGCCAGGAGTCATCAACCGAGACTATTGCACTTTAACTTTCCACATTTTTTGAGGCCTCTGTCACTTCCGCTATTCTTTTTATTTTTGAATTTGCAGGACGGGCAGGCAAAAGAAATTGAATCTGCTTAGTAATTGCCTAATTAAGTATCTTAGTATATAATATGACTAGAGATTTCCTGAATATAAACGACTTCTTAGTTCTTCTGGAATATGCAGATTCTAATAAAGAAACCGTTGATACCTGTGGTTTTGATGAAGATGTTATTGCCTTTGCATTCTATGGGTCTGGCAACGTTGATTTAAATGTAAGATACGGTACCCAACAAAAAAGCTACAACAATACCATGGGGCTGGCCATGTCCTTCTTTGCGAATAAAAATGTAGATTTTATCCACACCATTTCAGAATCCAAAAAGTTACATTGTGTGGTTATCCTGTATAGCCTGAAGAATTTAAATAAATTACCGGAAGACGAACGCGAAATTTATTCAGATTATTTAAATGAACTTATCAACCCCACCAGTGATTATGTAGAGGGTCCCACTTTTTTTATGGACCATAATATGCAAAATGCAGTCGATAAAATTTTTACCAATACCTACGAAGGGGCTGCGAGATCGCTTTTTCTCAAAAGTCAGGTTACAGAATTATTAGCTCATTTCTTTGCGAAAGTTTCCACTTTAGAAAAGGATAATAACACCTCTATAAAAGATGCA
>Ga0316187_10002788_pt1 | contig 15251 bp, 14 predicted proteins | sample CroRivburrow1_MG_FD_204927 | JGI IMG/M metagenome (GOLD analysis project Ga0316187, IMG submission 204927) | Coastal sediment microbial communities from Maine, United States - Cross River worm burrow 1 | ecosystem: Environmental > Aquatic > Marine > Coastal > Sediment | place: USA: Maine... | reverse complement strand
CAGGGGCCCGACTATAGGCAGGGGCAGCCATCCGCCGAAGAAAAGAACAACCATGACGCAACAAATGGAGATCATGGCGACATATTCGGCCATGAAGAACAGGGCGAACTTCATGCTGGAATACTCAACATGGAACCCGGCCACAAGTTCAGCCTCGGCCTCAGGCAGGTCGAAGGGAAGCCTGTTGGTCTCGGCAAACGCGGCAACCAGGAAAAGGATCCATCCCAGGAACTGGGGGATGACAAACCACTTGGGGATAAACCCCAGCCACAACCCCTCCTGCGCCTTGACGATCTCCTGCATGGACAGGGACCCGGAATACATGAGGACGCCGATAACCGAGAGCCCGAGTATAAGTTCATAGCTGATCATCTGCGCTGCTGTCCGAAGAGCACTGATGAGGGACCATTTGTTGTTTGAGGCCCAGCCTGCCATGACCAGACCGTAGATCCCCATGGATGAAACAGCAAAAATAAACAGAAGCCCGATATTGACATCCGTAACCTGGAGATGGGGCCCGATGGGGATAACAGCAAAGGTGAGCACAGCCGGTACGAAGGCCATAATTGGCGCCAGAATGTAGAGTGGTTTGTCTACCGCCGATGGCATTATGTCCTCTTTCAGAAAGAGCTTTATGGCATCAGCTATGGGCTGGATAATCCCTTCAGGACCAACGTAGAGCGGACCTGGACGCTGCTGAATGCGAGCCGAGCCCTTCCGTTCCACCCAGACCATAACCGGAACCCCCAGAAGGGCGACCGTGACGACACCGATCATCTTCAGCAGCAATATGAGCAGATATAACCAGATGTTTTCCATGGTCCCTTCCTAATGTTGACAGTGTCGCAAAAAGTCCAAGCGTGACTTTTTGCTCCCCGGAAAGCGAAAAGCGTGGTTTCCGCTTTCCTTACAAATCAATGATTTGCATCATCGATCATTGATTTGGGCACCCTATGCAGGGTGCGTTGATGACTTTTTGCGAAGTCATCAAAGTTTAACCTTCCGCGTCCTTTGCCATAGATTCGATCTTTTCGATGGAAACGAAGGTGAGTCCTTTTTCCTTCACCGGTTCATAGGTCAACAGGGTATTGACCGAGGTGTCCCGATAGTGAGTCGGCACGAATACGGTCCCCTGCATGTTCCGGTCAGCAACCCTGGCCTCCATCTCGATGGAACCTTTTTTACCCTTCAGTCTCACCCAGTCGCCGCTGGTCAATCCCAGACTTCGGGCGTCCTCAGGATTAACTTCCGCCACCGCGGTGGGGGCAACGTCGTTGAGTGAAACGGCTTTAGTCGTTGTGGTACCGGAGTGATACAGCAGCGTTCCCGGGAGCAGGAGGTAAGGATAATCCGCCGTCCCATTCGCTGGTTCCTGGAACTGAACCGGGCCTGCCTGCGCCCGGCCATCGGGGAACCCGTCCGTGTGAAGCACCTCCGTACCGGGATGGCTGGCTTCGGGACACGGCCAGTGGATGCCGGTCTTATCCAGACGCTCGGGAAGAATGCCCGCGTAAAAGGGAACCACGCCGATGATCTCCCGGTACACATCCATGGCTGAAGTGTAGCTCATGTCATAACCCATGGCTGTGCCCAGTTCAGAGATAATCTTCCAGTCGTCCCGTGTGTTTTTCGGAGCGTTAATGGCCTTTCTCACCCGCTGGACCCTTCGGTCGGTGTTGGTGAAGGTACCGTTCTTCTCAGGCCCGCATGACGCAGGCAGAACGACGTCCGCGACCCGGGCCGTATCGGTGAGGAAGATATCCTGTACCACAAGCAGATCGAGGTTCTCCATGGCTCCGGATACTTTGCCACGATCCGGGAAGGAGGCCAGGGGATCCTCACCCATGACGTAAAGGCCCTTCAGCTTTCCATCCTCCGCAGCCTGGATCATACCTTCAGAGTCCAGCCCGGGTCCGGACGGCAGGGTCGCCTTCCAGAGATCTTCGAAAGACCGGCGTGCTCCGGCATCAGAGACCGCCTGGTAGCCGGGGAGAAACTCGGCCAGAGCGCCTACATCCATACTCCCCTGAATATTGTTGTATTCGGATATGGGGATGATTCCTGCCCCCGGTTTGCCGATGTTGCCGGTAATCAGGAGCAGATTTGTGGCAGCGCAGACCGTGTCCTCACCGGTATAGGCATTGGCCAATCCCGGTGCCAGAAGGATCGTCAGAGCCGGTGAAGCGGCTATGGACCTGGCGATTTCCCGCACCTGGTCCGCAGGCACACTGGTGTGGTTTTCCATTTTCTCGGGAGTCGAGTCAGCTACAGACGCTTTCAGATCATCAAGGCCTGAAACCTTCTGCGCGACAAACTCCTTGTCCTCCAAACCCTCTTCGAGAATCACGTTAATAATGGAACTGAGGAGAGCGACCCCGGAACCGGGACGATGCCGAATATGTGTATCGGCAAACTTGGCCAGTTTGATTTTCCGCGGGTTGGCTACGATAAGTTTTCCATCCCCGTACCGCACCCTCTTGAGGACCTTGAGGCCAAGGACATTGGCGTCCTCGGTGATATTGGCATCAAGTGCAAAAATGAGATCGGACTTTTCAATATCCGCCATGGAGTCGGTGGGCGCGGCTATGCCGAAAGCCTTTCTGAGAGCTTCGACAGCCTGCAGGTGCCCGAAGCGGGCAACCGAATCGACATTGTTGGTGCCTAATGCCGCCCTCATGAATTTCTGGAAGAGGTAGTTGTCCTCGTTGGTACATCTTACAGAAGCGATACCTCCCACGGCATCGGCGCCGGACTGCTCGCGGATCTTTTTCAACCCGCTTACTATCCTGTCGTAGGCCTCCTCCCAGGTTGCTTCTACCAGGGCGTCGCCCTTGCGCACCATGGGAGTCTTCAGCCTGTCCGGATTCCCCACGTACTCGTATCCGAACCGGCCTTTGGAACAGAGGAAACCGTTGTTGACCGCGCCTTCGTCATCCGCTCCCAGGACGTGGTAGATGCGGTCGTTCTTGACCTCCAGGTTCAGGGTGCATCCCACGCCGCAGAACGGGCAGGTAGTACGCACCGGGGTCAGCTCCCACGCCGGGGTTGTGTGTTTAAAGACCCTGCTGTAGAGGGCGCCAACGGGGCAGGCCTGGATACACTGGCCGCAGAATTCACAGTCCATGGCTCGGCCGAAAGCCGGCTCAACCGCTGTGGGGAAACCCCGGCCGACAAAGTCCAGTTGGCCCTCTCCCTGGACCTCATTGCAGATCCTCACACACCTGCCGCACAGAATGCACCTGTTCTCGTTCATCTCGATGAGGGGCGAATCCAGATCGATCTTCTTCTCGGCATCGCCCTGGGCAAAACGTCCCGAATCCTTGCCGTGGATGAACGCCAGATCCTGAAGGTCGCAGCGTCCCGACTGGGGACACACCGGGCAGTCCAACGGATGGTAGGTGAGCAGGAGTTCCAGGATGGCCTCTCTCGCCTCCTTCACCTGCTCAGTATCGGTCTTGATCACCATGCCGTCTGTGGCGGGTGTAACACAGGACGCAAAGAGCCTTTTGGTCCCATCGTCCTCGACAACACATATCCTGCATGAACCGAAGGGCATGAGATCCTTGTGGTCGCAGAAGGTGGGGATCTCGACATCGACCTGCCGGGCGGCGTCGAGAATGGAAGCTCCTGAATCGACCTCAGCTTTTTTCCCGTCTATGGTCAGATTAATCTTCATGATCATCTATTCCTTCACCACAGCGTCGAACTTGCAGACTTCGAAGCAGACGTTGCACTTGGTGCAGAGGCTCTGGTCGATAACGTGAAGTTCTTTTCTCTCTCCGGTAATGGCTCCAACCGGGCATTTTTTCGCGCACACCGTGCATCCGGTGCAGGCCTCATTGATCCCGAATGTGATCAGCGCTGTGCAGATCTTCGCCGGGCATTTCCCGTCGTGAATGTGGGCCTCGTACTCGTCCCGGAAATAGCGCATGGTGGAAAGGACCGGATTGGGCGCGGTCTGTCCGAGACCGCAGAGCGATGTCTTTTTGATCTGCTCTCCCAGCTGTGCGAGGTTCTCAAGATCCTCCTCCACTCCCCCGCCTTCGGTGATCCTCGTCAGAACGGCGTTCATGGCCTTGGTTCCCACACGGCACGGTACGCACTTGCCGCAGGACTCGTTCTCGGTGAATGTGAGGAAAAACCGGGCCACGTCGACCATGCAATCCGAATCGTCCATGACCACGACACCGCCCGAACCCATCATGGCGCCGGCTTCAATAAGAGAATCGTAATCGATGGGGGTTTCGACCAGGTTCGCGGGAAGGCAGCCACCCGAAGGCCCGCCCAGCTGAGCGGCCTTGAACTCCCGGCCGCCCTCAATTCCACCGCCGATCTCATGAATGATCTCCCCGAGGGTCGTTCCGGCGGCAACCTCGATAAGGCCCGTGTTGTTGATCTTCCCGGCAAGGGCGAACACCTTGGTCCCTTTGGTCCCCTCTGTACCGATGGCGGCGTAACTCTCTGCTCCGTCAAATACTATTGGAGGAACACATGCGTAGGTCTCAACGTTATTAATGTTGGTTGGATGGTCCCAAAGGCCTCTGTGCGCCGGGAAGGGAGGTCTTGGTCTCGGCATGCCGCGCTTACCTTCGACGGATGCCATGAGGGCGGTTTCTTCACCGCACACGAAGGCTCCCGCGCCTTCCTTGATCCTGAGGGTGAAAGAAGTATCCGATCCCAGGATGTTCTGGCCAAGGTATCCTTTCTCCTCGGCCTGACTGATGGCGATTTTCAACCTCTGAATAGCGAGGGGATATTCGGCCCGGCAGTAGATATAACCGTACTCGGCCCCGATAGCGTAGGAAGCGATGGCCATACCCTCTATGACAGCATGGGGATCGCCCTCCAGAATACTCCTATCCATAAATGCCCCGGGGTCCCCTTCATCCGCGTTGCAGATGAGGTATTTCGGGTCGCCGTCGGCGTTGGCGCAGAACTCCCATTTCAGGCCGGTGGGAAAACCGCCGCCCCCTCTTCCTCTCAGACCTGATTCCTTCACGGTTTCTCTGATATCGGCAGGAGGCATGGATTTTACAGCCTTTTCCAGCCCCTGGTATCCTCCGGTGGCAAGATAGTCATCGATGCTGTCCGGATCGATGAAGCCGCATCTTCTCAGGACGATCCTCTTCTGCTTCCTGAAAACAGGCAGATCCATATAGGTGGGGATCTCTTTGAAGGGATCCATGCCCTCATCGACGATCTGCCCGATAGCCAAGTCGGCGATGGGATTTCCACCCACAAGGTGCTCCTCGATGATCTTTTCAATCATCTCGGGCTGAACCTGCCCGTAGGTCACCCGTGGAAGGTTCGGTTGAACTATATCCACGAGAACCTCTTTAGAGCACATTCCGATGCACCCTGTTTTGATAATGGGGATGTCCCTGCCCACCTTTTTCAGGGCTTCCTGGACGGATTCGTGAACAGCCGCGGCCCCGGTAGCCAGGCCGCAGGTTCCCATCCCTATGAAGATTTTCTGTCCAACAGGATCACTAGCCATGAAAGGTTTTACTCCTCGGTATTCTCATCACCGGAGCTTTGCTCCCCGGTGTCCGCCCCGCCGATCTCCTTGAGGGCCTCTCTGCGGAGCTTTTTAATGACGCTTTCAGCTTTGTTGGGGTCCAGGTGCCCGAAGGCGTCATCGTCGACCATGATGACAGGAGCGAGCCCGCAGGCGCCGATGCAGGCCACATGCTCGAAGGAGAACAAACCGTCCTCCGTGGTACCGCCGTGTCCGACACCGAGCTCTCCCTCCATCCTCAGGATGACCTGCTTGCCGCCCTTGACGTGGCAGGCGGTGCCGGCACAGGCCCTGATGGTCTGCCTGCCCCTGGGGCTCAGGTGAAACTGGGTGTAAAAGGTCAGTATGCCGTATACCTGGCTGCGGTAAACGCCCATCTCGTCGGCGACCTTGTTGGCAACACCCTCCGGGACGAAGCCATAGACATCCTGAACGCCCTGCAGGATGGGGATGAGCATTCCCTTCTTTTCAGGGAACGCCTTCAGGATATCGTCGACCGGGGCGAGATCACTGGGATCGGGTACTCCAAGGTCTGCTGATTGCTGACTCACAGCTACCTCCACACAGATTGGTTCTTGTCAATGGTCATCGGTCAATCTCCCCGAGAACGATATCGATGCTTCCGATGATGGCCACAACATCGGCCAGCATGCCGCCTTTGCACATGGTCAGGAGAGACTGGAGGTTTACGAATGACGGTGGTCTGATCCGCAGCCGGTAGGGTTTGGGGCTGCCGTCACTGACGATGTAAAAACCCAGTTCTCCTTTGGGCGCCTCTATGGTGCTGTAGATTTCACCTTCAGGCGGCGCGAGACCGTCGATCACCAGTTTGAAATGATGGATCATGGCCCCCATGGAATCCTTCACCCGCTCTTTCTCGGGAAAAACATACTTTCGGGATCTCTCGATATAGGGACCTTCAGGCAGACCATCGACAAGCTGTCGGAGCATCCTTGCGCTCTGCCTCATCTCTGCCATTCTGACCATGTAACGTGCGTAAACATCGCCTTCAGGAAGGACTGGAACCTCGAAGTCCAGTTCATCGTAGACCTCGTAGGACTCATCCCGCCGAATGTCCCAGTCAACACCCGAGGCCCTCAGGGAAGGACCTGACAGGCCGAGGTCGATGGCATCCTCCCCGCTGATGTACCCGACATCTTTGGTCCTTGCCATCCAGATCCGGTTTTTCGTAAGGAGCCTTTCGTATTCGTTGACCTTGACGTCGAATCTGTCAACGAACTCCTTCACGCGGGCCTTGAAACCATCCGGGATGTCGTTTACCACACCACCCGGCCTGAAATAGGTCGGCATTAACCGGGCGCCCGTAGTCATCTCAATGATGTCGAGAATGTATTCGCGCTCCCTCATGCCGTAAAAGAGCATCGTCACCGCCCCGATATCAGCCGCATGGGTTGCCAGCCAGATAAGGTGGCTCTGAATCCTGGAAAGTTCCGCGATGATGGTCCTGATATACTGAGCTCTCCTGGGGACCTCAATACCGAGAAGCTTCTCAACAGCCAGGATATAAGCGAGGTTGTTGCTGCCGGACGCCAGGTAGTCCAATCTGTCGGTGAGAGGGAGAACCTGGAGATACTTCTTGTCCTCGGAAAGCTTCTCGATTCCTCGATGGAGATACCCGATGTCGGGTGTGGCGTTGACAACCACCTCCCCGTCAAGCTCCAGGATAACTCTGAGGACCCCGTGTGTTGAGGGATGGTGGGGCCCCATGTTGATGGTCATTATTTCCTGTTTCGCCACCTGGGCCTCCTTACCACTTCACCTGTCCGCCAACGGGAAATTCTTTGCGGAGAGGGTGTCCTTCAAAATCATCGGGGTTTAAGATCCTGCGTGGATCCGGGTGACCGGCGAATCGGATACCGAACATGTCGTAAACCTCTCGCTCGAGATAATCGGCCGTTCTCCAGACCCCATACGCCGTGTCGACCTCAACGCCGTCCTTTACCCTGGTCTTGACCCGGAACCGAACCTTTTTCTCGATGGAAAAGATGTTGTAGACAACTTCAAAAGGGGCATCCTCCCTGTCGATCCAGTGCACAGCGGTCAGATCTGAAAGGAAGTTAAAGGCCAGATCAGGGTCGTCCCGGAGCAGCGTCAGCGCTTCGATACATCGCTCCGGGGAAACGACAACCGTCACCTCTCCCCTGAAGGAACCGACCTCGACAACGGCATCGGCGAGATCTCTTCTGAGAACCTTGACAGCGGAATGCTGTTCCGGATCCTCGTTCTGACAGTTCTGGCGATTCCAGCTGCTGCTCAACTCTCCACCCTCTTTGTCGGACCCACAAAACCCGGCTTGACAGGCCTGTGTTCGGCCGAGAAGTTGGGGTCGCCGTCTATCTTCATCTGGAGTGTCATGAGACCGTGGATGAGGGCCTCCGGTCGAGGCGGGCATCCAGGTACATATACATCCACTGGTAAAATATGACTGACACCCGGTACGACACTGTAGGTCTGGAATACGCCGCCGCAGGTAGCGCAGCTTCCCATGGCCAGGACATATCGCGGTTCGGGCATCTGATCGTAGAGCTTCTTTACCACCGGTGCCATCTTGTTGGTCACGGTGCCCGCGATGATCATCAGGTCCGCCTGGCGCGGCGAAGGCCTGAACACCTCCCACCCGAAGCGGGACATGTCATATCGGGAGCAGGCCATGGAGATCATCTCGATGGCGCAGCAGGCTAATCCAAACGTCATCGGCCACAGGGACGACCTTCTGCTCCAGTTCATCGCTGTACTGACGGATGTAAGGAAAATGTTGCCCTCTTTGGGCCCGGGACTACGATAAATGCGTGTAGGATTCTTGCTCATGACCAGTCCAGCGCACCCTTTCTCAGGATATAAATGTACCCGAACAGGAGAACCACGATAAACAGGAGCATCTCGATAAACCCGAAAAGGATCGGATCGAAACGACTGAAGAGAACCGCCCATGGATAGAGGAAGACAACCTCAATATCGAAAAGGATAAACAGCATGGCAACCAGGTAGAATCGTACGTCGAAACGCTGGCGGGCATCATGGAAGGGCACCATGCCGCATTCGTAGGTGGAAGCTTTCTCCGGGTTGGGACTCTTTCGCCCCAGGAAGGTCGAGACAACAACCATCCCGACTCCGATGGCGGCGGCAATTGCAAAGAACATCAGGATGGGAAGATAACCGAGAATAGCGTTTTCCTGCAAAACACCGCCTCCAGACTTGAAAACCCCGCGAGGATCATCCCGACTCTTACCGCAAGGCGGGGAGCGGCTGCCCCCCTGGTATTCAGCTATTTAAGATTGTTCTCCCGTATGGCGAGATAATGGTCTGACAAGTAAACCGCCACTGATTGTATACAAAAAACAGGGATTAAAGTCCACACAAAAATTCAATCTTTCACAATCTCCTTTTTATTTGCCCCAGGGACCCGGTTTCTGTTGTCACCTCCCGGTTTTCCCTTGACATGACAAGCGGCCTATGATAGATGGAAAGCCTTTAATTTTAAAGGAAAATTTGGCTTGCAAGGGGGTCGATACCATGACCAGATCCAATGAACTGTTCACCGATGCTCAGTCCGTCATTCCGGGCGGGGTAAACAGTCCGGTCAGAGCGTTTAAATCCGTGGGGGGAGATCCCCTGTTCATCAAAAAGGCCTTCGGATCCACCATCGAGGACGTGGACGGCAACACCTACATTGACTATGTCGGCTCGTGGGGTCCCATGATCGTCGGTCACGCCAATGATGAGGTCAACAACGCCATTATCGAGACGGTAAGGGGGGGGACAAGCTTCGGCGCCCCCACAGAGCGGGAGACGGAACTGGCCAAAATGGTCATCGGGGCCGTCCCCTCCATCGAGAAAGTACGCATGGTCAATTCGGGCACAGAAGCCACCATGAGTGCCATCAGGGTTGCCAGGGGTGTTACCGGCAGGGACAGGATCATCAAGTTCAACGGTTGTTATCACGGTCACGCCGACGGCCTGCTGGTCCGCGCCGGTTCAGGCGCCCTCACACTGGGAGTGCCTGACAGCCCCGGCGTTCCCGAGGACTACGCGAGGAACACCCTCATTGCCGAGTACAACGACCTCCAGTCCGTCCAGCGCCTTTTCGATGAGAACAGGGGTCAGATCGCGGCCGTCATTATTGAACCGGTCCCGGGTAACATGGGGGTCATGATCCCGGCCGAAGGATTTCTCCAGGGCCTGAGAGATCTCACGCGGGCAGAAGGAGCCCTGCTGATCTTCGATGAGGTCATGAGCGGATTCAGGGTTGGCCTTGGCGGAGCACAGGAACTGTTCGGCATCGACCCGGACCTGACCACCCTCGGGAAGGTGATCGGAGGCGGTCTCCCTGTTGGGGCTTATGGGGGGAAGGCCGAGTACATGAGCCAGGTAGCCCCCGAAGGGCCTATCTACCAGGCCGGCACCCTGTCCGGGAACCCCCTCGCCATGGCTGCCGGCATTGCCACCTTGAAGATCCTCTCAAGACCGGGGACCTATGAACAACTTGAAGCTTCCGCGGCCGCCCTCAGCAAGGGCTTTGCCGAGGTCAACGACAGGCTCTGCGCCCCTCTGGCTTTCAACAGGGTCGGCTCCATGTTCACCACATTCTTCACACCCGGCCCTGTCACCGATTTTTCGGGAGCCAAATCATCAGATACGGAAAGGTTCGGCAGGTATTTCTCAGCCATGCTGGAGGAGGGGATTTACCTTGCCCCGTCCCAGTTCGAGGCGGCTTTCGTATCCCTGGCGCACACAGACAGTGACATCGAGAGGACGATTTCGGCTTACGAAAGGGCACTGAGCCGGGTGATGTAGGCAGTGAAAACAGGATCTGTTCAGAATGTCGAAACCGCGCCTATTCTATGAGTTCCTGAAGTTCAGCACCCTGGGCCTGGAGATGGGCGCGGCGGTTATCATCGGGCTCTTTGCGGGTATTTTTCTGGACAAAAAGCTGGGCACCTACCCATGGCTGACCCTTCTGTTCCTGTGTTTCGGTTTCGCCGCCGCGGGCAAGGCCCTGTTCAGAGCTGTCCGAAGCGATCTGTTCGAGGAAGAATTCGAGGAAGACCAGGCTCCGGACGAAGAGAACCATGAAATCCGATGAAGGCCTCCAGCGATTGAAGCGTGTCAAGGTATGGATCCTGCTCCTCAGTCTCGTTCCAGCGGGCATTCTCTACTTCATAGGTTACGAGAGATATTCAGCCGGTTTCGCTTTCGGCGGGATCATCGTCCTTGTGAACCTTCTGGGGACTGAACGGGTTGTTCAGGGCTTTATCGCCGGAGGCGGAAGCGGAAGGGTTCTGGTGAGCATGCTCGGTCTTTTCAAACTGGGACTGACCGGTGCGGCGATAGCTGCCATTTTTCACTGGAATGTGGCTTCGCCGTTGGGTTTGATCTTGGGCCTTTCAGCCCTGCCGTTGGCATTATTATTTGACATTTTCATCTTTCCCGTTAATAAAGGAGCGGAAAAGGAGATTTGATGGCCGCAGACACATTTATCTTTCTTGACCACACACCCCTGCATTCAGCCCTTGAAAAGGTCGATGGCATCGACCCATCCCCCGTCATCCACGGCGGTCTTGTGTTCTTCCTGCTGGTGGGCATCGCCGTGGCCGTGAACCGCTCGTATCAGGGCAGGGACGCTCAGCTTACGGAGAAGACCTTTTCCCTCACCAACATCATGGAGCAGGCCGTCGCCGGTCTGATGACTTTCATGGAGGGCATGATGGGGGATGATGCAAAGCGTTTCGTGCCCCTTATAGGATCTACGGCCCTCTTCATCCTGTTCTCCAATCTCATGGGGGCCATTCCCGGTTTCGATTCTCCGACTTCAAATCTGAACACAACCCTTGCTCCGGCGATCGTCATCGTTCTGGCCACACACATCGTGGGGATAAAAACCCACGGACGGGGGTATATCAAACAGTTCCTGGGGCCGGTGCCGTGGCTCATCCCTCTGATATTTCCCATTGAGGTTATCAGCCATCTCGCGAGGGTCGTCAGCCTCTCCGTCAGGCTTTTCGGAAACATGTTCGGAGACCACCTTGTTCTTGCAACCTTTATGGGGATGGTATCTTTGCTGGTCCCTGTGATATTTATGGGATTCGGGCTGTTCGTCGCCCTCATCCAGACTTTCGTGTTTACACTGCTTTCGATAATATATATAACTTTAGCCCTTGAAGAGGCACACTGATTCAACTACCTTTTGACAACAATACAAATAGATAAAGGAGGCAAATCTCAATGAAGAAATCGCACATCCTCGCTCTTTTCACTGTACTATTTCTGCTGACCCTCGCGCCGGCAGCCTTTGCCGCTGAGGCCGCGGCGGGTGGGCTTTCCGATCTGGTGGGCCTGGGCGTGGCATTGGGCGCCGGTCTGGGCATAGGTTTTGCGGCCCTGGGCTGCGGCATTGGTCAGGGCCTCGCCGTGAACGGCGCTGCCAACGGCCTGGCCAGAAACCCGGGGGCATCCGGAAAACTCATGACCTTCATGATCATCGGTCTGGCCCTGATCGAATCTCTGGCTATCTACGCTCTGGTTATCTCGTTCCTGCTGGTCTTCAAAATTTAGGGAACCAGGGGAGGAGGCGCTGCTTCCTCCCCTTTTATTAAGCACCACATTGTGAAAGTACTAACTTTTCTTAATGAACTACTGCCCTTTTCCGGAGAACGGAAACAGATGAAAGGCGGAAAATGATGAGGCAAATCCTGTTCATACCTTTAATCTTTCTGCTCATCGTGCCGCCTGCCGCAGCTCTAACGACCTCCGACTGTTACGATTGTCACTCCGACGAAGACCTCACCAAGAGCGTGGCGGGCGCTGAGATTTCCCTGTTTGTCGATGAAAATGTGTTCGGCCAGTCAATCCATGGGGATATGGACTGCACGGACTGCCATGAGGATGTGGCGGATGCGGAGGATGAGCACGAAGAAATCCTCGAGCCGGTACAGTGCGGCAACTGTCACGATGACCCTATGGATGCCATGGGCGTCGGGATCCACTCACCGGACGTGGCCCAGGTGAAAACCGACCTGCCGACCTGCGCTCACTGCCACGGGAAACACGACATCCTGCCTGTCGAGAATGTCCGTTCCACCATTTACGACCTGAAGGTCCCCAACACCTGCTGTCAGTGTCACGCTTCGGAAGAGGTTGCCTCACGCCACCCCGGGATCAGCTCTGACGTCTGTTCCGAGTACGAGGCGGGCATGCACGGAATCGTTCTTATTAAAAGCGGGATGATTTTTTCAGCCGTGTGCAATGACTGTCACGGCAGCCATGATATCCTGCCGGCGGACAATCCTTCCTCAAAGGTAAGCCGTACCAACATCAACGACACCTGCGGCACATGCCACGCCGGCATCGTCCAGACTTACAACTCAAGTATCCACGGAAAGCTGCTTGCTGAGGGGAAAGAGGAAGCGCCGACCTGTCCATCGTGTCACGGCAACCATCGAGTGGACCGCGCAATGGATGACCAGTTTCAGGTCTCCGTGACCGATAGATGCTCCGGCTGCCACCACGAGGAGTCCGACACCTTCAGAGACTCTTACCATGGGCAGGTCACAGGGATGGGTTACGCCCAGGCGGCTCAGTGCTCGGATTGCCACGGCGCTCACAACATCCTGTCCAAAGAGGATCCCCTGTCGAAGATCCATCCGGCCAACCTGGTCGAAACGTGCGCGGCTTGCCATCCCGGTGCAGGTGTAAATTTCACAATGTACATACCCCATGCGGATTATCATGATGCCGAACGATACCCGTACCTCTACTATCTCTATCTGGCCATGGTGATCCTTCTGTCAGGTGTATTCACATTCTTTGGTATCCACACCCTGCTGTGGTTCATCAGGGCCCAAAAGGAAGAAAAGAACAAGCGGGCCTAAGGTCCGACAACATCCGGGGAGGTTACGATGAGCGAACATACTCAGGTTGCAAATACGGAGGCAGAGGAGAGATGGTATATGCGTTTCGTGTACTACCATCGTTTCCTCCACGCCTTGATCATCACAAGTTTTCTCGGGCTTGTCTTCACGGGAATGCCCCTGAAATTCAGCGAAACGGGATGGGCTCAGACCATGGCCCACTATATGGGGGGGATCCAGACTGCCGGTTTTATCCACCGGGTCTGCGGTGTGATCACCTTCCTCTATTTCTTTCTCCATATTTTCTACGCCCTTTATTACGTTATCAAACTCCGGGATGAGCCTTTTTTCAAGTGGCTTTTCGGACCCAATTCCATGGTCCCCTGGATCAAGGATCTGGAGGACGTCGTTGGACACCTGCGATGGTTCCTCGGAAAGGGAGAGCGTCCCAAGTTCGATCGATACACCTACTGGGAAAAGTTCGACTATTTCGCTGTATTCTGGGGGGTGGGGATCATCGGGATCTCGGGGCTATTCCTCTGGTTCCCCGTGTTTTTCTCCAAGTTCCTGCCCGGATGGGTCTTTAATGTCGCTATCATTCTGCATTCCGACGAGGCGCTACTGGCGGCAGGCTTTATCTTTACCATTCACTTTTTCAACACCCACCTGCGTCCGGAGAAGTTCCCCCTGGATGATGTGATCTTCACCGGACGCATTTCAGAAGAGGAGCTGATGCACGAAAGGCCCCTTGAGTACGAGAGGCTGGTTCAGAAAGGAAAACTGGAATCTCTGCGCACCACTCCGCCCACAAAAACCCTGAAGCTCTGGTCCCGCATTGTTGGCTTTACAGCGTACGGTTTTGGGCTGGTCATGATAATCTTTATCGTCTACTCGGCCCTTCGAGAGATTCACTGAAACCTTGTGCCTCGCGGAGATCAGCATCTCTCCGCGAGGCGTCCTTTTCCCCCCGTTACCCAATGGCAAAACCGCACCATCATTGACACAATACGATCAGGTGTGCTAAAAATCTCAAACGATCCTGTTGTTCACAAGCGTTGCCCGGGGAAATCATGTCATTGGGTAATTATGATAAGCGGCATAGTCCCACAGACTATCTGCCGGGGATGACACTTCTCCTGTTACCTGGAGGCAGACCCCTTTCTCCCGTGCAGTTTCTCTGGCCTGCAAAACATACCCTCCTGGAAAGCTCTTCCCTCATAGCTGTGGCGGATGAATGGGGGAAGCGGCCGCAACCGGCAATGTACCAGGAACCAGGATGAAAGGAAAACATCCATGAAATCTCCCAGAATGATGGGCAGAATTCTCGATCTGTTGAAAAAACGCAGGTTTTACGAGGTCCTGCTCATGATCTTCATCTTGTTCGTCATCGTTGGGTGGAGTGTCTTGGAGATCACCCAATCCTCGCTCTTCTGCGGAAATACCTGCCATATCATGCGCTCCCATTACGACGACTGGAAAACATCCAGCCACAGCCAGGTTGCCTGTGTGGAGTGCCACAACCCTGCCGAGGACGGCAGCCAATTTGTATCCCGCTGGAGCGCCCTGGCCCAGGTTGCCAGCTACTTTACGAGGACCTACGGTGAATGGACCCGCGCTGAAGTCAGCGACTCCGGATGTCTTAAAGAGGGATGCCACTCCAAACGGCTTCTGGACGGGCAGGTCACCTTCCAGGACAACATTCTTTTTGACCACCGGCCCCACCTGCAGCAGCTGCGGAGAGGCAAAATCCTGCGATGTTCAACATGCCATTCCCAGGTGGCCATGGGAGACCACATCACGGTGGTGGAAGACGCCTGCTTTATATGTCATTTCAAGGACAGCCGCAGTTCCCCGGAAACGGCAGC
>Ga0316187_10002787_pt1 | contig 15251 bp, 14 predicted proteins | sample CroRivburrow1_MG_FD_204927 | JGI IMG/M metagenome (GOLD analysis project Ga0316187, IMG submission 204927) | Coastal sediment microbial communities from Maine, United States - Cross River worm burrow 1 | ecosystem: Environmental > Aquatic > Marine > Coastal > Sediment | place: USA: Maine... | reverse complement strand
CTTATTCGTAGCCAGAAGATGGACATCTTCGATATTCCAATTGCCACCATCACCTCGCAATACCTTGAGATCATCAAAGCCAATCAGGTGGAGGATCTCGATACCGCCGGAGACTATCTGGTAATGGCCAGCACCCTGATGCAGCTCAAAAGCCGCATGCTGCTGCCTCGCCCTGAGATTGATGATGAGGGCAACCCGATTGATCCGCGTGAAGAGCTGGTTGCCCAACTGATCGCCTATGAGCAGTACCGCGTACTGGCTGAAGAGCTTGATGCCCGACCCCGCCGTGGTCGCGATGTCTTTTTACGCTCTATCTTCCCGGAAGCGAAGCAGGTGGAACGGCCTCTGCCGGAACCCGATCTTGATGCACTGTTGATGGCCTTCAGAAATGTATTGAAACGTGTCGGTGGCGAAGTACGTCATCAGGTCTTTATGGAGACCATGAGCGTGCGCGAACAGATGCAGGTGGTGATGGAGGGGATTCGCCGTGGAAGTGTACAGCTAGAGGAACTGCTCGCAGGTCAGCCGGGACGCGAAGCTCTGGTCACCACGGTGCTGGCTATTCTTGAACTGTGGCGCCAGCGCGTGATCACGGTGGTGCAAAGCAGCTGCTATGAGTCGATTACACTGCTGGCCAAAGAGGCCATCGATGAACCCGATTATGACGCTGTGGATGAGGGGGGATTATGAGTCTGATCCATCAGGTTGAGGCGCTGCTGCTGGCCAGCGATGAGCCGTTAACACTACAAAAGCTTAGGGAACTGTTGGATGATGCCCCATCATCTGATCTCCGTGACGTGTTGGCCGAGCTTGAATCGCACTACAGCGAGCGCGGCATCCGCATCGTGCAGGTGGCAGGCGGCTGGCAGTTCCAGACGGCAGCGGAGTATGCCGACACCGTATCAAAACTGTGGCAGACACGACCCTCCAGACTCTCCCGCTCCATGCTTGAAACACTGGCGATCATTGCTTATCGGCAACCAACCACGCGTGGCGAGATCGAAGCACTGCGTGGTATGAAGGTCTCAAGCTCGGTGCTCGGTGGCCTGCAAGAGCGGGGCTGGGTGAAGGTTTTGGGACGCAAAGAGGTGCCCGGTCGTCCACACCTCTACGGCACCGGAAAAATGTTTTTGACCGATTTCGGCCTCAGCTCACTGCGTGACCTCCCCGACTCCTCCCAGTTAATGGATGAGGATGAGGTGATCGAGAGCGTGGAAGCACAGTTGAAAGAACAGGGCATAGAACTTCCTGAAGATATGGAAGATGACACCGATTTCGATGAGCGTGAAAAGACCGACGAGAATGTAACCCGTGCGGATGACTCTGCCGAAGAGAGCGCCGAAGAGAGCCCCAAAGAGAACCATGACGAAACAGAAATCGAAGAATTCACCAACCGCGTCTAATCGTAGCAAACCGGCGGACAAGCCGGGAGCTAAGTCGAGGAATCAATCCAGAGACAAGATGAAGGCGAGACCGAAACGCGGTACTCGTCCGAATCGGCGTGCAGACAAGGTGGGTTCCTCAAATAAGGCAAAAAGCGGACAGCCCACGGCTCAAAACAGTGTAGCTAAAAGTGATGGTGAACGTATCAACCGCTATCTTGCCACCTGCGGCATCTGCTCGCGGCGTGAGGCTGATCGCTGGATTGAGGAGGGTCGTGTCACCCTTAATGGTGAGAAGGTCACGCAGCCGGGTGTGAAGATCGGCAAACGCGATATCCTTACCGTCGATGGCAAAGTGGTCACCCCTGCCGCCAACAACACCTATATCCTCTATAACAAACCACGTGGCCTGCTCTGTTCAAGAAAGGATGCCAAGGGTCGCCCACTGATCTATGACCATCTCGATATTCCTGCCAATGTACAGTCGGTTGGCAGACTTGATATGGATAGTGAAGGGCTACTGATCCTCACCGATAACGGACAGTTAGCTCAGGATCTGATTCATCCCGGTGCCAAGATTCCTCGTCAGTACCGCGTTCGTATCACCAGCCAGCTTAGTCTTGAATCACTCGAAGCACTGCGCAACGGCGGTGTTGATATGGGCGAAGGTGACATCAGTGACCCGTGGGAGATATCCATAAGCTCCGAAACCCGGGGGCACAGCTGGATTACCGTCACCATCCACCGTGGGCGCTATCGTGAAGTGCGTCGTACCCTCGAAGCCTGCGGCCATGAAGTACGCCGACTGATGCGCACCAAGTTCGGTCCGATCAGCCTCGATCTGGAGATGCCGGCAGGCAGCTGGCGTCCGATGAAGGCGGCTGAAGTAAGAAAGCTTAAAGAGATCGTTGAAAAGCGGAGTGGCTCCAGTTGATGAGGAGATCAGATTGATGAGAGGCTTAAATTGAGGCGAGCCTCGAAAGTTAGACACCTCAACACCGGTCGCTTAGACACCTACCACCTGAGTATCCAGTAGCACACATCATGTGGATTGAACCGCCCATCGCACTGACCGACCTGCCGCCTGAACCCGGCATCTATCGCATGCTCGATAGCAAGCGAAAGGTGCTCTACATCGGCAAGGCACGAAATCTGAAAAAACGTGTATCGAGCTATTTCCAGCGTCAGCCAGACTCACCGCGCACACAGGCGATGGCGGTACAGGTCAGGGATATCGAATTTGTCATCACCACCTCTGAAGCCGAGGCACTGATCCTCGAGCACAATCTTATTAAACAGCTGAAACCCCGCTACAACGTGCTGCTCAAGGATTCAAAGACCTACCCCTATATCCTGCTCACCGATGAGCGCTACCCGCGCCTGAAACTCTACCGGGGCAATCGCAAGGAGGCGGGCTCCTACTTCGGCCCCTTCCCCAATGCCGGAGCCGTACGTGAAACACTACACATCATGCAAAAGGCATTTCTGTTGCGTGATTGTGAAGATTCAGTCTTTAACAATCGCTCCCGCCCCTGCATCCAACATCAGATTGGTCGCTGTACTGCCCCCTGCTGTGACCTTGTCTCCAAAGATGACTACATAGCACAGGTCAGAGATGCGGAAGGTTTCCTGAAGGGCAAGGATGCGACCCTGATCAAAGCGTGGGAATCAGGTATGCAGCAGGCCTCAGAATCAATGCAGTTTGAAGAGGCTGCTATCTACCGCGATCGTATCCGAGCCCTGCGCACCATCCTTGCCGGAAGTGACAACAGTGAACTTCCCGTTGATGCCGATGCCATCCGACTTGTTCGCCACGCCTCATCGGTGATCGCCTCTATCGGCCTGCGTCGTGGCGGCAGGAATCTCGGTATCCACAACATCAAGGTCGATCAAGCCATCGAGGCAGAGGATTTCGAGGTATTTCAGAGCCTGATGATCGAGCGCTACCGCAATGAACCGCCACCGACCGAGATACTGCTATTGGCATCTGAAAGCGAACGAGAAGAGCTTCAACGTATGCTGCGACTGCTGCATAGCAAATCCAAAGTAACGATTCGTGTTCCACAGCGTGGCGCACGTATCAATTGGCTCGATGAGATCAAGCGAGCTGGTGAACAGGCTGTTGCCAGCCGCTCCAACATTGATCAGCAGGCAGCCTTTGAAGCGCTGGCTGAGCTTTTTGATCTTGATGAGACACCGAGAACCATTGCTGCGGTCGATAACGCCCATCTCGGTGGCAAACAGACGGTGGCAGCGATCACCTATGCCAACTGGAGCGGGCCGGATAAAGATCACTACCGCAAATACAAACTCGATCATGTGCCAGCCGGAGATGACTATGAAGCAATGCGGCAGGTACTCAGCCGCTTCTTCCGCGCTATCAATGAGGATGCCATCCCCTGCCCCGATCTGATGTTGATTGATGGTGGTAAAGGGCAGCTCTCCGTAGCCATGGAGGCTGCCGGTGAATTCGGGGTGAGTGACCTGAAGATGGTCGGAGTGGCCAAAGGCAAGAGTCGCAAACTGGGTGATGAGGTGCTGTGGAGTTCATGGCGCGTCGGTTCACAAATACCCGGAAAACACTCCCCCGCCCTGCTTTTGATCGCCCGTGTTCGCGATGAGGCGCACCGCTTTGCCGGTCAGTACATGCGCAAACGTAAAAAGCAAAGTATGTTTAGCTCACAACTTGATACCATTCCCGGCATCGGCAAGGCTAAACGTGCCGCTCTGCTCAAACATTTCGGTGGCATCGACGGCATTAAGAGAGCGGGACGTGAACAGATCGCCGAAGCACCCGGCATCTCGACCAAACTGGCAGAAGCGGTATTCACAGCGCTGCATCAATGATGATGGTTGAGCTATTCATCATGTTCGACAAATCTATATTCAGAGGCTAGAAAGAATATTATGGCTATTAACACCGAGATTGCTGCACTGATCTATCGCCGGACCAAGATTCTGGCGACCATTGGTCCTGCATCGTGGGATGAAGAGGTCATTCGCCAATTGATCGAGGCCGGCGTCAATGTCTTCCGCCTCAACATGTCACATGGTGATCACGCATCCCATACAACCAGTTATCAACGCATCCGATCCATTGCCGAAGAGATGAACAAGTCCATCGGTATTCTAGCAGACCTCTGCGGGCCGAAGATCAGGTGCGGAAAATTCCTTGATGGTGCCATCAACCTGAAGAAGAGGGATAGCATTATCCTGACCACGCGTGACATTACCGGAAGCCCGGGCCTCATCCCCTGCCAGTACCGATCTCTACATCAGGAGATCAAGCCGGGAGAACGAATCCTTCTGGCCGATGGCATGATGGAGCTGGCTGCCCACCGAATTGATGGTCAGGACATTCACTGCACCGTTATCCACGGCGGCAAGCTGAGTGACCACAAAGGCATCAACCTGCCTGATACTGCCTTGGCTACACCGGCCCTTACCGACAAGGATCGAGCCGATGCCTGCTTCGCCCTTAAACTCGGCGTCGATTTCCTCGCCCTCTCCTTTGTTCGCAAAAGTGAAGATGTTGTCGACCTGCAGAAGCTGATTGATGAACAGAAGGGCTCTGCATCGATCATTGCCAAGATTGAACGGCCTGAAGCGCTCAAGAACATTGAGGCCATTCTGGAAGCGTCTCACGGTATCATGGTGGCGCGTGGTGATCTGGGTGTTGAACTTCCACCTGAACAGGTGCCGATGGTTCAGCAGCAACTCATTGATCTGGCTCGTGCCGCCAACAAGCCGGTGATTGTCGCTACACAGATGCTGGAATCGATGATTGAACACTCACAACCAACTCGTGCTGAGGTGGCCGATGTTGCCAACTCCGTCTCATCGGGCGTTGATGCCATCATGCTCTCAGCTGAGACAGCTGCGGGTGCATATCCTGTGGAAGCCGTATCAATCATGGATAGAATCGCCCGTCGAACCGAATCGTATCAGTGGCATAGCGGGGTTCACGAAAGCTTTTCACAAAAAAAATCATCGAAGCGCCCCTACTCGCATGCCGATGCACTGGCCCGGGCAACCAATGAGCTTTCATACGATCTTCTGGTTCATGCCATTGTTGTTATCTCTGCAACAGGTGCATCAACCAGAGCTGTCACCTCGGCACGCCCATCGGCACCAGTCGTCGCTGTTACGGCACATCCTGACATCTACCGCCGGATGGCACTTCTCTGGGGCGTTATTCCGGTTCTAGTTGATGAGATCAGTAGAAAAAAGTTGCACGCTTTAGCTAAAAAACAGGTGAAAAAGCACAGCATGGCTAAAAAAGGAGATAATATTCTTCTTATTCGCGGCTTCCATCCTGACCCGGTCAAAAGCAACCCCTCCATTACGATTCTGCGTATCTGATACGGTTTACAGGTTCGGGATGCACTTTTCTTAAGCTTCTCTAGAATCGCGCCATGAGTGATGAGTCACCTTTAACATTCCCGTGCCAGTTTCCCATCAAAGTAATGGGGCTGAACAGTGATAACTTTGAAAACCAGATCTTTATGATTGCCAACCAGCATGTGGGCAATCTTGGTGAGGCCGCTATCAAATCACGACCAAGCAGTTCAGCCAAATACCTATCGGTCACCGTCACCATCACCGCCACAAGCCGCAAACAGCTCGACAACCTCTATCGCGCCTTCAACAAACACCCTGATGTAAAGATGGTACTATAGAGTCATCACTTGCGATGAGGTGGCTCGATCAACATCTCTTTGTAGCGCATCAAGCCTAGAGGCGTATCAATCGTCGGATGAATTTTCAGCGCTACCCCTTGCGGAACCGAGCCTTTTGAACCGGCAAAGGCGAGTGCAAGATCGAGCATATCGACTGCACTCTTTTCGTTAAAGAATTTGAACATATTGAGACTGAGTCGAAGCGGAATGGTCTGCGCTTCACCTGCTGGAAGTGAAATACGGTCATTGAGCGTACCACTAATGGTTTCACGACCATCGAGCATCAGTGTCCAATCCATACTAACCAGCGTTGCCGCCACCTGATTAATCAGCGGATTCTCTGTTTTCACATGAACCGTCAGATCAAGTGGCAGATTCTCTCGTGAAACGGCCAGTGTTGCGCGAGCCACCTGAAACATATTCAACTGATCTACCGAATGCAGGTTCATCAGGTCGATCCCGGCCACACGCACAGATGAGACCCGGTCAAAGGTGAACTTGACCGACGAGAGTTCCATCGCCTGCTGAAGGGCGGCACATGATGAGAGAAGCAATAGGAGTGTTGCACCAAGGATCACTGCCAATCGTTGAATATGTTTCATACCGTCTCTCCTGCCTCTTGTTAGAATTCAGACTCAAGCATAGCTCAATTAAGCGATGGGTGTGGAGGAAATGATACACCCTCTGAGAGGAACGTTGACAGTGGATGATTCCTACCCATGCTTCGCGTCATGTTTAGAGAGATGACATCGGTGAAACTTGCAAAGTGCGTCTGGCTACCAGTAGCCCGTCGAACCGCTATGCCTGTGCGCTGGAGTATCTCTTAAGTTAGCTATCAACTAACAACCGGAAATTAACAACGGCCATGGGTTCAAGCGAATCCATGGCCGTTTTTTTTGGTCTATACACACATAGTGCCCATGAACGGCAGTCAAATCATCAACTAAGATGATGATTTGTAAGGAGATCGAAATTCACGCATTTCGATTGACGAAAAAGTAAAAAGACAGAAAGCCTTTATTACGTATAAAAAGAACGGAGGAAAATAGAATGTCGATCCCATTGGCATACATCGGCGTCATTATTATCTGGAGCACTACCCCGCTGGCCATCCTGTGGAGCAGTGAGGGTGTCGGTTTTATGTTCGGTCTTACCAGCCGAATGGTCATCGGTGCGCTGCTGGCTCTGGTGGTTGCAGCACTGCTGGGTGCCGGGATGAAATGGCATCGACATGCACTGACTGCCTACCTTGCAGCAGGACTCGGCATTTATGGTGGTATGCTGACCGTCTACTGGGCGGCGCAGTATATCCCTTCCGGCTGGATCTCGGTGATCTTCGGCTTAAGTCCTGTATTCACCGGTATCATGGCCCGTTACTGGCTCGCAGGAGAAACACTGACGCCTCAAAAGTTAACCGGCATGCTGCTCGGTATCACTGGCCTTGCCGTTATCTTCGTTAACGGTATTGAGATGGATGGACATGTATTACTGGGAATAACGGCCATGTTGTTCTCGGTGATCATCCACTCGGCCAGTGGGGTCTGGGTCAAACGGATCAATGCTGATGTTCCTGCCATTGTCATGACCAGTGGAGGGCTGGCCCTTGCTGCCCCCCTCTTCCTGATCACATGGCTGTTCATGGGGGCTGAAATACCCGAGGAGGCGACAGACAGAACCATTGGTGCCATTGGTTACCTGGCACTATTCGGCTCGGTACTGGGTTTTGCGCTCTACTTCTATGTGTTGAGGCATGTGCAGGCAACGAAAGTAGCACTGATCACGCTGATCACACCTGTAATGGCTTTGATTCTAGGCAACACACTGAACAGTGAACCGATCACCGTTGAGGTGGCTATCGGAGCCACCCTGATTCTCTCAGGCCTTGCCCTCTTTCAATTGGGTGGCCAAATGGTAAAAATAAGAGCTGTATTCCAGCGTCTATAAAGCACAAAAAAAAGGGGCGGTACAGACCGCCCCTTTTAAATTATCAATGATTCCAGCTACTCAGAAAGCGATCAGAAGCGTTCCTGCAGAATCTGCTCGTACTCGGAAAGAGAGCGCTCGAATGCAGGACGCTCAAACAGACGATCCATATAAGCCTCGAGATTAGGCCATTTGGATGTGTCTACATTATTAGGAGATAGCCTCCAAAGGACCGGAGCCAGTGTAATATCAGCAAGCGTATACTGCTCACCGATAAAGAACTCCTGACGAGCGAGATAGCTATCGATAGTGTCAAGGTAAGCACGAATCTTCTTCATCGGCTCAGTTTTCTTCTTCACCTTCACAAGGTTGAAAAAGAGAGGATAGAGCTCCTCTTCAATACGGAGAACAGCCAGACGCATCTGGGCACGCTCAGCCGGTGAGCCCGGCTTCAGCGGTGGATGCGGATAACGCTCATCAAGATACTCGTTCACCACTGAAGGTTCGAAAAAGACGATGTCGCGATCGATGACAGTCGGAAGTTTTCCATATGGGTTGATCTGAAGAAAATCGGAAGGGAGAGCCTCCGGTTCCAACTCAATCGTATCCACCGGCAGTTCCTTCTCCGCCAAGACAATACGGGTCCGATGCGAGTTCGGGCACTGCGGATCCGAATAGAGCTTGATCATACAAAAACCTCCAAAATTTTGCGGTGCGTCACGCAAAAGCGGTGCATTATAGCGTTTAGCATAAAAAAGTAAAGTAAAATAAAGTGTTAGGCGTTGTCTCGAAGCGTGTTAATCGTCCGAATCACCCCGTTTAATGCCCATCAATTGAGCCGAAATAAAGGCATCAATATCCCCGTCCAAAAATGCCTGAGTGTTGCCTGTCTCCATGCCTGTACGCAGATCCTTGATGCGTGATTGATCAAGTACATAGGAGCGAATCTGATGTCCCCATCCGATCTCGGTCTTATCATCTTCCATCGCCTGCTTCTCGGCATTACGCATCTCGACTTCCCGCTCATAGAGACGAGCCTGTAGCATCTTCCATGCTGCCGCCCTGTTCTTGTGTTGGGAACGGTCATTCTGACACTGCACCACGATATTTGTCGGGATATGGGTCAAACGAACAGCCGAATCGGTTTTATTGATATGCTGACCACCGGCACCACTCGCACGATAGGTGTCGGTACGCACATCGGCTTCGTTGATATCGATATCAATCTCTTTCTCGATATCCGGATAGGCAAATACGGAAGAGAAAGAGGTGTGGCGGCGATTCCCCGAATCAAACGGCGACTTACGCACCAGCCGATGCACTCCGATCTCCGCCTTCAGAAAGCCGTAGGCATATTCACCTTTGATCGAGACGGTTGCCGATTTGATACCCGCCTCTTCACCTGCAGTACACTCCATCAACTCGGTTTTGAAACCTTTACGCTCAGCCCAACGAAGATACATACGCAGCAGCATCTCGGCCCAGTCCTGGGCCTCGGTACCGCCGGAACCTGCATTGATATCAAGGAACGCAGACTCAGCATCTGTTTCTCCACCGAGCATCTGGGCCAGTTCAAGTGATTGGATGGTCTCTTCCACTGGCTCGAGAGCGTTCACCGCCTCAATCTGAGAGTCGCGATCGCCCTCATCTACGCCCATCTCGAAAAGCGTCACAGCATCTTCAAGTCCTGATTCTGATTCATGAAAATTCTTGAGCACCCGTTCCAATCGAGCTTTATCCTGCATCAACTGCTGAGCTGCCTCAGGATTATCCCAAAGGGTTGGATCTTCGATACGGGCGTTTAGCTCTGTGAGCTCCTCTTCTTTGGCTGAGACGTCAAAGAGACCTCCGCATCGATTTCAAACGGTTGCCGAAATCTTCTGCTCGCGTTCTGAACCCTGCAATCTGGTCTTCAATACTCATATTCACTCTCCAAAGAAGTTCCCCATTTCAAGGGGTGTGGAAGGTACTAACACCCTTCATTCAAATCAACCGTGTTATCCCTTATTCCAACCTGCCAAAACATTTTCTGATTCAAACTGGTGTTGAATGTTCGTTACAGGGTCTTGAAAAACAAGACCCTTAGCGAGCAACTGCAGTGGTTTGCGATAGTCGACCACCTCAGCCTCTGGCTGCAGCACCGGATAAAACTTATCATTAAGAATCTGGGAGCCGATCAATCCCATATGCAGGCGCAACTGATGTGTTTTTCCGGTGATGGGAGAGAGTACAAAACGAGCGTGATCCCCACCTTTGTCCAACATTGCGATCCGTGATCGCGCATTAATCTCACCCGCTACGTTATGGCATAGTATCCATTTCCCACTCGGCTCAATCCGGCTCTCAACCGACCACACTCTGACATCTCTATCTTTTGGCAACGTTGCGATGGCTTCATACTGCTTCTCAATGTTCCGATTCTCGAACAGGCCGAAATAGTGTTTACGGGTCTCTGGTCGTTTGCTGAACAGCACCAAACCTGCCGTCTCCTTATCAAGCCGATGCACAGGAATAAGCTCTCTATTGCCCGTGCGCACGATCAATCGATGCATCAAACATTCGTTCACATGCACCCCTGTCGGCGTAACCGGTAGGAAGTGGGGTTTGTCGGCTACCAGAATCTCTTCATCCTCAAAGAGTATCCTCTCTTCAAAAGGGATGCGCGGCTCAGCTTTTACTTCTCTGAAATATCTCAATCGGGCATTGATACGATAAGGGGTGGTTTCATCCAGCACCCTGCCCTCTTCATCAGTGATCTTTCCTCTCTGCAAACGCTCTTGCCAGACATCTCGTCCGACTCGCGGAAAATGAGAATCGAGAAAATCCAACAGAGGGGGAAACGGACGCTCATGTTTCGGCAACGTGATATGCGAAGGTTTCGGCGACACACTGCCTCTGATCATCTCTACATCGTTCAGACTCATAGGCGAAGCATAGAGGCACTGCATACATTTACTATTCTCAATGCACCACCTAGCCTTAAATCCAGATTTAAAGAACCGGACATAGGAGAGAGAGTGGCTGTACGCATCGACAAATGGCTCTGGGCAGCCCGATTCTACAAGACCCGTGGGTTAGCGACCGAACAGGTGGGAGGCGGCCATGTGAAGCTCAATGGTGAAGCTGTAAAACCAGCCAGACATGTTGAGTGCGGCGATGAGATCACCATCACCAAAGAACAGGAGATCTTTATTGTGACAGTTACCGCCCTTGCCGAAAAACGAGGCTCAGCATCGGTTGCACAAACCCTCTACGAGGAGAGCGAAGCAAGCCTCAAAGCCCGTGAAACAGCGCGCGAACTACGCAAACTCCACGCCGTCAGCGCCCCGAAAAAACGACCCGATAAAAAAGCCCGCCGTCAGATCATCCGATTTGTCAGAAAGGGTGATTAAATATCAATCGACGAATGACTGCTAACGCTCGGAAGCAGTCACTCGCTGAGAAAGATGTCCTCAACAACAAACTGAACCGCACCGTTGCCGCGCCAATCATCGAGCTTGAGTTGGCCAATTAGGGAAACGGTTGAACCGCGCTCCAGAGCATCGCCATAGGCACCACCACCGAAGACGATGGCATCAAGCCAGTTTGTGCCATCACTTACCTTCAGGCGCACCACCCCACCCTTCAGTGGTCGGTTCTCGGCGATGTGAACATTGGCTACCAGCCATGTAGGGGCGGCATTGCCCTGCCCGACCGGTTCAAAGTATTGCAGGCGCTCGGCCAGCCCTGCATGCATCGCCTCCAGGCCCAGCAGACCATCAACGGCTTGAGTCAATTGATCACCAGCATGTTCCGTCTGTTCAGAAACCGCTTCACCGAAGGCGGTAACGAAACTTTCCCAGCATTCTGCCTTTACGGTGCCACCACCAGCACCGGCATGGCCGCCAAAGCCCTCCAGATGCTCGCCACAGCTATTGAGAAGATTTCCGACATGGAATCCCGGCCTGCCACGCAGAGAGAGGCGTATAGAGCCATCAGGGGTGACAAAGCCGACTGCGGCAGGTTTGCCATGTTTACGCGCCAGACGTCCGGCAGCCAAACCGACAACGCCGGCATGCCACGCCTCATCGAAGACTGCCAACACTTCAGCATCTCCTAGTCTCTCTTCCGCCTGTTTGAACACCTCAGCCTCAACCAACCGGCGCTGCTTATTGGTATCATCAAGGCCCTCGGCCAACATCATCGCCTCATCCATATCGGAGGTAGAGAGCATCTGCATCGCCTCATTGCCGTGACGCATACGTCCCGCGGCATTGATACGTGGTGCCAGATAGAAACCGATAGTCTCTACCGAAACAGCCTTCTTCACCTTGGCGATCTTCATCAATGCCTGAAGCCCTACTGATGGTGCATGCGAGTTTTTTCCGTTCAACTGCTGCAGCCCATGAAAGACCAATACCCGGTTCACGCCGACCAGGTCCATCACATCAGCAACGGTAGCAATGGCGACGCGATCCAAAAGAGAGCGTAGATCGAACTCAACCTGGTGCCCTGCTTCACGCAGACGTTTCCATACGCTCATCAACAGAAAGAAGGCAACACCTGTGCCACACAGTTTGCGATCGGCGAAGCCGCATCGCTGATGGGCAGGGTTCAACAAGGCAAAAGCCTCGGGAAGCTTCTCATTACCATCCGAATGATCCGGAAGGTGGTGATCGGTGACAATCAGATCAAAACCGAGCTTCACCGCCTCATCACACGCTTCAAAGCATGTGGTACCGGTATCAACACTGATACCGAGATGCGCGCCCGCCTCATGAGCTTCACGAAGCGGCTCTACACCGATGCCATGCCCATCATCTGAGCGATGCGGGATTGAAGAGGTTACTTTTGCTCCGGCAGCCTTCAGTGCCTGCGTCAGAATCGCGGTACCGTTCACACCATCAGCATCGAAATCACCGAAGACATGGATATGCTCCTGATTAATAATCGCCTGAGTGACACGATCTGCCGCCTTGAGCATATCAACCATACCGTCAGGATCGGGAAGATCAGAGAGCTTTGGTGTAAAGAAAGGATCGGACTCATGAAGTCCACGAGCCTCAAGCAATCCCTGCCACGCTCCTAGCGGATCGGAAGCCTCAAATGGCCCGTGTCGCCAGATCAGGCTGCGTCCCTTCAGCGTTCTTCCTTCAGGCAGCATGAATGAATCCTTTAAGCGATTTGAATAGATCACTCTCTTCCTTCTCTCTCTTCGGTACCCAGGGTGGTTTTCCGAACGTTGGTAGTATTGATTTTGTTAAGAGTAGCGCATGATCCCCACCGGTCAGCAGAACCCGCTTCGGCAACGGTTGACCTGCTTTCACCAAGCCAGGTAGGTGATCAGCCTCGGTGATTAGCACGCCGGCATCCTTTGCATCAGCGATGGATCTTAATAGCGGATTACGGGTTGCCACAGGAGTTAATTCAATCTCGGGCAAAGCATTGATCATACTACTCCCCCAGAACCAGAGGCCATCCACATCCGCTTCTCCTGCGGCTTTTCGGGTTTCGGATGGATGTTGGTTCATCATCATCTGAATCTCGGCTGTCAGGCGCATCAGAGCGCCTCCATCAGCCCCTTCAGGGTGTCGGTTAGGAAGTGTGTGTCCGGAGATTGCAGCAAAAGAGAGTGGAGCTGCATCCAGCGCATTCCTACACAATAGAATAAGCGAAGCCTGATAGTGGATGAGTTTCATACCCTCTTCATTCAGCAGAGGATTGAGAAGATCGCATATCCAGATCGCATCAGACTTCGACCATGAAAAATAGGCATCGGGCATCACCTGCAGTCGATCACGATTTAATCGAGCATGAAATGGAGATGCGATCCAGAACTGAGTGAATCCTTCGATCTCTTGTTGATCAAAGAGCGGCGTAAGCAGTGAGGAAAGATTGTTCCCGGTCACTACTGCATACCATTCAATCGCTGTTTTCGGCGTGGCCTCAAACCACTTCTTGGAACAGCGCTCCAACTCACCCTGCCAAGACTGCAACGAAGGATGAGGCTGATAGCTCAGCTCCTCTGCATTTGCCATGTTGGCAATCAGGGCATCGGTCACAATAAGAAGTGTTGGTGCTGACATCAATCTGCCGCAGTTTACCGCAGTAGGCCTAAATCAGGACTCCAGTACCTTCCGCACAGCGCTTTCGGTCGCATCGATGGTGACAGGTGTCGCGATACCCTTCATAGCGGTGTCGGGATCTTTCAATCCATTACCTGTCAGGGTACAGACGATGCTTTCTCCCGGCTTGAAGCGACCAGCTTTATTCAGTTTGATGACACCTGCTACAGATGCAGCCGAAGCCGGTTCGCAGAAGACACCTTCAAGACATGCCAGCATGTTGTAGGCCTCGAGAATCTCTTCATCGGTCACTGCTTCAATCACACCACCTGACTCATCACGGGCTGCTTCCGCCTGCTTCCATGAAGCCGGTTTGCCGATTCGAATCGCAGTTGCAATGGTTTCAGGATTATCGACAGGTGCACCGTTAACGATTGGAGCAGCACCAGCTGCCTGAAAACCGATCATTTTCGGCAGACTCTTGGAAATCCGATTGTCGAAATACTCTTTGTAGCCCATCCAGTAGGCAGTGATATTACCGGCATTACCGACTGGCAGTGCATGGTAATCAGGAGCAAAACCGAGTTCATCGACAACCTCGAAAGATGCTGTCTTCTGGCCTTGAATACGATATGGGTTCACTGAATTGACCAAAGAGATAGAACCATCCGCAGAAATCTCACGTACGAGCTCCAGCGCATCATCAAAGTTGCCGCGAATCTGAATCACTTTGGCACCATAACGCATACCCTGACTCATCTTACCCAGAGCAATCTTACCATCTGGAATCAGTACGTAGGCATCCATGCCACAGTTGGCCGCATAAGCAGCCGCTGATGCAGAGGTGTTACCGGTCGAAGCACAGATGATCTTGCGGGAACCGGCATTGTAAGCCTGTGTCACAGCCATGGTCATGCCACGGTCCTTGAATGAACCGGTTGGATTCAAACCCTCAAACTTGAGGAAGATGTTGAGTTCAGGATTAATCGCATTACGCAGATTCAGTGACTCATGGAGAGGTGTATTGCCCTCATAAAGGGTGATGACCGAGTCATCCTTGCCGATAGGCAGAAATGCGCGGTAGCGGTTAATAATTCCTTCGTAACGTGGCATGTCAGTTAAGCTCCAAAACTCTCTTTACGCAAAATAAGCAGGTCATCATTGATGTTTGGCAACGATAGAATACGACTGATCGCCGCCTGCATATTTCCTTCCGTGGTCTC
>Ga0316187_10002786_pt1 | contig 15253 bp, 11 predicted proteins | sample CroRivburrow1_MG_FD_204927 | JGI IMG/M metagenome (GOLD analysis project Ga0316187, IMG submission 204927) | Coastal sediment microbial communities from Maine, United States - Cross River worm burrow 1 | ecosystem: Environmental > Aquatic > Marine > Coastal > Sediment | place: USA: Maine... | reverse complement strand
CTTCGACCTCACCAGTTCCGGCGACGACACCATCGAGCTGCTCGGCTGACGACGTCGTTACCGGCTCCGCGGCCGCCGGCCGGTAGGAGATCCGCACCGGCACCCCGCCATGACCAAAACGAGCCACGGTCTTGAGGCGCCCGTCGGTGGCGGAGGCCAGCTTGGCCTCGGCGCTGATCAGGGCCAGATCCCAGTCGGCGAAACGTTCGCGCACCACCGCACCCAGTCGACGGTAGAGGCCCTGTAGTTTGGCGTCGCCCAGACGGCGGCCATAGGGCGGATTGGTCGCCACCAGGCCAGGGCCCGGTCGGGCGCCAAGGTGCGAAACCACCTGTTGGGTGAAGACAATGTCGTCGGCCACCCCAGCCCGCTCGGCGTTGGCCCGCGCCATGTTCACGGCGACCTCGTCGCGATCAGAGGCGAAGATGCGGGCATCCCCCGTCGTCGCGTTGCCCACGGCAGGGGTCACCGAGTCCCGGGTTTCGGACGTGGAACCGACCGGCGGTGGGTTATCGGATGCCGAACTGGCGACCGCCGACGCGGCGGCGATCTGACCGTTGACGCTGGCCCAACTACCCGTCTCAAACGAGGGCCAGTGCTGGAAGGCGAAGGGGCGGGTGCCGCCCGGCGGGAGGTTGCGGGCCATCAGGGCCGCCTCGATGGGGATGGTGCCACTGCCACAGAACGGGTCGATGAGGGCGGCACTGGTGGGATCCCAGCCGGTGAGCATCAGCAGGGCGGAGGCCATGGTGGTCCGCAGCGGGGCCGCTCCCAGTTCGGTGCGCCACGGACGGTGGTGGAGGCCCTCGCCGGAGGCGTCGACACTGATGGTGACGGTGTTACGTTCGATCCGCACCACAAAGAGCTGCTCCGGCTCCCCGGTTGAGGGGCGCCCGACCACCTGGTGCAGGCGCTGGGCGATGCCCTTGGTGTGGTAGAGCTTGGAGTCGTTGCTCGACACCCGGAACGAGGGGGCCATGCCGTCGGCCAGCCACGGCGACCAGTCGATTTGGTTGGCCCGCTCCTGGAAATGGGCGAAGGCGGTGGACCGGAAGATGGCAACGCGCACGACGACCCGACTGGCGGTACGGAGCCAGACGTTGGCGGCGTAGAGCTGGCGGGGTGTTGCCGAGAATTCCACGGTTCCCGGCCCGGCCGGTTTGGGCCTGACGCCCAACGCGGCCAACTCCTGGTGCAGCGCGGCCTCAAGCCCAGGGGTGCACACTGCCGCCGCGTCGTAGCGCTTCGACTTCGGCTGCGACTTCGAGTGCGGCCGCGACTTCGACGAGGGTCGAGGTTTGGAGGTCCGCGGTGATCGCCCGCTCGACGATGAAGGCTTGCTGCTCATGAGAGGTGAAGGGTACGAGCCCTACCCGGCTCACCCTCCCACCGGCCCCGGGCCGATTACCGGACCGACGCTGACCATGGCAAGCTTTGGCATGGAACTGGCGGGCATCCTTGGTTGGCTGATCTCGGGCTTGATCGTCGGGGCGATCGCCCGGCTGGTGGTCAAGGGGCCCCACAACCTGGGCTGCCTCGGCACCTCCATGTTGGGAATCCTGGGTTCCATCGTTGGCGGAACGCTGTTCAACGCCCTGGCCGGAAACCGTTTCGCGTTGGAGACCAGCGGCTTTATCGGCGCCGTGTTCGGAGCGGTGGCCCTCCTGGTCATCGGCCGTCTCGTCAGCGGGCAGAACCGTTCCCGACCCCCCGCCCGCCGCTGAACGGCGCCACTCGACCGGGCCCCTATGGCAACGCTACGGTTTCGGTGATGGCAGGTCAGCTCCACGTTGGCAGCCCGATGTGGGCCGATCGGCGTTGGGTCGGCGCCCTGTTCCCGCGGGATACCAGGAACGGCGAGGAGTTGGCGGCCTATTCTTCGTGGTTGAACGCCGTGGAGGGCAACACGACGTTCTACGCCCTGCCCGAGCCCCGATCAGTGTCCAAGTGGGCCGAGCAGACCTCACCCGAGTTCCAGTTCTGCTTCAAGGTGCCCCGGGAGATCAGCCATCACCGTCGTCTGCGCAACTGCGGTGAGCCGCTCGCCCAGTTCGTCGAACGGCTGGCCCCGTTGGGACCCCGGCTCGGTCCGGCCTGGCTCCAGCTACCACCGAGCTTCGGCCCCGACGACCTCGGCGTGCTCGACCGGTTCCTGGCTGGGCTGCCGGAAGGGTGGCGTTGGGGCGTGGAGGTGCGTCACCAGGCGTTCGAGGCCGACGGTAGTGACGAGCGGCGCCTCAACGACCTACTTCACACCCACAACGTGGAGCGGGCAATCATCGACACCCGTGCACTGTTCGCGGGCCCCTGCGTCACCGCCGCCGAACTGGAGGCCTTCGAACGCAAGCCCCGCCTGCGGATCCGCCCGGTGGCCATCGGGCAACGACCGATCGTGCGTTTCATCGGTCAGACCGAACACGCCGCCAATCCCCCCTTCTGGGCGCCCTGGGTGAACAAGCTGGCCCAATGGATCGACGAGGGACGCTCACCAATCGTGTTCATCCACACCCCCGACAATGCCCGAGCCCCCGAACACGGTCGAGAGTTCTACGAGGCGGTAGCGGCTCGCACCGCTATCAGATCACTCCCCGACCCGGTCCGGGCCGAAGCTCAGCCCGAACTGTTCAGCCCCTAGGCCATCACCGAGCCTGCCGGGTCCTACCAGGCCCAGGAGTCTGGCCAGCACCGGAAGCACGCCTTCCAGCAATGTGAGAAGAACCTCTCTACGGACACGCGACGCCGCGAAGTACCGATCGCGATCTTGCTCAATCGACGACACCCCAGGCCCGACCATGCTTCGAAGAGTGGCTCCGAGCTCTCGAGAACCGGGGACTCCAAGGACGAAGGATCCTGTCCCCCGTCCTCAATGCGGTTGAAGTAAAATCGACCGCCTCGGCGAGGCTGGCATCGCCGTCTCCTCGAGATGCCCCAACGAAGCAAGCCAGCAGCTGCGGTGCATCTACGGCAAAGTCATAGGCATGCGCCAGTTGCCCCACGGCACCGCTCCGAGCTGATTCTGAATCCGTGAGACGGCGTCCTCCACAGCCCTCAGACTACTGTTCGGGGACTTCGAGCTGGCCGGCACGGCCGAATCGGATCGACGTCTCTTCCACCAAGGGACCTTCATCAACGACAGAGAGTTTATGGCAACCTCAACTCCGCCCAAGTCTCCGGGGCGGCCCTCTCACCGGGACGGACGAGATCTTGGACGCGGCAGCACAGGTAACTTCTAAGCGAGGCTTCAAAGAAACCACGGTTCGTAACGACGAGTCCTACTTGAAGGGTCTCCGAGCTTCGAATCGGGAAATCTGGATAGCCAATCGGCCGCTGTCCACTAATCGGCCATTTTGGAGGCCGCAGATCGTTCAATACTCTCTCGGCAGATCGATCAAAACGACCCACGTGGATGTGCCGTCAAGATGGTGGTTGAGCATCTCTACCCCCGGATCGTCGATCGTCTCGTCGCTGAGGAACTCTTGCCCGAGTTCCCCGCGATCTTTGTTGTAGGTCCACGGGGCTGCGGCAAATCCACGTCGATGAGCCAATGCGCGGAGACCATCCTGGACCTCTCAACTCCTGGCGTGCGCAGGGCCGCGATCGAGGACCCCGACGGCATCCTCTCAACTTCGCCCGGACGCGTGCTCATTGACGAGTGGCAGGAAGCTCCGGAGATTCTGGGTGCTGTCAAACGTGTGGTCGACGCAGACCGTTCGAGCAGACCCGGGCGGTTCATCGTGACCGGCTCGGTGCGAGCTGCTACTCCACGTCGATGCAACAGTGCTCGAACGCAATGCGACCCTGGTCGGCCAGCTTTTTGAAACGTTCGTTGCCACCGAACTGGGCGCCCACCTTGAGACCGTCGAACACCGAACCGAGATGTTCCACCTCAGAAGCCGCGACGGCAACGAGGTCGACCTGATACTCGAACGCCATGGCCAGATTGTCGCACTCGAAGTGAAATCGTCGACGCATGTCAACCGAAGCGATGCGAAAGGGCTCCTGTGGTTGAAAGAGAAACTGGGAGAAACCTTTCACTACGGTGCCATCATCTACGCAGGCGTTATCCCATTCCAGCTCGAAGACCGGATCTGGGCGATTCCAACAAGTGCCCTGTGGCGCCCACCCGCGAACTCAGAGCCCTAGGCTGTGGTTAGGCCTTTATCCGGGCCACGCCGTCGGCGATGGCAGCCAGGCGAACGGCTTCGGCCACCCGCATCGGCACCTCTTTGTCGAACACCGAGGGCACGACGAACTCGGGTCGGAGTTCTTCCGGCGAGACCGAGTCGGCGATGGCCTTGGCCGCAGCCAGCTTCATGTTCTCGGTCACGTCGGTGGCCCGGGCATCGAGTGCGCCCCGGAAGATGCCGGGGAAGGCCAGGACATTGTTGATCTGGTTCGGGTAGTCACTGCGCCCCGTTGCCATCACTGCCACCAGGCCCTCGACCAGCTCGGGCTGGATCTCGGGGGTGGGGTTGGCCATGGCGAACACGATGGGGTCGGCGGCCATCACCTTGATGTCCTCCGGTTCCAGCAGGCCAGGCCCGCTGACGCCGACAAAAACATCGGCCCCCGTCATGACATCGCGCAGGCTGCCGGTCCGGCCACCGCGGTTGGTGTTGTCGGCCAACCACTGTTTGGGGGCGGTCAGACCCTCACGCCCGTTGTGGATGGCTCCCACCCGGTCGGTGCCGATGATCTCAGCCACTCCCGCTTCGAGCAGGATCTTGGCGATGGCGATACCGGCCGCCCCAACGCCGGAGATGACGATGGTCAGGTCGCTCATCTTCTTGCCAACCAACTTGAGGGCATTCTCCAGACCGGCCAGGGCGACAACGGCGGTACCGTGCTGGTCGTCGTGGAAGACCGGGATGTCGAGCCGCTTCTTCAGTTCGTCCTCGACGATGAACGCACCGGGAGCGGCAATGTCCTCCAGGTTGATCCCACCAAAGGTGGGGGCGAGGCGCACCACGGTCTCGATCAGTTCTTCGGGGGTGTCGACGTCGAGGCAGATGGGGAAGGCGTCGACGTTGCCGAACTCCTTGAACAGCAGGGCCTTGCCCTCCATGACCGGCATGGCCGCCTTGGGGCCGATGTCGCCCAGGCCAAGCACGGCGGTGCCGTCGGACACGATGGCCACGGTGTTCTTGCGGATGGTGTAGGTGTCGGCCAACGTCTCATCTTCGGCGATGGCCACACAGACCCGGGCCACCCCGGGCGTGTAGGCCATCGACAGATCATCGCGATCGCCAACGGGGAAGAGGGGCAGCACCTCGATCTTGCCCCCTTCGTGCATACGGAAGGTGCGGTCCCACGAGTCGATCACGGTCACACCGACAACTGCGGCCGCCGCCTCTATCACCTTGGCCTGGTGGGCCTCGTCGATGCAGTTGACGACGATCTGCTCCTCGATGTCGGGGCCCTTGGCTTCAAAGCCCTCCACCGCGAAGATATTGCCGCCAACGTCGCCGATGGCGGCGGCCAGATGACCGAGCACACCAGGCTCATTGTCGAGGCTGACGTGAAGATTCACCGAGAACTGGGCACCAGGTCGTGCTGTCATAAGCAGGCAACCTTACCGCTGGGGGCGAATGTTCCGGTTGCTCACATGCGGTTCAGTAACTCGGTCTTCTTCTGCTGGAACTCGGCCTCGGTGAGCACACCCTGGCGGTAGAGATCGGACAGTTTCTGGATCTGGTCGGGAATCGACAACGACGACGGCCGCTGTGTGGTTGCCGCCGGTGTCGTGGTTGCCGCCGGTGTTGGGGTCGTGGGCGGAGGCGGGGGCGTTGCCCGCGCTGTGGGGGCAGGTGCTATCGCCGTTGGGTCGGCGTTGCGACCGATGCGATCGAACTTGCGGTTCTCGTTGTTCTCCATCTGCCGGTAGATCTCGTTCTGCACGTTGAGCGGACGGCGGATGTCGAGCACCTCCTGCGCTCCCTGCTCACCGGCCGACTCGATCTTCAAATCGCCCGAGCCAATGATCCGCTCAAAAAGATTCTGGTTGAAGTGCACGGTGTTGACCCGTTCCAACGGGATCTCGATGCCCTGGCGGCGCAACACCCCGGAACGATCGATGAGGCGGTCGGTGGTGATCACAAAGTTGGTGGTCGACCACACGGTGTAGCGGGCAAGGAACCAGCCAAGCACCCCGACGATGGCCGCCGCCGCCAGGAGCTGGACCACCTGATGGACGCTGAACACCAGCGTTAACACGCCAATGGCCACCACGACCAGCAGCACCGCCGTCTGCTTGGCGAAAAACCACCAGTGGGGGCGCAGGTCGAGGACGACATCCTCACCAGCATTGAGATGGGCCTTGTTGAACGCCACGTTATGAGCCTACTCAGTTGGCCCGACCACTGTCACAGCCCGCGGCTATCGTTGCCGCCGGTGAGCACTGAGGATCTTCTGGCCGGACTGAACCAGGCCCAACTTGAGGCCGTCACCACCGATGGTTCGCCGGTGGCGGTCATGGCTGGCGCCGGGTCGGGCAAGACCCGCGTACTGACCAGGCGGATCGCCTGGCGCATCGTCGAGAACGAGACCGATCCCAATCGGGTGCTCGCTCTCACCTTCACCCGCAAGGCGGCAGGCGAGCTACGAAGCCGTCTACGTTCGCTCGGGATGCGCGACGCCGTTGCCGCAGGCACCTTCCACGGCACCGCCCTGTTGCAGCTCCGCCAGCGCTGGGCTGAGCGCAACACCACACCACCGGCCCTCATCGACTCCAGAATCCGTTTTGTGGCCCGGCTGCTGCCCCGCTCGCAACGGGTCCGCCCCGGCGACGTGATGACCGAGATCGACTGGGCCCGAGCCCGCCTGGTCGCCCCCGAGCACTACGGGACGTCCGCCCCCGAGGCGGGCCGCACCCCTCCCCTACCGCCCGAGGCCATGGCCGAGATCATGGTGCGCTACCAGCAGGAGAAGCAGCGGCGACGGGTGGTCGATTTCGACGACCTGTTGATGCTGGCCATTCGTGACCTGCGATCCGATCCCGGCTACGCCGAGGCCATTCGCTGGCGCTACCGCCACCTCTACGTTGACGAGTTTCAGGACGTCAACCCTCTGCAGTACGAGTTGTTGACCCAATGGCGGGGTGACAACGGCGATCTGTTTGTGGTCGGCGACCCCAATCAGGCCATCTACGGTTGGAACGGGGCCGACCCCAATCTGCTGAGCCGATTTGTCCGCCGCGAGCCAGCGGCCACCGTGGTCGAACTAACCGACAACTACCGCTCGACTCCCCAGGTGCTGGCCCTCGCCGCCACCATGGCCCGATCGGGACCCATGGAGGCCCACCGCGGCGACGGTCCGACCCCGACCATCACCCCCTACGCCGACGACGAGGCCGAGGCCGCAGGCGTGGCCCAGCGGGTCCGGGAGGCCTACGCAGTGGCCGGAACATGGTCGGACCAGGCCGTTTTGGTGCGAACCAACGCCCAACTCCTCGTCCTCGAACAGGCCCTGCGCGATGCCGGGGCACCAACCAGAATGCGAGGCGGCTCGGGCCCGCTGGCCACCCCCGAGGTTCGGGCCGAACTCAAACGGTTGAGTGGGCTCGAAGTGAACCTGCTACTTGGTGTTTCGCAGTTGCGGGAGCGGCTGGGCCAGGGCGACCAGGGCAACGACGGCCAGGGCAACGACGACCAGGGCAACGACGACCAGGGCAACGACGGCGCAGGGCCAGTCGATGACCTATCGGTGGCCGACATCGAACGGCGGGCCAATCTGGCCGCCTTCCTACGGCTGGTGCAGGACTATCTCGGGGCCGACGCCAACCCGACGGGCCCCGGCCTGGCGGCATGGGTGAAGACACTGGAGGCGGGCGATGTCGCCGCCGGGGTCGACGCCGTGGAGTTGGCAACCTTCCACGCCGCCAAGGGCCTGGAATGGCCGGTGGTGCACGTCGCAGGCCTGGAGGAGGGCTTTGTCCCCATCGCCTACGCCTCGACCGGTGGCCAGCTGGCCGAAGAGAAACGGCTGCTGTACGTGGCCCTGACCAGGGCCGAGGACGAACTCCACCTGTCGTGGGCGGCAGTACGCACCTTCGGCACCAAAAAGGTGAAACGCCAGGCCTCGGCCCACCTGACCCCGTTGGCCGCCGTCATCTCACGACTGGGGGTCGGACCACGCCAGCGGGTCGACTGGCGGGCCCAGATTGCCCGTTCACGTCAGCAACTCGAACTGGCGGAACAACCCGACGATCGCCCCACGGCCAGACGGCGGCCGGCCGCCCCTGCCCGAAACAACGAGCAGGAGGTCCTCTACCAGGCCCTGTTGGCCTGGCGCCAACGGCGGGCCCGGGCCGCCGACGTGCCACCACACGTGGTGTTCAGCGACCAGACACTCCGGGCCATTGCCGGAGACCGACCAGCATCAACGGCGCGCCTGGCCGCCATGCCCGGCATGCGACCGGCCAAACTCCAGCGCTACAGCGAAGAGCTACTCCTGCTGGTGGCCAACCAGGGTGACTCCTGAGCCTGATCGGTCTGGTCGATCCCCATTCGTCGGTTCACCTAGCTGGCCCATGGCTCGAAGGCCTGCTCGATCAGGGCCCACACTGCTGAGTCCGGATCGATGATGTCGAAGTGGTCGACCTCATCGGGGGTGATGAGCTCGACCTCGTCACCCGCTCGGCGGGCGGCGGCGGTATAGGCGAAGGCCATGTCCTGGGGCACGCTGTCATCGGAGCCACCGTGTACCAGCACCTGCCGGCAACCGAGGGGCAGCAGGTTGAGGGGTGAAGCGGCAGCGATGCGTTCGGCCCGCTGCACCACAGCAGAGCCGAACAACTCCCGGGTGGCGTGGTTCGACAACTCCAGCCGGTCGGCCCGGTCGAGGTCGGCCAAAGGAGCCAGGGCCACCACCCCGGTCAGGGCCCGAGGGGGAGCAGTGGCGGCCGCCCACAGCGCCAGGTGCCCGCCCGCCGAGTGGCCGATCAGCACCACGGGGGCGTCGTCGGGAACCAGGCCGAGGGCCGAGGTGACATCGGCGGCCATGGCGGGCCAGGGGTCGTCAGCCTCACCGACCCGGCGGTACTCGACATTGATCACCCGGTGGCCCTGACGACACAGGTGGGTGGCCATGGCGTGCATCAGGTCGAGTCCGTAGCGGTGCCGCCAGTAGCCCCCGTGCAGCAGCACCATCGTGGCCGACGCATTCCTCCCCGCGGCCCCAGCGGCGCCCGCGGCGCCAACGGGATCCCACCACTCAACGAATTGGCTTGTCTGCGTCCCGTAGGGAACAATTTGATACTCCGCCACCGGTGCCTCCCCGCTGCCTGTCTGGTCCGGCCCCGGTCAGCCCGGACGCTGATCGGGCATGACGACCACCACCACCGTCTGGGGGGCGTGCTCCAGTACGTGCTCGGTGTTGGGGCCAAGACTCGGCCTACCGTCGAGGTTGCGCAGCTGCGCCCCCAGCACGATCAGGTCGGCCTCGATCTCCCCGGCGTGGCGTACGATCTCCTCCGCCGGGGAGGAGGCGAAACGAATCTCGGTGTCGGCCGACGCCCGAACCTCAACGGCGTGGCCATGGGCTCGGGCCAGGACCCGCTCGGCCACCTCGCTGTCCTCGGGGAAGGCGGCGTCGCGCAGTCGGCCGAGCAGTCCGGCTCCGACCAGGGTCGGCGACGGGCGGGGTCGGTAGACCACGTGGCTCAACATCAGCTGCGTGCCCAGCCGGGAGGCGAAGTTGGCCGCTAACTCCTCGGCCGCACGCGATGAGGCACTGGCCACCACTGGTACGAGGGCCCGGGCGAACGCCCCGGGCAGGCGACCAGGCAGGTTTGTTGCCTTGCGGACGATCACGACCGGCATGTCGACCCGGCCGAGCAACTCATCAACCAGCGGGGACACGAACACCCCACGCCCGGGGTCGGCCACCGCTCCCACCGCGATGACCCCGTAGCCCAGCCGCGATTCGGCAATGACGCTCTCGGCCGCGTTGTCCGACGAAACCGACTTGATCTCGACCTCGCGCCCGTACAGCACATTGCGTACCGGCGCCAGATCCTCGGGCTCGAAGCCATTGGACCGCTGGGCCGAGATGACGGTGGCGGCAAGCGACTCGGGCCAGGCGAAGTGCACGATCTGGGCGGCGACGATGCTGTTGTCGTCGGTGCCCGACGGCAGCAGGATTCGGCTGTTGCGAACCAGCAGGTTGCGATCGAGGGCCTCCTCCTGTTCCAGGCGTTCCCGCTCGGCCACCGAGCCTTCCAGGTCACGGCTGAGCATCCGCACCACGATCGAGGCGAACAGCGAGGTCACGAGGGGGATCATCACGATCACGGTGAAGGATGTGGGATTCAGCACCCCCAGCGACAGCCCGACCGAGGCGATGATGATCTCCAGTGCCCCCCGGGCGTTGAGACCGGCCCCCAGCACCAGCCCCTCCCGCACCGTCAGTTTGGCCAGTCGGGCGCCGATGAACGACCCCACATACTTCAGTACCAGGGCCACGGTCAACAGCGCCATGGCCCACCACAGTGCATCCCCCCGCAACAGGCCGAGGTCGAGGCGCAACCCGGCGGTGGCAAAGAACAGCGGGGCGAACAGCACCGAGGTCAGATCCTCAATGACGTGCTCGCCCTCGATCTGCTGGTAGCGGGACCGGGCCAGCAACACCCCGGCCACAAACGTTCCCAGTACTGCCTCAACCCCGAGCAGTTGGGTGATGACCCCGAGCGTCAACATGGTCGCCACCGCCACCGTCAACGCCCCCTGCAGGTTCTTGCCGTCGCGGCGGACGATACGCAGGCCGGTGTCGACCATACGTTGGCCAATGGTCAGCGCGGCGGCCAGGAACAGGCCCAGGCCAAGAACGGTCGTTCCGACATCGAAAATCGATACCTCGCCCGATGCCGCCAACCCCGCAATGACGCCGAGGATGACCCAGCCAATCAGGTCGTTGGCCATACCGGCGGCGATGGTGATCTGGCCGACATCGCGCCGCATCAAACCGAGATCACCCAGGATCTTGGCCACCACGGCGAGAGCGGAAACGGCAACGCTGGTGGCGATGAACAGGGTGAACACCAGCTTGGAGGCCGAGTCGCCGTAGAAGCTCTCGGGGAGGAAGCCACCAACGACAAGGCCCCCGGCGAAGGGAACCAGCAGGCTTCCCGCCGTTACCAGGGCAGCGGCCCGACCGAGCCGCTGGATCAGGTCGAGGTCGGTCTCGAAACCGGCAACAACGAGCAGGAAGGCAGCAGAGAACCAGCTGACCGACAATAGTAGGGCTGACTGCACCTCGCTTTCGGGCAGAAACCAGTCGAAACCTCCGGTCCAAACAACACCAAAGATGCTGGGCCCCAGCAGCAAACCGGCCGACAACTCGCCAATCACCGAAGGCAGGCTCAGACGCCGGGCCAGCGCCCCGAGGATGCGGGCAGTGGCATAGAGCACCAGCAGCTGGGTCCAGAACACCAGCAGCTCATGATGATCAAGCGAACTCAGCACGCCGAACCCCCGTCCCTAGCCGGCGTATCCGGCGAGTACCGGAGCGTGGTCGCTGGGCTTGGTGCCCTTCCGGGCGTTGCGATCGATCACATCGAGCACGGAGCGCTCGGCCAGCGACGGGCTGGCCAGCAGATAGTCGATCCGGATTCCCTGACGTTTGTGGAAACGGCCAGCGGTGTAGTCGTAATAGCTGAACAGGCCGGGTGAGTCACCATAACGATCACGGAAGGTGTCGACCAGGCCCCATTGTTTCACCTCGTCGAGCCGGGCCCGCTCCTCGGGGGTGACGTGGGTCGAGCCCTCGAATTCGGCTGGGTCCCACACATCGAGGTCGCCGGGAATGATGTTCCAATCCCCGGCCACGATGACGTCGTCGGTGTCGGCACAGGTTTGATCGAGATGACGCCGAAGCCTGCCCAGCCAGGACAGCTTGTAGTGGTAGTGATCGTGACCAACGGAACGGCCGTTTGGCACGTACACGCTGTGAACGCGAACACCGCCACAGGTGGCGGATACCAGGCGGGCGTCGGGGTCGGCCTCGATCCCGTCGGCGAAACCGGCCACCGGGTCGTCGATACCGACCCGGGAGAGGATGGCCACACCGTTCCACTGCCCCTGCCCATGGTGTACCGATTCGTAGCCAAGGGCGGTAAAGGCCATCGTCGGAAAGGCGGGATCGGCCAACTTCGTTTCCTGCAGACAGACCACATCAGGGGCCACCTGTTCCAGCCAGGGTTCCACCCGGGGTAGGCGTGCCTTGAGGGAGTTCACGTTCCAGGTTGCGACCAACACCCCAAGACCCTACGCGGTACAGAACCTAGATCGGTGCCCATCGCCCACCGACCGGGGCAGCACTGGTCAACCCACCAGCGGGGAAACAAGGGGGGTTGGGTACCTCGACTAGTGTTTGGGGAGCGTTGGCTGTTCGGGGCCGACCAGCGGCACAAGGGATGACCAACGTGGACACAAACCAGGATCCGAGTCTTGCCGGTCCCAACTCCTGGCTGTTCGACGAACTCTTCGACCAGTACCACCACGACCCCCAGTCGGTCCCCGAGGAGTGGCGCCAGATCTTCCAACAGCTCGACACTGAACGCGCCGCCGAGACCGAACTCAAGGCCAGGGTCGCCGCTGCCGCCACCTCCGCTGCCGACCCCCACCCCGTGGCACCGAGCCACAACGGGCTACCTCCGGTGGCCACCATCGCCTCAACCGCTCAGGCCGCCGATCCGAATCCGGCGAACCCGACAGCGGTCGCCCCGACCGCAGCAGCCCCAACGGCGGCCCAAACAGTGGCGGCCGCGGCCCCAGAGGAGGAGATCGGCGAGCCGATCCGGGGGGTGGCGGCCCGCATTGTCACCAACATGGAAGCCAGCCTCCAGGTTCCGACGGCCACCAGCTTCCGGGAGATCCCGGCCAAGCTGCTGGAGGTCAACCGCCGGGTGCTCAACAACCACCTGCGGCGGATCCGGGGAGGCAAGGTCAGCTTCACCCACGTCATCGGCTTTGCCGTCGTCCGGGCCATCGCCCGCTCGGTACCCAACCTCAACAACACCTACGCCACCGACGCCGAGGGTAAGCCTCGTCTGGTTCGCAACACCCACATCAATCTTGGTATCGCCGTCGATCAGGAGAAATCCGACGGCTCGCGCACGTTGATCGTTCCCGTCATCAAAGCTGTCGAGGACATGTCGTTCGCCCAGTTCGTGAATGCCTACGAAGAGGTGATCGCCAAGGTCCGGGCGTCGAAGCTGTCGGTCGACGACCTCAGCGGGGCGACCGTCACCCTCACCAACCCGGGCACGATCGGCACCGTGCAGTCGGTACCCCGGCTGATGCCGGGCCAGGGAGCCATCATCGGCGTTGGGGCCATCGACTACCCGGCGGAATACCAGGCTGCCGATCCCAAGTTGGTGGCCCAGCTGGGAATCTCCAAGATCATCGCCATCAGCTCGACCTATGACCACCGCATCATCCAGGGGGCCGAATCAGGGCTTTTTCTCAAGAAGGTTCACGAGCTGCTGCTCGGCGAGGATCAGTTCTACGTCAGGGCCTTCGAGGACATGGGTGTGCCCTATGAGGCGGTCGAGTGGCGCCTCGATCGGGCGGTCACCAATGACGACGACGGCGAGGGAGCCATCGCCAAACAGATGGCGGTCAGCACCCTGATCAACCAGTACCGGGTGCGGGGCCACCTCATTGCCTCCACCAACCCACTGGCCGACAACACCTCCAAGGGCCACACCGAGCTCGACCCGGCCACCTACGGGCTGACGATCTGGGACCTCGACCGCGAGTTCCTCACCGGCACCGCCGACGGCATCTACGCCGCGGTTGGCGGGGCGGCCCGTCGATTGCAACTCGGCGACATCCTGGGGGTATTGCGTGACGCCTACGCCCGCAATGTCGGGGTCGAGTACATGCACATCGCCGACCCCGACGAGAAACGTTGGATCCAGGAGCAGCTTGAGGGGCGCACCCCGTCAGTCGGCCAGGCCACCCAACACCACATTCTCGAACGACTCAGCGCGGCCGAGGCCATCGAGAAATTCCTGGCCACCCGCTACGTTGGCCAGAAGCGCTTCGGGCTCGAAGGCACCGAGAGCGCCATCCCCACCCTCGATGCCATCCTCTCCGCCGCGGCCGATGCCCACATGGAGCGGGCCATCATCGGTATGGCCCACCGGGGCAGGCTCAACGTGTTGGTGAACATCCTGGGCAAGCGCTACCGCGACCTGTTCAGCGAGTTCGAGGGAGCCGTCGAGGAGGACGCCATCCAGGGCTCGGGCGACGTCAAGTACCACCTCGGTTTTGAGGGCAAACACACCAGCCAGGCCGACAACGTGATCGACATCCAGTTGGCGGCCAACCCATCGCACCTGGAGACCGTTGACCCCATCGTCGTTGGCATGGCCCGGGCCTACATGGACCACAGCAGCGAGGGCGGCTATCCGATCCTGCCGGTGCTGCTCCACGGCGATGCCGCCTTCGCCGGCCAGGGTGTGGTCACCGAGACCCTCAACCTCTCCCAGATCAAGGGCTACAAGGTCGGTGGCACCATCCACCTGATCATCAACAACCAACTGGGCTACACCACGGCCCCTCACCAGTCACGGTCATCGGAGTACTCAACCGATGTGGCCAAGGCGGTGCAGGCCCCAATCTTCCACGTCAACGCCGATGACCCCGAGGCCTGCGTTCGGGTGGCCCAACTGGCCTTCGACTACCGACAGCGGTTCAACAAAGACGTCGTGATCGACATGATCGGCTACCGGCGCCATGGCCACAACGAGGGCGACGATCCCAGCTACACCCAGCCCCTGATGTACCGCAAGATCGACCAACGGCCGTCGACCCGCACGATCTACACCCAGGCGTTGATCGACCGGGGCGACATCACCGTAGAGGAGGCCGAACGGGCCCTCGACTACTTCCAGTCGGTGCTGCAGAAGGCGTTGGACGAGACCAGGGTCAAGGCCCCACCGGCCGGTATCCGAGCCAAACCGGCACCCCCACCAACCGGCGTGCTACCCCACATCGCCACCGGGGTGAGCCGGGCGGTACTCGACCGGGTCTACGCCGCCCTGAGCACGGTGCCGCTCGGCTTCACCGTGCACCCCAAGCTGGCCCGCCAGTTCGTTGCCCGCGACAAGATATGGGCCGAAGGTCAGGTCGATTGGGCCATGGCCGAGGCCTTTGCCCTTGGTTCGTTCCTCGATCAGGGGATCTCGGTCCGCCTGGCCGGTCAGGACACCCGCCGCGGCACCTTCGCCCACCGCCACGCCACCCTGCAC
>Ga0316187_10002785_pt1 | contig 15258 bp, 16 predicted proteins | sample CroRivburrow1_MG_FD_204927 | JGI IMG/M metagenome (GOLD analysis project Ga0316187, IMG submission 204927) | Coastal sediment microbial communities from Maine, United States - Cross River worm burrow 1 | ecosystem: Environmental > Aquatic > Marine > Coastal > Sediment | place: USA: Maine... | reverse complement strand
AAAATTGTCAATCTTGCCCAAATTGAAACGAACCAAAATATTGAGGCGTTGCAAAATCAATTTTTTGAAAATGAGGCCGCGCTTTCGGTGATTATTAAAGATGAGGATGTCTGTATTCGTTGCGGCCTGTGCGCTGCGCGCTGTCCGACAGACGCGATTACAATGGAAGAATATTCAAGAAGAGAGTTGTCAGTATGAGCAAAACCAAACATAAAAATAAAATTTCCCGACGCGATTTTTTTGGCTGGGGCTGGGCAGCCATATCCGGTATGGGAGCTTTCTTTATTTTTCTTCTCGGTGTTTTACGAATGCCGTTGCCATCTTTGATGCCTGGTAAATCAGGCAAATTCAAAATTGGTCGCAAAGAGGATTATCCTCCAGGCGCATTCAAGTATTTTGAAGAAGAGCAGACCTATGTTTTTGCCGATCCGGAAGGACTTTTTGCTGTCTCCTCCCTATGCACTCACCTCGGCTGCATTGTCAACAGAGAAGAAAAACAATTTACATGTCCTTGCCACGGCTCCCGCTATGATTTATTGGGAAAAGTACTCCAGGGGCCTGCGCCAAAGAGTTTGGCATGGTACAAAATCGAAGAGCTGCCCAGCAGCAGGTTAATCGTTGACCGCAACAAGACCGTGAAAGCCGGCACAAAATTTTTGGTATAAACATGTCTGAAAACAAAGAAACAAACAATGCAATTCAACAATACTGGCTCAATCTGAAAAGATTGCCGCAAACCCTGCGGGGATCCATTGTCCGCCATGGCTTTGCCGAAAGCAGCCGCGCTCGAGCGCAGACCCTGTTCAGCAATATTTTTCTGCATATCCATTCCGTGAAAATCCATCGCTTTTCACTCCGTTGGAATTACACATTTGGACTGGGCATTATGTCGGCGGGTTCATTTTTTGTTTTACTATTTACCGGTCTCCTGCTCATGCTTTATTATGAGCCAAGCACGCAACATGCCTATAATTCCATGAAGGACATCGTCTACATTGTTCCATCCGGACGTTTTGTGCGCAATATTCATCGTTGGGCCGCTCATTTGATGGTAATCTGTGTGTTTCTGCACATGGCGCGGGTTTTTTACACCGGTTCTTATAAGCGCGGCCGTGAATTTAACTGGCTTGTTGGCTTAATATTATTGGTTCTGACCTTGGCCTTGAGCTTTACCGGTTATCTGCTGCCCTGGGATCAATTGGCCTACTGGGCCGTAACAATCGGCTCCAATATTGCCTCATCGCCGCAAGAAGTGACCGACGCCCTGGGCATCACCGAAAAAATAGACATCGGCGCATTGCAAAAGCACTTGCTGTTAGGGTCTGAGCAAATCGGCGACGACGCCCTGGTGCGGTTTTATTTTTTGCACTGTATCTTTCTGCCCTTCCTGCTCATTGGTTTTCTGGCGGTGCATGTCTGGCGGGTTCGAAAAGACGGCGGCCTTTCCAGACCGGATGAAATTGACGAGAAAATGCTGGCGGGCCTTCCTAAAAATGAAATGGCGGAGAAAACCTTTGCCGCTAAACCAGGCAAAACCTACCATTTAATGGCAATGGTTAAGGGAATCCGTCCGTCTTCTTATAGCGCGCCCGAACACAGTGTCGAAGCCATGCCGCATGCCTTTGTTCGCGAGTTTGCCGCTTTCATGCTGATTTTAGCGATCAATCTGCTGTTGGCATATTTTTCCGACGCGCCGCTCAAAGAACCCGCGAATGCCATGGTGCCGGAAAACCCTGCTAAAGCGCCCTGGTATTTTCTCGGTCTGCAAGAACTGGTAAGCTATTCGGCGTTTATGGGCGGCATTGGCATTCCAACCCTTGCCCTGTTTGGTCTCGGCCTGATTCCGTATCTCGACAGAGATCCTGCCGGAATCGGGCATTGGTTTGAAAATAAAGCTGGCCGCACGGTTGCCATTTGGTCAGCCGTATTTTCAACGGTTGTTTGCGCTGCCATATTAACGTTAACGGTCAACTTTGGCTGGCTGAGGAATTGGTTTCCGGAAATCCCGCAGATTATCATCACTTTTGTAAACCCGGGCACCCTGCTCGTATCACTGTTCGCCCTCTGGTCGCTGATGGTGATCAAACGCGTCGACTCCATTCGAATTGGCGCAATAGCATTGTTCACATGCTTTTTTATTTCATTTATTATTTTGACCTATTTTGCCACAGTTCATCGCGGACCCAATTGGGACTTTTATTGGTGGCCAAGCCTTTGGCCCACACATTGATTCAACCTGACATTTGATTATGAAAATTATTCTATATGTTTCCTCAATCGTAGTTGCGGCAGTGACCGTCCTCTTTTTTATTGAAGAGAATATTTCAGCTGAATGGCGCGCCCGTCAATTTGAATATAAACGGCTGCTTGCTACAAAAGAAGGCGCAGTTTCCGAAGAGTTTGATATTGAACTTCGGCAAATTTACCTGCCGGAAATGAACCGGGTCGATCGATGTGTAAGCTGTCATATCTCCATTGAAGATCCGCGTTTTGCCGACGATGTGAATCCGCACAAAGCCCATCCGGGCGACTATCTTGAAGACCACGATCCGCAAAAATTTGGCTGCACCGTCTGCCATGATGGCCAGGGGCGCGCTATTGCTTGGGAAGACGCTTCCGCAACCGCCGACGGCAAACATTGGGAAAAACCCCTTCTTGCCGCCCCGTTTATCGAGGCCAACTGCTATCGCTGCCATTCCGGCGAACTGGCGCAAACCCCGAACTACAATCGCGGCAGACATCTTTTCGAAAACAGCGGCTGTCTCGGTTGCCATCAGCGCGATGGCAAAGGCGGTTATCTGGCGCCGGAGTTCAGAGGTCTGGCCGACGCCAGTTTTACGGTTAAACATCCTGTCGACAGCCTCAAAGCTGAACTGCTGCCCATGTTCAACAACAATCGCAACCTCGCCTACATTTATGAGTCTGTGCTCATGCCGACCGCGCAGCCGGAAAACTCTGTGATGCTTGACTATGGTTTTTCGCATGAGGACGCCTTGTCGCTGACCGTTTATCTAAAAAGCCTTGGCATGCAGTCGCGGCTGCTGGCGCGCTTGTCCGAAACGAATCAGGAGCGGTCAACTGTGCTTGAACAGGGGAAAAAGACTTTTCAGCTTTATTGCAGCGCCTGTCACGGAGCTGACGGCGGCGGCGGCGTCAAAAACCCGAATTACCAAAATGATGTCATTCCCAGCCTGGATTTGATCGCTGAAAGGATGTTTCTCTTTGAACAGGAAGACGGCGATGAAATTATCAACGCCATTCAACAATACGGCAACTTAAACGATGCAGATCCGGAGCCGGATTTACCGCGTTACGCGATAACCCTGGCTCAATACAACGCCATCCGCGACGTCATCATCAATGGCAATCCGGCTGCCAAACTTGACGCGGAAGGCGCCTCGCCATTCAATATGCCATCCTGGAAAAAGAGTCTCTCTGCCGGAGAAATGAATGCGGTGATCGCCTATCTGGTCAGCCTCTATGATTTTGAGGAAGATGAAGAGGACGAAGAGTGATAAAGTGATAAGCCGTTTTTAATCAGTTGCGGCGCGCATCCCCCGGACAATTTTGCTATTCGGAGCTGTGTATTAAAAATTTAGAAAAACCTCAACTACCTCGCGACAGCTTTTGCGCCCTGCTCAAAAGCTGTTATTGGTTTAAATGAGCCTGTTTCAGGCTCATTTAAACAGTTTCCAGCAACCCTGCCATAACTATCCCCAAACGCTATAAAATCTTTCATATTTATAGAGCTGACTGCAACGGCAAGCCGTTGTTTGACTTTACGAACGCGCTGCGTGTCAGGCTTATGAGGTGTGTTAATCGCTTTTTTAGCGGACTCCTCTTTGATTATCATTTCCAGGAAGAAAAGAAAGCGGGTTGCAGACCTTCCGAGCAAAAAGCCTGAATAAAAAGCAACATGCGGTTGCATTCAAAAATAGCCTGACTTAACTTGTCGAACTCACGCATCCCGCGACTCCATTATTATTATCATTCAGCGTAAGTGACTTTGAATTTCGAATGCTTTTTTCAAACAAACGCCGACATACCCGATTTTTCTATTCAGTTTACAATTGGAATGAGCTTTGGGTCAACGAAGAAGAGATGCAAAACCTGACTGTTTCTCTTTACCCTAATAAGCAGAGGAAACCATGAAAAAATACAAAAAAATGCTTTTCAACGTGCAATGCGCTTTCGATGAAAAACATATTTTTCCAAAAAGTTTTGACATTGATGAGGGCACCGAAAACGAGACAAGCGAGGTCGAAGCCTTTTGTCCTTTCTGCAAAAAACAGGTGACCGTCACAGTACAGGGGAAAGTGGCGCCAAATGAATCCCTTTTGCGAAAGTTCAATCAAAGCGAGCAGTAAGCGGAGTCGAAATGCCCGGCTTCCACAAAGCAGACAGTGAGCGACAAGACAGAACAAAATAGAAATAACAAAACGATAACGGGGAAAATATGATCTGGAAATCAATCGCACTCGATCTTTCACCGGCGCAGGTGCAGGCGCTGAAAGCACACAACGCCAGAATACAGCAACACCTTGAAAAGGGCATGCCATTGCAGCTCTCGGTACTGGATGACCTCAAAAAAGAGATGTCGCAAGCGATTGCAGACAACGCCGCCATGAACGCGATCCTACAGCAGATCGAAAAATCCGGCGATCACATTGCCGTGCGGCTTCAGCACAGCGACAACGAGATTCTCAACCTGCCGTGGACTATTGCAGAAACCAAACCCGGCGGCGCCCGGCTCGGTAACATCAGCCAACTCTATCTCAGCAAAATTGCGCCCGAATATGCCAGCGGAAAGGATCATGCCCCTTTGCAAAAGGCTGCGCCACCGTTGAAAATCCTGATCATGATTGCCGCGCCGCTGGATGCGGATTACACCAACCGACTCTCCTATGAAGAGGAAGAGTTCCAAATTCTCTCCGCCTTTGAACCCCTGATGCAAAGCGGCGATGTCGCCATTGATTTTACCGACGACGGCTCGCTCGAAGCCCTCGAACGCCAACTGCAGAGCAACCAGTATCACATCCTGCACTTCTCCGGCCATTCCACTTTTAAAGACGGCGCCGGATTCCTGCAGCTGGAAAACCCAATTACCCTGAAAGCTGAAACCGTAACAGCAGTGGATTTTGCCAGAACGGTGAACAGCAACCCCGATCACCGGGCGCCGATGGTGGCGCTCTCATCCTGTCAGAGCGCCCAGGGAAGCGCCGAAGCCGGTATTGGAAACCATCTGCTGCGCGTTGGTGTGCAGGTCGTCATCTCCATGGCGCTGTCGATTCGTGACGATTATGCCACCTTTTTCTCGGCTCAGTTGTACCGCGCCATAGCGGAGAAACAGACCATTCCCGCTGCCTTTAAAAAAGCTGTGGAGGCGCTGCGCGTGCAGGAGCAGACCAATCTCAAGCAGGCCCGTGTGAACCACCCGCCCCCCTTGCAGTGGATCATTCCCAATCTCTATCTGGCTGACCAGGTTGAACATCTCATCAACTGGGATGTGCAGGAACAAAAACTCCGGTTCACCGCCTACCGCTTTATCACTAAAAAGAAACGCCTGATCCTGCGCCACGAAAGCGATTATCGCTTTATCGGACGGCGGGCGGAAAAAGCCAAAATGCTGGCGCCGCTCTTTGCCGGCCAGACTGTGCTGCTTAAAGGACAGGGCGGCGTTGGTAAAACAGCGCTGGCAGAATATGGCGCGCAACGGCTCATTGCCGCCAACCCGCGCACTCGCCCCTTCCTGTTTAACGAAACCATGAAAACCCTGCCTGATATCAACAAACTTCTGCAGGATGACCTTTTGGAGCAGGGCGATACCGGCATTATTCTGGAGCTGGCGCGCTTCGACAAGGAGCTGGATAAATTTAAACTTCTCATCTTCAGCATCGCCAAACACTGCGATCCGCTTTTTATCTTCGATAATCTGGAGAGTTTTCAGCAGGCGCCGGACGCGGCCTTGGAAGCGAATTATCCGGGCGCAGCTTTTGAAGTAAATTATCAGGATATTGCTGAAGCCATCGGCTTTCTCCAGCGCACCGAAAAGTTCCCGCTGCTGCTGACCGGACGTTATCCGCTCGCTGAATGGCCCAAACTGCCCAGCCTCGATTTGAACCAGGTGAGCCTGACCGACTTCTGGCGCAAATGTCACACCCTTGCCCTGCGACGGTTGCAGGACGATTTACGACCGCAGACAGATAAAAAAACAGGTTCTGTTGAAAAACAACCGGTGCAGTTTATTGAAATTGTTGAGGCCCTGCACAAAACCTTTGGCGGCAACTACCGGGCGCTGGAATTCTTTGACGCCCTCTACCGGGAAGCGCCGGAAAAAATAGCCGGGGCGCTTTCCTCGATACAAAGCTTTCGTGAAAAAACCGCCGCCTTCACCGAACAGGTGACAGGAAAAATGCGTAAAAACCTGGCGCTGCCCCATCTGTTCAGCTTGCTCGACGGCCCGCAACGCGACCTGTTGCGCCTGCTCGGCTGCTTCCGCATTCCGGTGCAGGATTTTGCCCTGCGCCTGCAGGAACAGGAAAACGGCGCCCCACTGCCCAAAAACTGTGCAAACCTGCTGCTGAAACTCAACGCCCTCACCCTGCTGGAGATTTCCCTCGAAGCGCAGAGCGGAACGGGTTATTATTATGTCACCCCGATTGTGCGCGACATGCTGGCTGACGCGCAGGACGGCGCCCCCGCCGCCCACCCCTTTTCTCATCTTGCAGCAGGCAGCTACCACGAACACAGCTACCACAATGTGGATCGCGAAATAACTGAACTCGAAGAGGCCTTTTTCCATTACGATGCAGCCCAGGCCAAAGAACGCCTGCAGAGCGCCGGCAACACACTTTCACACATCTATTATGGCGCATCTCTTTTTCAAACCGCCTTTTATTATGCCGCACGGATTTACGAAAAACTCGGCCAACAAACAGCAGCGCCTGTTTTGAACAGGCTGGGATTAATACTCGATATGTTTGGAAAATATGACCAGGCGCTGCCGCGTTATACTTTGGCTCTTGAAAAACATCAAGCTGACGGCGATAAAAGCGGCGAAGGAACAACCCTCAATAATATCGCAGCAACTGCACATGCGCAAGGCGACTATCCGACAGCCCTCAACTACCTCGAACAAAGTCTAAAAATTTCACGAGAAATCGGCGATAAAAGCGGCGAAGCTTGTACACTTTTTAATCTGGCAATGACTTACAACAATGAGCTCAATGACAAGGAAAAAGCGATGGCGCTCTTTGCCGAGGTTGTCAAAATTAATGCCTTTCTCAAAGATGCACCGCTTACAAAAGCCTTGCAAAAGATGGGGCTGGTAAAGTGACAGCGGGTAAAGGGTTTTCGTTGTTGTGTTTGCTCCGCCAGGCAGAAAATCTGAGAACATCCCCCTTGCCCCCTTCAAAGGGGGGAATAGAAAAGTATCATATTCAGGCAGTTTTTTTAGCGGTGAAATTAACAAATCACCCCACTCGGCAGGAAAGCAGCTAAACTGCGCCGGCAAAAATAACAGGCACCAACCTCGCCTCAGCCATCATTTTTTCTAATAAGCCCCCTTAGGGGGAAATAGACCCAAAGCCCCATTCGGAGGGAATGGTAACTGAACTGAACCGGCAAAAACAACAGGCACCGACTTAGCCTCAGGCGCCATTTTTTTAATAAGCCCCCTTCAAAGGGGGTTGGGGGGATGTCAAAAACGATCGCGATTCACTCATGAACAAAAACAAAATTATCCCTTACAAACCACACCTGAAAAAACTTGCCCGTGAACTGCGCAAAAATGCAACAGTCGCAGAAAGACTGCTGTGGCAGGAGATACGGAGAAAGCGCCTCGGCGTCGAATTCCATCGGCAAACCCCGATTGACCGACTCATCGTCGACTTTTACTGTCATGAACTCATGTTAGCTATAGAAATTGACGGAATCACCCACAATTCCGAAGCGGCGCTCAAAAAAGATGCGGACAGACAGGCCAGAATCGAATCCTTCGGCGTGTCATTTTTACGCTTTTTTGATCATGACGCCCGGGAGAATTTAGAGGGGGTTGTGATGCGAATCATAAGTTGGATTGAAGAGCGACATCCCCCTTGCCCCCTTCAAAGGGGGGAATAGAAAAGTATCATATTCAGGCAGTTTTTTTAGCGGTGAAATTAACAAATCACCCCACTCGGCAGGAAAGCAGCTAAACTGCGCCGGCAAAAATAACAGGCACCGACTTAGCCTCAGGCGCCATTTTTTTAATAAGCCCCCTTCAAAGAGGGAAAATAAACAAAACGCCCTCTTCGAGGGAGAAAAAGTAAGCAAACAATGAATCGAAATAGAAAGTGACACCCTTTATCTGGCCGCCTACATAGGGAAAATAACAAAAATATACCAGCAAAAATAAAAGGCTCCGGCGCTCTTTTTTTTAAGCCCCCTTTGAAGGGGGTTGGGAGGATGTCAGAAACAAATCACAGGTGCATCTTTCTGTCATATTTTTATATTTGTTCATCCACAGAAGTCTAAAAAAAGGGAACGAACCATGCAGGAACCCAAAACCCTGAAAAGTAAAGCGCCAGCTCCGGACACACAAGACTGGTATGCGTACGTCCAAAAAACGGTGCAGGAAACTCCCAATCGGTTGGAAGATGCGGCCAAATTTCTTGCCACCATTATTTCGCTCACCATCACCCTCTTTCTCGCCATTGGCAAAAGCAGTTTTGAAAACCACCAGACTTTCCTGTCGCTAAAAATCGCCATGGCGATTATGCTGTTTGCTCTGCTCGCCGCCTTTTTCGTCATCTTTCCGCAGCATTACAAATACCATAACGCATCGGCGGAAAGCATTAAAGAAATGCACCGTAAAATCGTTCGGAGCAAGGGCGCAATTCTGCTTGTCGGGGTTTCATTTTATCTGACGGCGCTGGTCATTCTTTCGGTACAATTTTTTTCTCTCTGACACAGCTAAACAAAAAATGAAAATCGTGTGGCGCGCGTCTTCCAGGCCGCGCTGATACAAACGTGACCAAAAGGAAAAGGTTGAATAATTGACACCTCAACGCAGCGTCTGGCTTCAGCCAGCGCCTTTTGCGCTCACTGTTTTAGCGGTGTGCTTTTCCTAACTTGTCAGGGCGCTGGACGTTGCCGCTTCAGCCAACTTTCAACAATATGTGGGTTTACAGAGTTGGGAGTCGTCTAGTGAGTTCAGTAAAGAAAATGGCTCCGCCTGGCCAGCCATTCGACAAACCTGGCCAGGTGTCAGGTTAATTCCGCTTAATTCCGCGCATCTGATGATATGCGGGTACATTGTCGCTCAGATTAGCAAGTTTTACAGCCTTGCTCTCCCTCAGACCGTCCGGCGCCAGATTCAACGGCGCCGGACAACCTTGACATAAAAAGACAAACCTGTGTGGCACGCGCCTTTAGGCCGTGCTGATACAACGTGACCAGGTATAGATAGAGTGGAACTCAGCGTTAAATTTCTCAATGGTTCATCCGGGTTAGATTATTTCCACTGGCGACAGTTTTTTTCATCACAAAGCATTTTTTTAAAAAGAAAGCGGCAATTAAACTTGTCCAAGTAGTAAACAACTATTCCATACAAATTACAGGAGGTAAGACATGTCAAATCAAGAAGATTATCAGGCCAAGCTCGCTACGATTACCGCAATCGCGGCTGCGGAGGTCAAATCGCCGACCATCCCGATAGATGTTTATTTGCAGGAGGCGGAAAATCTCTATCACTGGAGTCAGGATGATCAGGCGCAACTGACCGGCGCCGGGCTGGATTGGACGCTGGTGGAAGATCTCCCGATTCGCGCCGGCGCTTTGCGCGAAGCGCAATCCCTTTGGTTTAAAGAACGCTTTACGCGGGAAGCGGCGGAGAAATAGTGGAACGAGCAGTCCCCCCGAAGGCTATGACTTAAGAGCCCGACTCCTGCACAGTCTCCGCTATGCCTATCGCAATAACGACAATTTATTAAACCGGGTCTCTGCAATTGCCGATGGCAACGGCCATGCCGATATGATTCAGGATCTGAACGATATTGCTGTTCTCGGCAAAGAAAATATCGCCCCCTTGCAAGCCATCAATTTCGATGTAGCGCTGCTGGATGAAGCCGCGACCACCGCAGATGCATTATCCGATCTGCTGGCGCAGGCCACCACTGATCGTGAAGAAAATAGCAGCGCCATGGTTGTCCGCGATCAGGCTTATACCCATCTCAAACAGGCAGTGGATGCTGTGCGGGCATGTGGCCAGTATCTTTTCTGGCGCAATGATGAGCGCTTGAAAGGGTATGCCAGCCGCTACTTGAGAAAAGTTCGAGCCGGCGCAAAAAGCGCATCTGCCAACAAATCAAATGAAGGTGAATAGACCTGTTATCGCAATTATTTTCCGCAGGGCTGTAAATTACTCTGCGGAAAATCGTAAAGACTCCGAATGAATGGGTTAGACACCCCAATGAACGGGTCAAACACCCGAATGAACGGGTCAAACATCCGAATGAACGGGTCAAACACCCGAATGAACGGGGTGATATTTTTTCTGGCTTACTTATGAGGAATGATATTATTCTTTTACAATTGTCTTTGTCGATTTTAACCATAAATCAAAACATGTCAAATGATCGCATGGGCATTTTCCATGTAACACAATCGTTAGTTTGCCAGAAGGAACAAACAATAAATGACAAAACATGAGAATGGTGACTGTCCTGTCTGTAGCTCTGAATTGATTTCAAGGAAAGAGTCTTCTGGAAGGCGAGACCAAATTGACTTCAAATGCCCACGTTGCGGGCAATATGTTCTTCCCAGAACCTTAGCCGAGACTATGCCACGAGAAGCAAAGGATGCGGGAGCGAAAATAAGCCACGCAATAAGATTAATGCAACAAACACAAGAGTGGCCGGAGTTAGATACTAATACTGTAAAAGAGATCTTGAAGCGTCCGCTACCCAAACCACATGAGCAAGCAGACATTTTTATAAGATGGTTAGCAGACAATATCGATGAACCTGGGGAAAAGATATTGGTTGAGCCGAGTGCTCACATGTCAATTATTGGTGCAAAGACAGAACAAGGATTCGACCTAATACTTAATCACCTTAGTTATACGGGATTAGTAGAACTCAGTGAAAAATCTGGACGAACTCTCGGAAAGGCTCAAGTCACTCTATCTTTCCCAGGGTGGGAATATTTTGAAAAATTGAGTCATGGCGGTGTGACTTATCGCAAGGCTTTTATGGCTATGAAGTTTGGGGAAAGTGATCTTAATAACGTCTTGGATTTTTTTTTTAAACCTGCTGTTAAGGACACTGGTTTTGAATTGTCCTTGCTTAGTGACGTACCAAAAGCCGGACTGATAGACGATAGATTACGAGTAGAAATTCAAGCATCAGATTTCATCATTGCTGATTTGACGCATGATAATCTCGGCGCCTACTGGGGGAGGCAGGCTATGCTGAGGGTTTGGGGAAACCATTTATTTATACATGCAAAAAAGAGAAATTCGATAAGGAACAAACCCATTTTGACACCAACCATCATCTTACTATTGTTTGGGATGAATCAAATTTAAAAGATGCAGCCGACCAATTAAAAGCAACAATAAGGGCAACGTTGCCACATCTCGCTAAACAAGAAGATGGTTGAAAAATATTTAATACTTATCTCTAACGTGCTCATTCAGCGGGCGAGTGGCCTTGATAAAAAACCGATGGCACACGCCTTCCAAGCCGGACTCACCCGTCGCATGTCCTAACGCTATCCGCAAAAAATCAGACTGATTGCTGGACAAAAAATTGCTGGATGTTCAGACGGCAAGCGCGGGTAAAAAAAAGGTGTAGTTCGCCGGTTGCTTACGTTTCAGATGAGCGGCGCAAGCCCAGGACTCAAAAAAAAGCCAGTTTTTTTGAAGCGGCGGACGAACAGTTGCTTTTTTGAAACAGAATTATTATTGAATAATCGATTTTCTTAATCCCAACGTCGTCCGATTTCTGAATGTAGGCTGTCCCGATTGCGATTTACTCTCCCGACGTAGGATTTCAAAAATTTTAAAATAATTTCTCTGCCAGAGCAGCAACAGATTCATTGCAGCGTGAATTTCCAGGCGGCCAGCCCGGATTTCAGATGCAGCTTTTCGAATGTTCGGCAAGCGCTAGCCGCAAAAAATCGCTGGATTTCCATTCGGGGGTTCGTCAGGCAGCTAATAAAATGTTCCAGCGGACGGCGAAATTGACAATACCATTTTCCGTGATAACCAATAGGCTACAGCGTTTAACACGATTTATTTTGCTCCTGAACAGAAATTTTCGTTCGCTAATGAAATGAAATCCTAAAAAGAGGCGATGAAGAATGTTTACCAGGCGCCTACCGGTTGAAAAAAAACTCCTAATCCAATTCTTTGGCAAAAGTGCGTTACCTAATGCTGGTCCTCAATATTTTTTTGATGACTGGTTTGGCTGATTGAGATAAAGGGCCAAACGCCGTAGATCAATTTTCATGAGCAATCTAAATATCAAACCCAAATCAATCAGGAATTGAAAGGAATTTATTATGCAATCCATTCATTTTGTCTTGTGTGCAATATGCCTGGCAGGTTGGACAACCACAGGTTTTTCAAAAGATCCGTCTAATAGCGCCACATCTTCTACTACCAAAGTGGATTATACAATTCAAGAGTTTAACAAGTCCGGCTCCTTTACAGTCGGCGTTGGCTTTGGGCCGTCTAAAAACAATAAAGTGAGCGGGTATATTCGTATAACAGATGAGAAAGGCAATATACTACAAGAATTAACGCCCAAAATGTTAACCGATCAATTGGCAAACATCGACAGATTAGCCAATGGGCTGGTTGGAAACCCTGATATTGCACCTAAAATAAAAAAAGGGCGAACAGACAAAAAAATGTCACTGGCGGCAATACGCGCATCGCTCACGGGGCTGAAAGAAACGCTGGAAAGCGAAGTCAAAATGCGGAAATTGATCGACAAGTTAAAGGATATGCCCAAAGCAAACGGCAGTGGTTTGTCGTGGAGCTATATACTTTCTACAGTACGCAACCAGACAGCAACAGTAACGGGTTGCCTGGATTGTAATTAAGCGCCTTTTCTAAAAGGAAATAATATGAAAACCATGCATTATCTGTTACAATTAGCGGGCGCCATATTTTTGGTCAGCAATTTAGCGGGCTGTGGCGACCTTAACGCCCCGGGCGACGGCGGCATGAAATTACTCTGGAAAAAAGAACTACCCCATAGTGCAAGCGATCCAATTGCGCTGGATGATGATCGCATTTATTTTGGCGATAACGGCAGAACCTTCTATATGTTCCGCACCGACGGCGCGCTGCTAAAAACATTTGACATGGGCAACGGCGCCGCCTTTGGCGTTCCGCAGATAGATGAAGAATTAGTCGCGATAGGGACAACCCAGGCAGGCACCGGAGGCCATCGCGTCGCCCACCTGCATGTTTTGAATAAAATAACCCTTGAACCGCTCTGGGAAGAATTATTTGCCTGGCAGGTAAACGTCGCCATGGATGAAAACCGGGTTTATGCCACAACCGACGGCTGGGCGTTTGCTTTTGACAAATCAAACGGTCGGCAAATATGGCAGCGGGAAACCTTCGGGCGTAATGTGTTCAACCCTGCGCTCGACGGCGACCGAATCTATTTTGCTACCGGCGCAAAGCACCGCCGGGACGGCTACCTGTATTGTCTTGAAAAAAGTACCGGCAACCTGGTTTTCCAGGATACTTTGCAATACATCAAAAGCCAGGGTCAGTTTGGCGGCTCATTGTCCGGCGTAACGGTATGGAAAGATTTTGTATACGTGCCGGGTGACAACCGTTTTTTGTACTGCTTTAACAAACATGATGGCAGCCTGGTCTGGCGGTTTTTAGCTGATTCGCCCATGGAGACCCCGGCCAGGATCTCGGACGGCATTGTTTATACCGGAAGCCTGAACCGCACCGCTTATGCGATCAACGCTTTGACCGGTGAGCTGGTATGGTCTTTTATGAATGCCGCGTCGCTGCGTAATAACCCTCCCCAGTTTTATAAGGATTATGTCTTGTTTAACTCTACCGGTGGACTCTATATCTTTGAAAAACATACAGGAGAGCGCATAATAAACATGAGCAACGGCAATGGGCCGTTTGGTTTTTTTAGCACAGCCTGGGCGGCTGACGGGAAAATATACGCCACCGGGTATGAAAACCTTTCACAAAAAGACTATCTTTTTGCCTGTCAATTTTAATACGGAGCGTACTTACGAAGATTGGGCATTTTATTTTTGTGCTTTGGATCAGAGCAGAATAAAAATAAGAAGCTTGTAAGACAATAAGAAAGCACAGTTGTGTGAAAGTTATATCTGTTTATTTCCTGTGAGCAGACACACATTGGCGGCGAATTGAGGTCATGATAAATACCATGTTGGAGGCAAGTTCCAAAGTGGGAAAATGAGATCAGGAGATCACCCGCCCCTTTATTCAAAGGGCCAGCTTTGGTCACAAACTTGGCCAATAAACCCGGGCCTTGATTTTGCTGTCTATTTGTGGCGCACCAGCACGCCCATAAGGGGGCTTGCGACTTCTGGAAAATCTACATATATTCCATGCATTAAATGTGTGCGTGCGATACCTGGCACACGTTTCGCTGGTGTCTGACCGCAAGCGTGGGACTGTCATTTTTCCGAAACATGCGTCAATGAAATTTTTGGATATTTTGGCGCTCGGTGTCCATTTGTTTGCGGCATTACAGTTTACAATGAGTATAGTGTATAAACAAAATTTAATAATATTTCATCACCTAATAAAAAATGGATGAGTCATGAATAATTTCGCTTTTATATTTCTTATGATAACCGCTTCGATTTCCGCGCACGCTCAAAGTTGGCAAGTTCTAGATACCGGAACAACATCAGCGATTTACGACATGTCCTTCCCGGACGGGCAGAGTAAGATTGGATATGCAGCAACAGGTTCAGGTTTCTATACCGGGGTAGGTACAATTATTAAAACCACAGATGGAGGTGATACCTGGACTCAAGTGTATCCCAGGTCAGGTACTACCGACATTTTTTACAGCGTATCTTTTACCTCGGTGGATACCGGTTTTGCAGGAGGAATGAATGACGCCCTGTTAAAAACCACTGATGGTGGTATTACATGGACCAATATCCCGATCAGTTCGGCCGGTGACATTTTTTATACCATCGATTTTTTTGATGCAAACAATGGTATTGCCGTTGCCAATCCTGTCGCTACTG
>Ga0316187_10002782_pt1 | contig 15261 bp, 18 predicted proteins | sample CroRivburrow1_MG_FD_204927 | JGI IMG/M metagenome (GOLD analysis project Ga0316187, IMG submission 204927) | Coastal sediment microbial communities from Maine, United States - Cross River worm burrow 1 | ecosystem: Environmental > Aquatic > Marine > Coastal > Sediment | place: USA: Maine... | reverse complement strand
GGCAATGCACCGGAACCTGAGGACGGGTTTGGCTTTGTCTCCGTTGCCGACATCGCCGACAGTGACTTTGTGGTTGATCTTCGCAGTGTTGAGGAAGCCCCTGCCGTCGTCACCGCCGCCGCCCGTCGTTCCACTGTAGGTGACGTGGACGCCCTGGCAGGAGATGCCCGCGATCATCGCACAATCCTGTGCTGCCGCTCCGGCCTGCGAGCCTGGAATGCCGGTCTGCGCCTGCGTCAGGCTGGTTGTAGCGACATCTCCCTGATTGCGTTGGGATAGCGCCAACATGAAACCGGTGGTCATCGTCATTGGCGGCACGGATTCAAGCGGCGGCGCAGGGCTGTCCCGCGACATCACCACGCTCACGGAGTTGGGCTGCGAGGCAAGACCAGTGATCACCGCCGTCACGGCACAAACCGATCTGGCGGTTCACGCCGTTACCGCCATCTCACCGGACCATGTTGCACAACAACTGTCATCGGCGCTCGCAACCGGCCCGGTCGGCGCCATCAAGACGGGAATGCTGCACTCAAGTGAGACGGTTCTGGCCGTTGCTGAGGTCTTGGCTGATTTTGCAACGATCCCGCTGGTGATCGACCCGGTGCTGGCCTCATCTTCCGGCACACCATTGCTCGACCCCGACGGCATTGCCGCCATCAAGACGCACCTGTTGCCGCTGTGCACGCTGGTCACACCCAACCTGCCTGAAGGCCAGATTCTGACAGGCAACGAGCGCCCTGAACTGCAGGCGAAAGCCTTGCTGGAACTGGGCGCAGCGGCTGTGCTGGTCAAGGGCGGTCACGGTGATGGCGAAGCCTCTATTGACCAGTTGTTTCAGACCGGTCAATCCACCCGGGAGTTCGCTGCTCCCAGACTGAACGCAACCTTGCGCGGCACCGGCTGCATGCTGGCCAGCGCCATCGCCGCCAATCTCAGCCTGGGCCACACCAGACACCAGGCCTGTTCACTGGCGAAGGACTTCGTGGCTCACAAGCTGCGCGAGGCTGCCTGCCAGGTTTGACATCACGCATTCAGTCTCTGTATGGACTGAGCCCATGAACGATCATGTCAACATATCCGCCACAGATGCGCGACGGTTGTCCGTAGCGCCGATGATGGACTGGACGGACAGGCATTGCCGCGTGTTTCACCGGCAACTGACCCATCGCGCCCTGCTCTACACGGAAATGCTGACAACCGGTGCCGTGATCCATGGCGACCGCGATCACCTGCTTGGTTTTGATGCATGCGAGCATCCCGTCGCCCTGCAGCTTGGCGGGTCAGACGCCGCAGAGCTCGCAGAAGCTGCCCGCATTGGTGAAGATATCGGCTATGACGAGATCAACCTAAATTGCGGCTGTCCGTCCGACCGTGTGCAGTCCGGCCGCTTCGGCGCCTGCCTGATGGCGGAACCGGACACGGTGGCGCGTGGCGTGGACGCCATGCGCAAGGCGGTGTCCGTTCCGGTTACGGTCAAATGCCGTATCGGCATTGATGATCAGGACGCCGAGACAGACTTCACCCGCTTCATCGAAACCGTGGCGTCGGCAGGCTGTGACACTTTCATAATACATGCCCGCAAGGCCTGGCTTGACGGCCTCAGCCCGAAGCAGAACCGCGATGTGCCACCGCTGGACTATGGCCGGGTCTACCGGCTGAAGGCGGCCCGGCCGGACCTGCACATTTCAATCAATGGCGGCATCGAAACCCTGGCACAAGCACTTGACCATCTGGAACATGTGGACGGTGTCATGCTGGGCCGGGCGGCCTACCAGCAGCCCTGGCTTCTGGCGGACGTGGACCGGTTGATATTCGGTGCGCCCGGCAATCCGGTTACAAACCGGATGGACGCGGCTGAACGCATGACCGGCTATATTGAGCAGCGCCTGGCGCAAGGTGACTATATCACCCGCATCACCCGGCACATGATGGGTCTTTTTCATGCCCAGCCCGGCGGCAGGCTGTGGCGGCGCATCCTGTCCGAAGATGCGCGCCGCGACGGTGCCGGTGTCGAAATCATTCATCACGCACTTGCCGTTGTGGCGGACGCCATGGCAGCGCGTCAGGCCGCCCAATAGAGCAACACGGGTTCGTTGGAATCCATGAAGCTGCTCGATCACTTTGAAAACAATCCGGCTTCAGGCCGCCTGTTTCGGGATCACGTCAAACGCCACGCAGATGCGTTTCTGCTTCGACTTGAACGGCACCGTACCGTGATACATGAAGGCTGGAAACAACAGCATCAGGCCTTCATGTGGTTTAACGGTGTCAACCGGAAACTCCGCCTTGAACGGCAACTCCTCCGGGGGTCTGCCCATCTCGAAGGCGCCGGCATTGTCAGCGCCTGATCCCGACACCTCGTCCGGAATGGTCACATAATAGCACCCCGACAGATAACCTGACATGTGGATATGCGGCTTCTGGTTGCCTTCGCCGTCCAGCACCGCAGACCACGCCACAATGTCATAATCGGTCGGCTTGGTTGTCAGGAACGGGTGATTGTCGTCATTGGGACTGTCGGCAAAATACCTGTCGACGGCAATGCGCATCTGTTTTTCCAGCTCTCCCACGGGGCCGGAGTGATCGATGTTGATATCCGGGCCTATGCGCAGCGCAGGATGATGCCAGGTCGGATGGTCTTCAGGTGGGGTTTCCAGCTGGTCATGCCCGAGTACAACAGCCTCAATGGCCTTGTTGAAGGCATCCAGATCATCATAGCCGGCGGGAACCTCAATGGTGTGCCCCTTTACGAACCGGCCAAAGTCAAACCAGCGTGCCGCGGCATCATGATTGCCCACCTCAACCTCGAGCAGGGCCATGAAGGCCATCGCTTCTATGTCCGCCGGCATGGCGGCACACCAGTCTGCCGCGTGGCGATGGGCTTCATCAACGCGGCCAAGTTCAATCAGCGCGGCTATCAGGTTGGAGTAAATCTGCTTGTCCACAAGGCCCGCCGCCATGGTGCGGGTGTATAGTTCGACGGCCCGGGTATTCTGTTTGCTCATCTGTGCCGAAATCGCGGTAGAGCGCAAAAGTGATGCGTTGTCCGGGAACTTCTTGACCGCAGCTTCAAAGATCATCAGGGCATCGCGCCAATGTCCCGCATTGGCCAGCATGTCGGCATGTTTGACTTTCAGTTCAATATTGTCCGGCTCCTGGGAAACCGCCACTTCGAGAATCGACGTTGCCGTGTCCCAATCATCAGCCATGGCATAAAACCTGGCAAGGTTGGCCCGGGCCAGTGCCGGGCGCGGGGCTTTGTCGATATAGCCGGCAACCGTGGCCAGATGATCCAGCGCCTTGTCGCGATGGCCGAGCGCCAGCCAGCAGCGCGCAGACAGCGTTTGCCCACGCATCATGCCGGGCGCTTCGCTGGTCACAGGTTGCAGCATTTCAAGCGCTTCGCGTGGCTGTCCCGCCTGGAACAGCTGCGCCGCCTGTTCGATCTTTTGCTTCACTTTAGTCTGGTACTCCGCACTGACGCATACCCCGGTTCGTCAACTTTCGTAAACCATATGTACCAAGATTTTAGGGGCGTGTGCTAGAGCAACAATGACACGGTTAATTGCCGCTGCGGCAGGTCGGGGTGCGGCGCTGTGCGCCCTTCAAACCCGCCCTGACACACAATAGGTCACAGGATATGACAACCTTGACCGAAAAACAGCGTACATCCCTGCCCCACATACGCTGGTGGCTGGTATTTGTGGCTGCAATGGTGTTTGCCATGGTGATTGTCGGCGGCGCCACCCGATTGACCGATTCAGGCCTGTCCATCACCGAATGGAAGCCGTTGCTGGGCGCCATCCCGCCATTGAGCGAAGCGCACTGGCTGGAGGCACTGGAAAAATACCGCCAGATTCCGGAATACCAGCTCATCAACAAGGGCATGAGCCTGGCCGAGTTCAAGTTCATCTATTGGTGGGAATGGGGACACCGGTTTCTGGGACGTGCCATTGGCGTGGCCTTTTTCGTACCGTTCGTCTTCTTCTGGTTGACCGGCAGGTTGCACAAGTCCCAGGTTCCCCGGCTCCTGGTGCTGTTTATTCTCGGCGGGCTGCAGGGCGCACTTGGCTGGTACATGGTCATGTCGGGCCTGGTGGAGCGCACCGATGTGAGCCAGTACCGGCTGTCCGCTCACCTGACACTGGCAACCGTCATCTTCGCTGCCATCGTGTGGACCGCCCTCGGCATTGGCCGGGACAAGCGTCAACCTGTCTCAACCGTCAGCCTGGGCTGGTCCGCCCTGGCCCTCACCGTGCTGGTCATCGCGCAAACGGCACTGGGCGGGTTCGTGGCCGGTCTTGATGCCGGCCTGTCCCACAATACCTGGCCGTTGATGGATGGCCGGTTCATCCCCGACGGTCTGATGGCAATGGAGCCGGCCTGGCGCAACTTCTTTGAAAACGTGCTCACGGTGCAGTTCCAGCACCGGATCATTGCCTACGTCATCGCCATCCTGGCGTTGGTGCATGCCGCACGCGCCATGAGTGAGAAGAATTCCCCGGCCGTACGTATGTCAGGTTTGGCAATCCTGCTCGCCGTGCTGGCACAGATCGGTTTCGGAATCTGGACGCTGCTGGCCCATGTCCCGATTACACTGGGACTGATCCACCAGGGCGGCGCGCTGGTCGTGCTGGCAGCCTGCATCTGGCATCTGCATGAGGTGTGTGCTGCGCCGCAAAAGACTACATCATTTGCGGCGCAGGCGATTTGAAAATCAGCTCATTGCCTGATCAAGATCGGCAATGATGTCGGCGACATCCTCGATACCGATGGACAGGCGCACGACGTCTGCACCGGCACCGGCCTTTTCAAGCTGTTCAGGCGTGAGCTGTGAGTGGGTGGTTGAAGCCGGGTGGATGATCAATGATCTTGTATCACCGACATTGGCCAGGTGAGACAAAAGCTCAACCTTGGACACTGTGCCGACACCGGCATCATAGCCGCCTTTCAGGCCGAAGGTGAAGACCGCACCGGCTCCCTTTGGAGCATATTTCTTCTGCATCGCATGGTCCTTGTCGCCGGGCAGTGCCGCATAGCTGACCCATGACACACGCGGATCATTGGACAACCATTCGGCAACTTTCAGCGCATTGTCACAATGGCGCTGCATGCGCAGAGACAGGGTTTCCATGCCGGTCAGAATCTGGAAGGCATTGAACGGTGAAATGGCCGGGCCCAGATCGCGCAGGCCCAATACCCGGCAGGTGATCGCAAAGGCGATATTGCCGAAGGTTTCATACATGGTGACGCCGTTATAAGACGCATTGGGTTCCGACAGCATCGGGAACTGGCCCTTGTTCTTGCCCCAGTCGAAATTGCCGCCGTCGACAATAACGCCGCCCATGGAATTGCCATGGCCGCCGAGGAACTTGGTCAGCGATTCCACCACGATATTGGCGCCATGCTCAATCGGCCGGCACAGATAAGGCGAGGCCAGCGTGTTGTCCACGATGAGCGGCACATGAGCGGCCCTGGCAATGGCGGCAATCGGTTCCATGTCGGTGACGCGGCCACCCGGATTGGCGATCGATTCAATGAAGATCGCCTTGGTTTTCGGTGTGATGGCTTTTTCGAAGGATGAGATGTCGTCGATGTCAGCCCACACCACGTTCCATCCGAACGATTTGAACGAGTGGTTGAAGGCATTGATCGAACCGCCATAGAGCTGGCGGGCACAGACGATCTCGTCACCAGGCATCATCAGTGAATGACAGATAAGGAGTTGGGCGGAATGACCCGATGCGGTGGCAAGGGCTGCCGTACCGCCTTCAAGGGCTGCCACTTTTTCTTCCAGTACCGCCTGGGTCGGATTCATGATCCGCGTATAGATGTTTCCGAATGCGCGCAGGGCAAACAGGTCTGCTGCATGCTGGGCATCATCAAACACGAACGATGTTGTCTGGTAGATCGGCGTGGCCCGTGCGCCGGTTGCCGGATCAGGCTTTGCACCTGCGTGAATGGCCAGTGTGTCAAAGCCCGGTTGCTGATCGCTCATGTGAAATGCTCCTTGAAACCGTGTGATAACTTTCAGTGCAGGAGGAGCGTTCTAGCAAAGGACGGCAAATCAAACAATTGTTCTTTTTAGAGAACGCAAACTCGCCTGGAGATCAGGCCCTATCGCTTGACGATCCCGAGACTCTGCATTTTGCCGGAACCGTGCAGCGACTGCTTTTTCGACGATATCACTCCGGAATTGCCGCCGACCCAGCCCCATTCGCCCGACAGTTTGCCATATTCGATTTTCGGGCACCGGTTCATGACCACGCGCACCCCGGCCGCTTCGGCTTTTTCCGCCGCTTCGTCATGGCGCACGGTCAACTGCATCCAGATGACTTTCGGCACAGGCGCCAGCGCCAATGCCTCATCGACAACACTCGCTGCAACTGCGGAGTTGCGAAAGATATCCACCATGTCGATGGCTTCCGGCACCTCGCTCAAGGATGCATAGACCGTGCGTCCGCAGATCTGTTTGCCCGCAATGCCCGGATTGAGCGGGAACACCTTGTAGCCCTTGTCGATAAGATACTTGGTCACAAAGAACGACGGCCTGGCTTCATTGGCAGATGCACCAACAACGGCGATGGTTTTCACGCTATCCAGAATGTCGCGAATATAGCTCGCTTCGTAAGTCTCGTGGTTCATGGTGCTGAGATCCGCCCGTCTTCATCCAGCGGGAAAAACGGATTGTAGGCAACTTCCCACAAATGACCGTCCGGGTCTGAAAAATATCCCGAGTAGCCGCCCCAGAACACTTTTTGAGGCTGTTTGACAACCTTCGCCCCGGCTGTTTCGGCGAATGCCATGACCGCATCCACCTGCTCTTCGCTGCCGCAGTTATGAGCCAGTGATACACCGGAGAACGAGCCTGGCGAGAATTCGACCTGGGCATCGTCGGCAAGCGCTTTGCGGCCATACAGGCCAAGGATCATGCCGCCCAGATTGAAGAACGTGACATTGTCATTGGACGAGGCTGCAGCGCTCCACCCCAGGCGCTCATAGAACGCCCTCGCCCGTTTCATGTCATCCACACCAAGCGTTATAATGGAGATGCGCGGTTCAAGACCGGTCATTCGTCGCTCCATTCCGGATTGCGTTTTTCCAAAAACGCGCCAATGCCTTCCTGCGCATCTTTCATCATCATGTTGTCGACGATGACTTTCGACGTGTGCCGGTAAGCCTGATCCAGTGGCATTTCAAGCTGCTCGTAAAACGCCTTCTTGCCCAGCGCCAAAACGGCCTGGGAGCGCTCGGCCAGTGTCGCGGCGAGTTGGTGCGTGACGTGTGCAAGATCATCATCGGTGCAAATCCGGTTGACGATACCTGCCGCCATCGCCTCATCCGCATTCAGCAATGCACCAGTGGTCAACAACTCCATGGCGCGCTTGCGCCCGATGTTGCGTGACAGCGCCACCATCGGTGTGGAACAGAACAGACCTGAATTGATCCCGTTGACACCGAACCGGGCAGACGCACCTGCAACCGCCATGTCACAGGCCGCAACAAGCTGGCAGCCGGCAGCCGTTGCAATGCCGTTTACTTCCGCGATTACGATCTTGGGATGCGCAACAATCATCTGCATCATCTCGGAGCACCGTGCAAACAATGCTTCGTAGAATGCCCGTCCGCCATCGGTGTCTGTGCGATGCGATGTCATTTCCTTCAGATCATGGCCGCCGCAAAAGCCCGGCGCTTGGCCTGCAATGACAATGGCGCGGACCGACCTGTCGGTTGCCGCTGTCTCAAGCGCGGCCACCATGGCATCCAGCATGGCGGTTGACAGCGGATTGCGTTGCGACCCGCGCATCAGCGTCAGCCGCTGGATGCTGCCGGTGTTTTCTACGGACAGTAACGGTGTCTCATTCATCAGTGCTCAGCCTCTTCCGCGGACTCTTCAAGCAGTTTCAGCTTCTCGGCCCAGTCTTTTTGCCTGTTGAGATCAGCGACAATTTTCTTGTTGTTGTCGGACGGCAGCATGGACTGCAGCCCTTCAATGAGTGAAGTCTTCATTTGCTCGTCAAGATCGACTTCATTCCTGATGTTTTCAAGCTCCTGCCTGATCTCGTCTTCATGGGTTCCCGACAATGCCGCATAGGCGAAACTCACTGACGTTATAGCAATGTTCCATTCACCGACTGTCTTGAAGCCGAAACTCTTGATGTCTTTCTCAAGGGCCGGGCCTTGTTTGGCTTCAGCCACGAATTGCTCCAGCGATTCATACTCAGCGATGTCGGTATCCTGATAGCTGTTCTTGAGTTTGACAAAGCCATCGATAGCCCGTTTGGCCATGTCCGATGTCAGTTCAATGGTTTCCACCGTGGAGATGGCAGGAGCCATCTCCACAGCGTCATCGTTACCTTTGTCTTTGGTATTGTCATTGTCGGGACCGGCATCGTCGCCTGGTGATAATTGCAGCAATGGTTCGTTACCCGGCGACGGCGCAAACGGTGCAACGCCCAACCCGCCGCCTGCTGCAGCGGGGTCTTGCACCTCCGGCAGGCGTGTCTGGTCCTTTGCCGCCAGCACAGGCTCGGCGCTCATGACAACGAACGCAGCGCTCATCAATACAGCTATGTCTCCGGTACCCTTCATGAAAACAGATAGTAGGGCACGGCAGATTGCGGGGGAAGTACCATTGACGACAATGCCTGACTTGCCCAAAACCAGTGAACAATCTGAACGAACTTTAACAGGATGCAGTCGAATGGAACTTAAATGGTCGGCACAAGAGATTTTTACGTTCTTAAAGACGGAATTCCCGCAGGCCCTGCGCGACGGCGTAAATTATGAAGTGGTGAAGCTGGAGCCGGAAGAAGCCCATATCCGGCTTTTGGCCGGCGAACAGCAACTGCGACCCGGAGGCACAGTTTCCGGGCCGGCCATGATGGAAATGGTGGACTTCTCCATCTACGTGCTGTTGCTGGCGCACCACAAGGAAGCGGCCCGTCTTGCGGTAACCACCAATCTGGCAATTTCGTTCCTGCGCAAACCGCAGCCGGGCCCCATCGTGGCGCAGATTCGGCTGATAAAGCACGGCCGCACCCTGACCGTGGCCCGGGTGGACATCATCTCTGAGGCCGACGGCAAGCTGGTGGCCAGCTCAGAAGCGACATATTTCATGGGAAATACATGAGGTAAAATAATACCACATATATTTTAGTCAACAAAATCAACATTATATATGAAATATGGATTTCACAATGCGCTTGACCCAACCTCCGGACCGGCGTAGAACCCATCGCCAACAGGGTATCCGGTCCTCGCAAGGTCCAAAGCTACCCGGTCTATAAATCAATCACTCAGGACTGACTGTCATGAAAACCTTTTCTATTCGGGCATCCGAAATCGAGAAGAAGTGGATTTTGATTGACGCCGAAGGTCTGGTTGTAGGGCGCCTCGCCGCCGTTATTGCCACCCGTCTTCGCGGCAAGCATAAACCTTCTTTCACCCCTCATATGGACATGGGCGACAATGTTATTGTCATCAACGCCGACAAGGTGGTGTTGACCGGCAACAAGCGCACCCAGAAAACCTATTATCGCCACACCGGTTATCCCGGCGGCATCAGGGAAGCCAAGGCCGACAAGGTCCTTGATGGCCGTTTCCCCGAGCGTGTGCTGGAACTGGCGGTCAAGCGCATGATGCCCGGCGGTCCGCTGACCCGCGATCAGTTGTCGAACCTGCGCATCTTCGCCGGCACCGAACATCCGCATGAAGCACAGCAACCCGAGATCGTCGACGTCAAGGGCATGAACCCCAAGAACTCGCTGAGAGGTTAAGTCAATGGCTGAAGAAATCACCACACTGGAAGACCTCGGCGCAGCAATGGGCGCGGCGCCTGAAGCGGCTGCAGCAGCACCTGCCGAGCCGAAAATCGACGCCCTGGGCCGCTCATACGCGACCGGCAAGCGCAAGGACGCTGTCGCCCGCGTCTGGATCAAGCGCGGCAATGGCAAGATCACCATCAATGGCCGTGAAATCGAAACCTATTTCGCACGGCCCACCCTGCGCATGGTCATCCAGCAACCGCTGGAAGCGTGTGAACGCAAGGACGAGTTCGACATCGTCTGCACGGTTGGCGGCGGCGGCCTGTCCGGCCAGGCCGGTGCGGTACGTCACGGCATCTCCAAGGCGCTGACCTATTTTGAACCGGCGCTTCGCCCCGCACTCAAGAGCGGTGGATTCCTGACCCGTGACTCGCGTGTCGTCGAGCGTAAGAAGTACGGCAAGGCCAAGGCCCGCCGCAGCTTCCAGTTCTCGAAACGTTAAGCCACGACGGTATTCACGAAATCGAAAACCCGGCCATGTGCCGGGTTTTTTTGTTGAGTGAATTCGGTTTCGAAACACAAACGAGTATTGGATGGCACACGATAACGGGGACATTGTGTGCCGCACCGCTGTCCTGACTGATGGCGTGTGCCAGGGTGGTGTCGCGACAGTACTGCTCACCAGACAGTCATTCAATCCTGGCGGGAGCGGGCGCAATTCCGGGGGGTTGCGTCACCAGACACATGCGCCATATTGCAAATGCAGTATTTCAAAGCAGTTGAACCCTTGAGAGACTGATGCGGTCAATGGCATGATGGCGGCACTCCATTCCCGGGCTTGCGATCAATTTCGGATTATGAGCCATGGGACACACAATCAACGGCGAGATCAACATCACAAGGCAGGTATGCGATGGCACCCGGCAAGTCTCAGGATGCATTCTATGCAAGAGCGGGCATTGTACCGCTGCCATTGATGGTGCGCGCTGAAGGCGTACGCATGTGGGACGATCAGGGAAACGACTATATCGATGTGTCATCGGGCCCGGTCGTCAGCAACCTTGGGCACGGCAACGAGCGCGTTGCGCAGGCAATGGCGGACCAGGCCAGGAAGTTGGACTTTGCCTATTCCCGTGTCTCCCGACACCAGCCGAATATTGATCTGGTTGAGCGTATTTGTGCACTGGCTGGCGCGGGATATGAACGCGCCTGCCTCGCCTCCGGCGGCTCTGAGGCAATGGAGATCGCACTGAAATTTCTGCGCCAGTATGTCGTCGCTACAGGGCAGCCGGAAAAGCGCAAGATCATCACATTGCAGCCGTCCTATCACGGCGGGACCATCGCCACACTCGCCATAACCGGCGATGAAGCGCTTGATCCGTTCATTGACGGTTTTGCCGTGAGATCGGAGCGTATTCCGGCTCCATTTCAATACCGGGTTCCGCCAGGCCATACTCCACAGAGTTACCGGATGGAATGCGCAGAAACCCTGGCCGCGAAGATCATGGAAATCGGCCCGGAGAATGTGTTGGCTTTTGTCGTCGAACCGGTCGGCGGCCTGGCAACCGGGGCACAGCCACTGCTTGAAGACTACGCCAACCGGGTACGGGAAATCTGCACCAGCCACGGTGTCTATCTGGTCTATGATGAGGTCATGTGTGGCACCGGGAGAACCGGCCGCTTCCTGGCCAGCCACGCCTGGCCGGACGCACAGGCTGATATCGTCGTGCTGGCCAAGGGCCTCGGCTCGGGTTATGCGCCATTGGCCGCCATGCTGGCACCGGCTGCAATGGTCGACGAACTGGCCGGGACAACCGGATTCAACTTTTCGCATACCTACAACGCCAATCCGATTGCATGCGCGACCGGACTTGCCGTGCTCAACGAATATGATCGGGGCAATCTGATTGATGCAGCCGCGGCACTTGGCTCCAGTCTGAAAAAACAATTGACGGATCTGGCTGAGCGACACCCGACGATCGGTGACATACGTGGCAGCGGACTGTTGATGGCAATCGAACTGGTGATGGACAGAAAAACCAAGACACCATTTCCGGCAGCTTTTCCACCCACGGAACACATTCGGATTTGCGGTCTCAAGCATGGTCTTGTGATCTACTCACGACGAACCGCGGACGGGCGCTACGGTGACTGGTTCATGATTGCGCCTCCGCTTACGATTACAGCGGACGAATGCACAGAACTGGTCACACGCCTTGATGCTGCGCTGACCGAGTTTGAAGCACTGGCGTTGCCGCACATGCACAAGGATACCTGAATGCCTGAGAGAAAGGTCTCCATCGTCACCGGGGCATCTTCGGGCATCGGCGCTGCCATCGCCGAGGACCTTGCCCAGGCCGGCTGTAATATCGTTGTCAATTTCAGCAGCAACCAGGAGGGTGGCGAAGCAGTTGCCCGCGCCTGCCGGGAATACGGTGTCGAGGCAATCGCGCAAAGAGGCGATATTTCTGCCAACTCAGACTGTCAGGCTGTCGTCAACACCGCACTGGATAAATGGGGGCGTTTGGATGTGCTCGTCAACAACGCCGGCGTAACACGCTTTGCGGATGCAGCTGACCTGAACGCCCTTGAGTCCGGGGATTTTGAGACCGTTTTCGCTGTCAACGTGGTGGGGTGTTATCAAATGTGCAAGGCCGCTGCCCCGGAACTCAGGAAAACCAGCGGAGCGATTGTCAATATATCGTCGCACGCCGGTTTTTCCGGCATCGGCTCGTCCATCGCCTACGCCGCATCCAAGGGTGCCGTAAACACAATGACACTCAGTTTGGCACGCAGCCTGGCCCCTCATGTCCGGGTAAATGCGGTATGCCCTGGATTTGTCGACACTGACTGGATGGTGCCAAAACTCGCAGGCAAGGATCTTGCTGAATTCAAGCAGGAAACGGCGCGGATCGCGCCTCTGCAGCGCGTCGTTACACCACAAGAAGTAGCTGAAGCCACGCGTTGGTTTGCCCTTCAAGGAAAATCAATCACCGGACAGCTCTTGGTCATCGACGGAGGGACTCACCTCACCGTTGGCGCCCCGCTCTAGGACCCTGACCCTAACCACTGGAGAATTGAAATGGTCGATCCCAAATACCAACCCGTTGATGCAGCCACAGTACCGCGATTTGCTGATGTCGCCACGTTTATGCGTACCAAAAGGGTCGATCCGTGTAGCGATATTGATATCGGTCTTGTCGGCGTACCGTTTGATATCGGGTTGAACTACCGTTCAGGACCACGCGAAGCCCCCAGTGCAGTGCGTCATGCCAGTCGGCTCATACGCATGGCGCATCCGACCACAAATGTCGAACCCTACAAGCTTTGCAATATCGCAGACATTGGCGATGCGCCCATCAATCCATTGAACTTTGATGTGTCGATCCAGCAGATCGAGGACTTCTTCGCCAACCTCAAGGCAATGGATATCCGACCGGTGACCATAGGTGGAGACCATACAATCCCGACACCCATCCTGCGCGCTTTGGCCAAGGACGGTCCTGTTGGCATACTGCAGGTAGACAGCCATGCAGACGTCATGGACACCATGTGCGGAACCAAGATCAACCACGCAACATTTATGCGCCGGGCGATAGAGGAAAATCTCGTTGATCCGAAGCGCACTGTGCAGTTGGGCCTGCGCGGGTCGCGTTTTGTGCCGGAAGACATTCAGTTCGGTTATGATCAGGGCTTTACCATGATCACGTTTGACGATTACGAGGAAATGGGACGGGCAGCCGCCATTGAAAAAGTCAAAGCAACGCTGGGTTCCGGACCGACCTATGTAACGATCGACATCGACGGCCTCGATCCGTCATTTTGCCCGGGCACCGCAGTTCCCGAGATCGGTGGCATTACCCCGCGTGACATGCAGGTCATTTTGCGTTCGCTGATGGGAGTAAACGTGATTGGCGCCGATATTTGCGAAGTCGCGCCCTGTTACGATCCAACCGGCATTACGTCGGTAACAGCTGCAAACCTCATGTTTGAACTGACCTGCATAATTGCCGATGCGATTGCGAACGGTACTGGAAAAACGTGAAATGGCTTTCAGCTTTGTATGCAGGTCACGGCGAGTTCCCGGCATCAATTGACCGATCATCAGGCAGTAAAGCCTGCTCGGCAAGACATGGACAAACCAGTGACAAAACACATTAGCGTTTTGAACAATCAGAATTGCAATGCTTATCAAACGCCCCAGTTCTCGAAACGTTAAACAGACAAACTTTCGCGAAAGCAAAACCCCGGCCAGCGTGTCGGGGTTTTTTATGCTGGTCAGCCATAGAGTGGTGCTCAGACACTTGGTCAAACAGAATGACTGGTCCGCTTGGGACTAATTGCTGTGACGCCGGAGGTCAGATGTTCCCGGCTCTGATCGCGAAGATGGGCTGTTCGCAGCAGTGGGCTTCTGCAATGCAACCGGCACGGTCTATCCGTTTGCTCAGATGTCCTGGGCGATCTGCGCGGCCGGGGCACACTTCCAACGCTTCACCCGCCACTTTGGATGCCCGTTGGCCCATTGCGCGATCTGCGCCTGCCCGCCCATCAGGCATTGCATGGGCGTCACCGACTGGGCTGAATAAGCCAGGTGGACATTTTTACAGGTGTTGGCCTCGGCGAGGAGGCAGACAGACATAACAAGCACAATCATCTTCTCAACCTTTCTCAAGGTCGGCAGATGCTCTGCTGCTGAAATCTTCTTATATGCCGTCTTTTTGGTTGTCAGAGCACGCCGATCGGGCGGGTCTTCCCCAGCGGAAAGTTTGAGCTTCAAAAGTTAATAATTCTGTAAAATCGGTGGACTAGCAGGTCGGCGTTATCTGTCACGGCTGCCACACAATCATCAGCCCGCAAGAATGTGCGCCACATGCATATCCAGCCAGAAAACACTTGGGAGATCAATTATGATTTTTTCGCCAGAACCCACCCCCGAAATCTCGCCCGAACCTGTAGACAGATAATTCAGTGCAAGATTCGAAAGATTGAAAACCTGGCTCATCTTCAATGCGTTGAAGCGGGAGCCTGTTGCATTGGCAAAGAAAGGCCGGCCCGAGGACGGCCGACTGACCATTAACTCACAACATCCGACTGCGATCCCGGCGCGGACTTCCTATGGGTGGCCGTCGAGAGCTGCCATGTTCTGGCAGTAGTCACGCAACCGGGCCAGCTTGCCGCCGACAGCGGCCTTGGCCTGATATTTCAGGATGGTTTCATCCCCGTATTCAGCCAGTTCCCCATCCGCGCCGCCCTTGGCGAAACCAGCCTCACCACCATTGCCGTCTCCCTGCAGCGAAAAACCTTCATGAGCCTGGCTCGGAACGAGACCAACATTACCGGATAAGCCAGCTTTCACAGCTCCGATCCTTAAAACCACCCTTGTTTCAAGCTCGGTATCGCAATGCTTGATCAGTTGCTCGCGGCCGGGGAGTCACTTGAGCCGCTGAACCAGAATTGGCTTGCAACACCTGTCAGGCCCGTTGGTCATGGCGAT
>Ga0316187_10002780_pt1 | contig 15263 bp, 13 predicted proteins | sample CroRivburrow1_MG_FD_204927 | JGI IMG/M metagenome (GOLD analysis project Ga0316187, IMG submission 204927) | Coastal sediment microbial communities from Maine, United States - Cross River worm burrow 1 | ecosystem: Environmental > Aquatic > Marine > Coastal > Sediment | place: USA: Maine... | reverse complement strand
TGGCCGTTAGCAGACGGTCAACTGCTAGCCGGTGAACGACCGCTATTGCTGAAAGCAGTCATTCGGCGTTTACCCCGAGGGCACGTAGTCCGCGGAAACGAGTTTCCTTAGATACACCCCACTCTTAATGCGGTTTCGAGGAAACCCCTCCGCGGAGGGGTTATTGAGCACCCTGGAAACTGTCGCTGCTGAAGCCGCTCCCACAGAAGCCTCTCCCGGTGTCAGCTTTCCAGAAGCGGTTCCAGGCGATCGATGATAGATCCCAATTCTGGCCGGTGTTCGCGCAACTCGTCGACCGACAGGCCCGAGAGTTCGTAAGGGAGCACCAGCCAGTCGTTGGTTTCATACACAAAATAGTCAGGTACACGCAACGTCTTTTCGCTCGGCCGGTACCAGACCGTCGCAATGCGAATGTCGTGTGGAAGATTGCGGCGTGTCTTGCGTGCCAATTGGTCGATTACGGCCTGGACGCTGGAACCGGTGCTGTATACATCATCGACAATGAGCATCGAGTGGTGTGAACACAGGTTCTCGAGCAGGTACTGCAGGCCGTGCACGCGAATGGACTCAGCCTTGCTCACCATCTCGTCGTAGCTCGGTGCGCCACGGTAAGACGTGCGAATGGCGATGTGGTCTGTCTTGACGCCGAGAAAGTCGAGGCCCTCTTGCACGGCGATGCCGACAGCGCTTCCTCCGCGCCACAAGCCAACGAGAAAGTCGGGTTTGAAGCCAGCCTCCGATATTTTGGCGGCGAGTTGGAAGGAGTCCCTGAGAAAATCGTCCGCGGCGACGAAATTTTTAGTCATTGGTTTTTCCGAGCCTGCGGTGCGGTAGAATCCGGACAGGCATTATAACGACACAACAAGAATAATGAACAAGATCGTACTATCGGCGCAGGACCTGCTCCACGACTCATTCCGGCTCGGCCTTCGTGTGCTTGAGGACGGCTTCAAACCGACAATGATCATAGCGATATGGCGCGGTGGGACCCCGGTCGGCATGGCTGTCCAGGAAATCATGGCCTATTGCGGGCTTGAGTCTGACCATATCGCCATTCGCACATCGTCTTACGTCGGCGTTGATCAGCGCGGCGCAGTCGCGGTGCACGGTCTCAATTACATCATCAAGAAGATCTGTCACGATGACCGGGTACTGATCGTGGACGATGTATTCGACACCGGAAACACGATCAAAGCTGTCATCGATGAGCTGGAAAATCGCGCACGTGGCAATACGCCGGAGGATATTCGCATCGCGGTGCCGTGGTACAAGCCGGAGCGCAATGAGACGGATATCAAACCGGACTATTTCGTTCACGAAACGGCCGAGTGGCTTGTTTTTCCACATGAGCTGGACGCACTCGACCCTGAAGAACTGCGAAAGGAGCGTCCGGAGATCGCCGCCATTATCGAGAGCGCCAAGGAACGACGGGAATCCGCCTGAGTACAAAGCGATGTTGCAAAGAATCTGCGTCTACTGCGGCTCGAGCCCGGGCAACGATGAGATCTACACGCATGCGGCTCAGGACCTCGCCAGTGTGCTGGTTCAAAACAACATAGAGCTGGTTTATGGCGGTGCCGCCAAGGGTACGATGGGCATTCTTGCAGACGCGGTACTCGAGCAGGGCGGAGCGGTGCACGGCGTCATTCCTAAAATGCTCGAAGAAAAAGAAATTGCGCACACCGGGTTGACCAGGCTGCACGTCGTCGCGTCGATGCACGAACGAAAGGCATTGATGGCCGCGCTATCTGATGGCTTCATCGCGCTGCCCGGTGGTTTTGGCACGCTGGAGGAATTGGTTGAAATCGTAACCTGGGGCCAACTTCGATTTCACGAGAAGCCATGTGGCCTGCTTAATGTAAACGGTTACTTTGCGAAACTGCTCGGATTCCTCGATCACATGCAGGACGAAGGTTTTCTGAAGCCTGCAAATCGCGCGATGCTGCTCGCCGATGACAACCCGGCCGGGCTATTGGGTCAATTCGATACCTACACGGCACCGGCGACCGATAAATGGCTGTAGGCGGAATGGCCGGCTATCCAAACAACAAGCGTATTTTGCCTTTCGCAGGTGTGCGCAGGTTCTGCGCGAATAGCGAGTACTGAATCCCAAGCCGCCTGTCTTTGAGCTCATTCCCAACACAGACTCTCAACGGCAGCTCGAACACGTCGATGGGTTCGCCCGGCTGAATGTCGCCAAGTTTGACTGACATGTGTATCGAGTCGTCATGCAAGCTGACAGACGGGTATCCCGCTTGCTCGGCTGGAGTTCTTTCGATGAACTTGTCGTCCCGTGGTATTCGCGGCAACTGGGTGGCCACATGAAATGCGTTGTGATTGGGCATGACGAGCGACAGGGACGCATCGTGTATTTCTTCGTCGCCCTGATTCAGGAGCACTATCTGAATCGGTGTTACATTTTCTTCGAACAGGAAATGGTCGTCCTGGTGCCTGTAGCGCCGTTCCAGTTTCTTCATTTCCTCCACAATTTCATCCGTAGAGCGTTCTTCGTATGGACTGTCAGTTCCGAACAGTCGGGCATGCGTCAGGCGCGCGACGATCGTATTTGACGTGGAGGCGTGTACGCGTGTCTTTGCTTCGATCAGTTCGTGAAGTTTCGCGCTTGCGACCATGGACGGAAGCTCAGCGAGGTTGCGCGTGGCAACCTTGAGGTCCTTGTGAATAATGTCACCCGGGAAACCGATCTCGACGTTGGCGGCAGACACCGAGTCCTGGAACTTCCTCTCGAACAGGGACTGCAATTGTCGACGGCCCAGCTTTACGGCGGCGTTGTTGACTCGACCATAGGCGTCGCCGCGGCGCAGTTTCTCGGAGTAGTCGACACGCATCATGTACGGGCGATCCTGGCAGTCACCAATCTCGAACACACCAACGCGTTCGCCCTCTACTGTTACCGGCTGATATCGAATACGAATCGGCGGTTCAATGTGATCGTTTGCCAGGGACTGGTAGGCGGGCTTGCCTGAGAAATCAGCGCGATCGACGCCATACATCCGCTTGCGGTTTTTCTTGTCGAATTCGACGCCCGTAATAATGTAACGCGTACCCTCGACGGATGCGTTTGCCATCGCAATGACATCGCGCAGGAAGCGCTCGACGCCCGCTTTGCCGTAAGCACTTTTTTGAAACTGTACGGCAGTCGAAGGCGTCGCCGAGCGAACAATGCGGGCGAGACGGTTCATAACAGATGAACTATGACCGATTATGTTGAAACAGCGCCGGAACTATTCGTCATTTCTGAGAAATCAGGACCACGACCGGTTAATAAATAATCGAGCGGCGATTGCGAGTGGCGCGCGGGCGCGGCATTATTGCTTAGCTAATTAACTGTTTTAAAAAGAGAAATGACCCAGCAACCAAGCTCTCTGGACACCCTTGCGGTGCCGGCCCCTGAAATACCTGAAAACGAGGTTTTGGACCTACTGATTCGGGAGTACGGCTTGCAGGGCAAGTTGACGCCACTTGTCAGCGAACGGGACCAGAATTTTCGCCTGGACACTACGCAAGGGCGACAGTTCGTCGTGAAGATTGCGAACGTCGCAGAGCCGGCGCAAATTACCGACTTCCAGATCCAGGCCTTGTTGCACCTGGAGGCATCGGCTTGCACGGTTGCCGTGCCGAAACTGGTTCGCACTAGCGCCGGAGAGGTGTCTTCGAATATCACGACTGCTGACACGAGCAATGTACTGCGAGTCGTCAGCTACCTCCCGGGCCGGCCGGTTGAAGAAACCGTGCCTGGGCCGGGGCTTGCCTACGCTTTGGGCCAATGCCTGGCGGATCTCGACAGGGCGCTCGGTGATTTTTCTCACGCGGGAGAATCACAAGTCTTGCTTTGGGATATGCAACGAGCGAGCGAGCTACGCGATTTGATGGCGCATGTTTCGGATCCCGAACTGCAGGCAATGGTGAATACGTGCCTCGATGATTTCGAAGAGCGAGCCGCTCCACAGCTTCCTGAATTGCGGAGCCAGGTGATCCATAACGATCTGAATCCGGGCAATATCCTGATAACGGATACGGAGCCCGCAACTGTCGCGGGCGTCATCGACTTCGGCGACATGCTGCGTGCACCGCTTATCATCGATGTCGCAATCGCGGCAGCGTACCTGCGCTCGACCGATGACGATACGCTGGCGGCGACGCAGGCACTGATCGCGGGCTTCGACAGCATCGTGCCGCTCGAGGACCGGGAGTGTCAGTTGTTATTCGACCTGATCCGAATGCGCCTTGCGACGACAATCACGATCTTGTACTGGCGCAAATCGGCCCGTTCGGAGGAGGACGCCTACCTCAAGAAGGCGCTGCGAGAGCAGAGTTCAGAGCGCTTCTTGCGGCACATTAATGGCATGTCACGGCAGGGCTTTGCGGACCGCGTTCTAAACTTCAGTAAAACCAATTAAATCAAATACTTAAGTATCTATCTGGACAGCCTCCCAGGCACGCTAGTTTCCGTTTTGTGAAATTCCGACCACGAATGGCAAATCGGGGTCGCCAAAGATGTGGATCAGTTCCCGGCATTCAATGGTTTGGCGACATAACATTGGTCTCAATTCGATATACCTGACAGGGACCCATGAGCTTCAACCTCGGCATTTCAGTGCTTCTGATGTTCAGTGCGGCGTGCTACCTCGCACTCGGGATGCGCCTTGTGATGGCAAAACGCGAGGTGGGCACGATGCCCATCGGTCTGCTGTTCCTGGTTATCAGTGTGTGGGTGGCCGGCGGCGCAATCGAGCTCCTCTCAACCTCGTTCTACTTCTTCTCGGTCGGCCGCACGATGCATTTCGTCGGGACGGCGCTGCTCCCGGTCGCCGCCTACTTCTGCTTCCGCGAGTACACGGGCCGTAGCACATCGTTACACCGCATTACACTGCTGCTGATCATCCCGTTCGTATCGATCACGCTTGCGGCGACCAATTTCTTCCATGAATTTATGTGGTTTCTGCCCATCGCGAATGATGCCGGGCAGTTCCTGACGCGGCCTAAAGAATGGGGTCCGTGGTTCCTGTATGTGCACGCACCGTATAGCTACATTGTAATCGGCGCTGCGATACTCACATTGCTTACGCACAGCGCGGGTGTCGCACGCGCGCACCGGCGTGGTTTGTTTTTGCTTGTTGCGGCCTGCGTCGGACCGCTGGCCGCGACATTTGCATACGATCTTGGTTTCGGACCGAATACAGTCTCTTTCGTACCGTTCGTCTTTACCGTGATGTTGCCGATCTATGCCTGGCTCGTACTCGGTGAACAGATCGTCGAATTTACGCCGTTGGCGTACGAGACCGTTTTCCAGAATATGCAGGACCCGGTCGTCGTTGTGGATGAGCAGGGACGAATTATCGGCCTGAATCACGGCGCCGAGATGATGCTTGACGTTTCTGAGACCTCAGCCTTGCTCGAGCCACTTAATCAATACTTCGGTGAGGAGTCGCCCGAGGTTTTCGAAGCGCTCGAATCAGGCGAGCCCAAGAAGATGATGACCAATACCGGACGATTCCTGCACGTGCAGACTTCGCCGATGTCATCCAAGAAGGCTTCACTTCGCGACGGCACGGTAATTATGTTTCGCGATGTCAGTGATGTCGAACGTGCGCAGGCCGAGGTTCGAGCCAGCGAAAAATTATTGCGGACGCTCATCGACCATTCCGTAAATGGCATCGTACGCCTGCGCTGGATGCAGGATGAGGGTGATGACTTCAGGAAACTGCGCTGCATTTTTGCCAATGCCATGGCGGGCAAGTTTCTCAATGCCAACCGTGAGGACCTGGTCGATTGCACGGGAGAACAGATCCTCAAGATTGCTTGCAATGCCATGGAGCCTGATGAACTGGATGCGATGGTAGAGCACTTCCGACGCGCAACCGACGGCGGAGAGAATATTGACACTGAGGTTCACCATAAATCCAGTGGCTCGAGCAAGTGGCTGCGTATGATTTGCGAACCGTTCGGGACCGATATCGCACTGACACTTGTCGACATCACGGATGGCAAGGTCAAAGAGCGTCACATGGAGTCGATGGCTCTGTCGGACCCTCTGACCGGTGTCCTGAATCGACGCGGCTTTGAGCGTGACGCTTCGCAGCGCCTGACTGAGAGTGCTGATGATGCTACAGGCGCTCTGCTGTTCATCGATCTCAACGACTTCAAGATCATCAACGACAGTCACGGGCACGAAGTGGGTGACCAGCTACTGACGATTGCGGCAAAACGGCTGCTCAAGAGCCTGCGATCGAACGACATAATAGGGCGGCCTGGTGGTGACGAATTTGTTGTATTGGTCCCTGACGTTGACGCAGCAATCGCGGATACCCTGGCCAATCGAGTGGCCTCGGTGCTCGAAGAGCTCTACGTAATCGGCGAGTTCAGGTTGCACTGCGCCGCCAGTATTGGTCTCGCCCTGTATCCGAAGAACGCGAACACTCTGACAGGCCTGATGCGAGAGGCTGACCAGGCCATGTATCGCGCCAAGGCCCGCTGCCGCGGCGTCACGAATATTCGCAGCGCGGACCTGCTTGAAAAAGCCATGTAAGAATCCATCATTCCCGCCAGTTTGACAGGCGGACTGCTTCCTCGCCTTAGGCAAATAGTCGTCGCGCGCCTGTAATGGTACGCTGCGAATCCGGTGGCGACAGAGATGTGGCGTGGCAGATAACGAGCAGCGAAATCCCCTGAAGCGACTCGTGCAGGCATCGACGAAAGTCGAACCGCACGAATTGAAGGCGACTGCTCTGTCGTTCGCATTTGTCTTCGTACTAATGACCGCGTATTTCATTCTGCGCCCGGTACGGGATTCGTTGTCGTCCGACTGGACCGATGAGCAACTCAGCTGGCTCTGGACCTCGACATTCATCTTCAGCGCAATTGCGGTCAGTATTTACGGTGGTGTGATCTCGCGAATTCGCTTCAAGGTCATCGTACCGACTGTGTACGCGTTTTTCGCAACGACGTTCGTCGGCTTCTATTTCGCCGGAACATTCTTTGAAGACAATGATCTCGTCAACCGGGCCTACTATGTCTGGCTCAGCGTCTTCAGCCTGTTTCACCTGTCTGTGTTCTGGACTTTCATGTCCGGGCTGTACAACAAGGAACAGGCAAAGCGGCTGTACTCGGTCATAGCCCTGGGCGCGACAGCTGGCGCCATCGTCGGGCCGATAATTCCGACATTTTTTGCGGACAATATCGGCACACTGAATCTGCTGTTGATTGCGGCGCTGTTGCTGCTCGTGCCAATTCCCCTGATCGGCATGCTTGAGCGACTGCGCATGAGTGATCTCGGCAATGCGGACATGCAGGCGGACCTGACACGCCAACAGCAGCTCGGCACCAATCCGTTTTCCGGTTTCACAAAATTCGCAAGCAACCCCTACCTGCTGGCGATTGGCGTGTTCATTATTTTCTACGTCATCATGAATACGTTTATCTATTTTGAGTTGCGCAAGGCCCTCGGCGATTTTGATCGCGATGTGCGGGCGCAGATCTGGGGCGGTATCGACCTGGCCGTCAACAGTCTGGCAGCAATAACGGCCCTGGTCGTTACCGGACGCCTGGCAACTCGCGTCGGCATGTCTGCGACGCTCGCGCTGGTGCCGGTGCTGATGATTGGCGGCTGGCTAATTGTCGCCGCGAGCCCGGCACTCGGAGTGTTGATCGGACTACAGGTCGCGCGCCGTGCTGGAAACTACGCGATCACGCGCCCCGGCCGCGAAATGTTGTTCACGATTGTGGACGCGGAGACGCGTTTTAAAGCAAAACCGGTCATCGATATCGTCGTTTACCGTGGCGGTGACGTCGCGACAGCCTGGTTGTATACGGCGATGACGGCAACACTGGGCATCGGCCTTGCTGGCGTTGCATTAATCTCGGCGATATTCTGCGCAGCATGGGCGGCAGCGGGAATTTTCCTCGGGCGGTCCTACGACAAAAAGGAGCAAATAGATGGGACTTAGGAACACAAGTCAGGAATTTGGATCATTGGCCAAATGGCTGCACTGGCTGATCGCCTTGGGCCTGGCTGTCATTCTGTACATGGGGCTGGAGCAGGCCGGCATGCAGCGCGGACCCGAGAAGTCGGAGATGCGAGTGATTCACGGCTCGATCGCGCTGCTCGTGTTCCTGCTAATGACGCTACGTCTAGTCTGGCGATTCATGAACGAGACACCGGGGCGTCCCGAAGGCATGCCGCGCTGGCAACACGCTGTGGCAACGCTCATTCATTGGGTCATCTATATTGCTGTGTTTGTGCAACTGATCTCCGGTCCGATCACGATCGCCACGGGAGGTCGCCCGATTTCTTTCTTTGGCCTGTTTTCTTTTTCACTGCCGGTCGAGCAGAGCGAAGAAGCACATCACTTCTGGGAGGAGGTTCACGAGTTTTCCTGGCAGATAGTCGCAGCGATTGTCGTGCTGCACGTCCTGGGTGCGCTCTACAATCACTTCGTCGCGAAGAATGATGTGCTCAGGCGTATGACCACTGGAGTAAAGCAGGATAGTTGATGAAGAGATCGCCGAGCTACGAGACGCAGGAATTACGAGAGTTCGGCGAGGTTCTGCACGGTCGCCGTACGATAAGCCTGTTCCTGCAGACACCGGTTCCTGATGGCCTGATCATGGAAGCCGTCGAAGCTGCAACCTGGGCGCCGAATCATCATGTCACGGAACCCTGGCATTTCTATTTGCTGGCAAAGGAAACGATCGGCGCCTGCCTCGGGCTCGTCAAAGACATCGTCACCGAAAAAAAGGGCGACGCCAAAGCAGGCGAGCACAAAGCGAAAAGCTGGTCGGAAAAACCTGGCTGGATATTGATCACCTGCCGTAAGTCTGCAGATGAACTGCGGCAGCAGGAAGACTATGCGGCGTGTTGTGCGGCGACGCAGAATCTCATGTTGTACCTTTGGAAGGCGGGCGTGGGCTCGAAGTGGACAACCGGCGACATTGTTCGTGACCTGCGGTTCTTCGACATTGTCGGCGTCGATCCAAACGACGAGTTTGTCGTCGGCCTCATCTGGTATGGCTACCCGAAGCTGACGCCGACGCAATCGCGCGGGTCCACGGACAAGGTTCTGACAAAACTACCTTAGTCCCGGGCCAGTTCGTCGCGGTGGTGAACAATGTGCGGGCAGATGAGCGGCTTGGCCAGGAAAATCAAAACGACCAGGGTGCCTACGACGCCCATGATCACCACGGAATTGCGCACCGTGCCGTTGTAGATCGCAGCACCAAGAAAAGCGCCCGATGCACCCATGACATTTTGCGTCGTGCCGATGATCGATGAGGCGACGCCGGCTATCTTTGGCAACGGGTCGAGCGCAATGACGGTTGCGTTCGGCATCACGATCGCGACTGACGCCATGAACAGGCACATGCTCCCCCAGAGCAACACGAACGGCGCCGCATTCAGCCATGCCATAATTAACAATGCCACGCCGCTGATTCCGTAGAGCGTAACGCCGATAGATATGATCTGCATGCTGTCGAGGTGCGTCACGAGCAGGCGATTGATCGCGGAACCAAACAGTATTGAAAGTCCAGCGGTCGCAAAGATCAGTCCAAACTGTGTAATGCTGAAACCGTAAATCTCGACGACCAGCGCCGCGGCCAGGGCGATCATCGACATAAACCCGGCCGGCGGCAAGACAATCAAAAGCAATCCGAAAATACTCTGTCGATGCGAAAAGAACTCGGAAAAATTCGACCTCAACTGACGCACAGGATTCTGCCCCGCATCCGGCGTGTGCGTTTCATGAATGTAGCGATGCACACCGAACGCGATCAATACGCCAAGGAAAACAATCATGATAAACGGCGCACGCCATCCCCAATGGGCAACCAGCAAGGCGCCGATACTCGGCGCGATGACCGGTGCGACCGTGAATATCATGGTCATCAGCGACATCAGCTTTGCCGCTGCTTTGCCACTCGAGATGTCTCGCACAATGGCTCGCGACAACACGATCGCGGGTGCAGCGGCGAATCCCTGCACGAATCGCCCGATCAACATCACCTCGATGCTGTTGGCAAGGGCTGACGCGACCGCCCCAACCAGAAACAGAGCCATGCCGGTATAAAGGACAGGAAGTCGACCGACGCGGTCCGAAACCAGGCCGGCCGGAATCTGGCCGAACGCCATGCCGAACATAAAAATACCGACAATCTGCTGGCCTCGCGACAGGCTCGTTGTGAGCGCCTCGACCATTGCCGGAACGGCCGGCAGGCTCACGTCGACCGTAAACGCCGCCATGCCCGTTAGCAGGCCGAGCGTAACGATGAAGCTACGCTTCTGAATGGGGGGAGGGGAATTCACGGTCAGGTCAGACTGACATCGCACCCTGAAATAAACAAGGCTGACAATGACTGACGGCCCAGCCAGTAACTCAGATCGCGTGGATGACTGATATCCCAGATCGCGAGGTCTGCGCGCTTGCCGATTTCGATCGTGCCTCGATCGCTAAGGCCGAGTGCGCCAGCCGCTTCACGCGTCACGCCTGCCAGGCATTCCTCTGGCGTCAGACGGAACAAGCGGCAACCCAGTGCCATTGCCTCACGCACCGATATAAGTGCTGATGTGCCTGGATTGCAGTCGGTGGCCAGGGCGATGGCAACACCGTTGTCGCGCATTGCGTCGACAGGAGGCAACTGCGTCTCGTTGAGGGTCAGGTAGGCACCTGGCAGCAGCACAGCTGTTGTGCCTGAGTTGGCCATTGCTGCGATGCCGTCGTTCGAAGTGTATTCAAGGTGATCCGCGGACAGGGCCTCGAAGCCGGCGGCAAGCGCAGCGCCGCCACCGTCGCTTAGTTGATCGGCATGCAATTTGACAGGAAGGTCGTGCGCTTTCGCGGCCTCAAAAACTCGAGCAATCTGCTGCGGATTGAAAGCGAACGTCTCACAGTAGGCATCAACCGCATCGGCAAGACCGCGTTCAGCCGCCTCCGGGATCAGTCGGTCACAAATGAGGTCGACATACGTATCGGGCCTTTCGGAAAACTCGGGTGGTATCGCATGTGCAGCAAGCAGGGTCGTGTAAACACTAAGATCCGATGATTCGCCGAGTCGGCGCGCGACCTCGAGCATGCGGATTTCTGTGTCTGCATCGAGCCCGTATCCGGATTTAATCTCGACGGTAGCTACGCCGTCGGCTTGCAGCATTTGCAGTCGTCTGCTGGCGGACTCGAAGAGTTCGTCGCTGCTGCTGTTGCGCGTTGCGTGGACTGTCGACAGGATGCCACCGCCCGCGCGTGCAATTTCCTCGTAGCTGACGCCGCTCAGTCGTTGCTCAAACTCGGCCGATCGATCGCCACCAAACACGAGGTGTGTGTGACAGTCGATCAGTGCCGGGGTTACCCAAGCCCCTGCCAGCGACACGGTTTCGTCCGCAGCATTGCGGGGGAGTGAGGAGGCCTCTCCGACCCACGCGATTGCCCCATCCGCGATCGCGATCGCGCCATCGTCGATGACGCCATATGGCGCTACATCGCGCTTCATCGTGGCGATGCGCGCATCGGTCAGGAGCCGGTCCCAATGAGCCATTTTTGCCTCCGCAAATTGCATTCGACGTTATCATGGTCTAGCCTGTATATACAACTTGATGGAATCCCAATGAACGACATTTTCGCGCGTAAGGCATTGATTGAAAAGGGCTGGATGGACAATGTCCGGCTAACCGTGCGTGCCGGTAAGATCGACTCGGTCAGCGAAAATGTCACGCCGGAACCCTCGGACTTCAAGGCTGGCGTCGTCATTCCGGGTCTCTGTAATGCACACAGCCACGCCTTCCAGCGCGCGCTTGCCGGCAGAACGGAAGAACGTTCACCGGCAGGCCAGGATAATTTCTGGACCTGGCGCGAACGCATGTACGCACTCGCCGACAGACTCGATGCAGATGCGCTGGCTGCGATCGCACGCCAGGCTTATACGGAAATGCTGGCCAGCGGATACACGTCTGTCGCGGAGTTTCATTACCTGCACCGGCAAGCAGGGGCGGACGACAAAGAAGATGTAATGTTCCAGGCGATCCGTGCTGCGGCAGAGAGCAGCGGCATTCGCCTGACCTATGTGCCCGTACTGTATGAGCGTGCAGGATTCGACCAGCCAGAACCCGAAGGCCACCAGAAACTGTTTGCTCTCGACCTGGACAGCTTTCTCGAGCATCACGGCCGCGTAAGCAAACAGACGACAGATCGCATTCACATCGGCATCGGCGCACACAGCCTGCGTGCGGTCAGCCAGGAATCCATGCAGGCGATCGCCGACGCGTCGCTCGCAGCGGGTATTCCGCTTCATCTGCATATCGCCGAACAGCAGCGCGAGGTCGACCAGTGCCTCTCAAGCTATGGCCGACGGCCGGTGCGATGGTTGCTCGACAACTTCGTCGTCGACGAGCGCTGGTGCCTCGTTCACGCAACTCATCTGGACGTCGAAGAGATCGGAGATCTCGCTGCAACGGACGCTGTCGTCTGCCTGTGTCCGAGTACCGAAGCGAACCTTGGCGACGGCCTGTTTCCGCTACACGATTTCCTCAGCGCAGGTGGCCGAATCGCGATCGGGTCGGACAGCCACGTTTCAATTAATCCGTTCGAGGAACTGCGCTGGCTCGAGTATGGCCAGCGACTGGCTTCACGGTCTCGCAACATCGCCTCGCTGCAAGAGCCGCACGTCGGCCGGGAGTTGTTCTCGCGCGCGCTCTCGGGTGGCTTGCAGGCGAGTGGCCAGACAACCCTGGGTATACAGGTCGGCGCGCCGGCGGACCTGGTCGCGATGTACGACGAAGACCCGATGCTGGTCGGACACGGCGCCGCGTCATTGCTCGATGCACTCGTGTTTTCCGGTTACCAATTGCCGATCGAGCGTGTGATGGTGAACGGCGAATGGCGAGTCGTAGATGGCGACCACATCGATCGTGCCGACACGCGGCAAGCCTACGCGGATACTCTGCAACGAATTGGAATTGCATCGTGACCGTTGCCGCAAAACCTATGTATCAGCAACTCAAGGACCTGATTATAGGCCGCATATCGAGTGGTGAACTGCGCCCGGCCGACCGTGTTCCGTCCGAGAATGACCTCGTAGAGGCGATGAACGTATCGCGCATGACAGCCAACCGCGCACTACGTGAACTGACGGACGAAGGCTACGTTCGGCGTATCGCGGGGCGCGGTACATTCGTGTCGGATTTTCGAGCGGGCTCGCACGTCCTCGAGGTACAGAACATCGCGGACGAAATCGAGCAGCGCGGTTCCACACATACCTGTGAGGTCCTGCGGCAGTCATTGCAGCATGCCCGCGGCGAGATCGCCAAAGCATTGCATGTCGAGCAGGGCAGCGACGTGTTTCACCTGATGCTGGTGCACTATGAGAACGGCACGCCCATCCAGCTCGAGGACCGGCATGTCGTGGCCGATTTCGCACCCGATTGCCTGCTGCAGGACTTTAGCGCGGTGACACCAAGCGCTTACCTGACGTCAATCTCTCCGTTGCAGGAAGCAGAGCAGGTCGTTCGCGCCGCGCAACCCAACGCCGCGGTGCAACAGCGATTGAAGATGGCTGATGGCGAACCTGGCCTGGTGGTTATGCGCCGCACCTGGTCGCATGGACGGCCCGTCACATTCGCGCGCTTACATCATCCAGGCAGCCGCTATGAGCTGGCTGGACATTACACCCCGCCCGGGACACCCAAATCGACGACGGCAGACGTCGTGGAACTGGAGAAACTGCAACAATGAACACCAAACGTATTATCAGGGCGCCGACGGGCACCAGTCTGCAAGCAAAAAGCTGGCTGACCGAAGCACCGCTGCGCATGCTCATGAATAACCTCGACCCTGATGTGGCCGAGCGGCCCGAGGACCTCGTTGTCTACGGTGGTATCGGCAAAGCGGCGCGCAATTGGGAGGCATTCGACAAGATCGTCGAAACATTGAAGGAGCTTGAAAGTGATGAAACGCTGCTGGTGCAGTCAGGCAAGCCAGTTGGCGTATTTCGCACGCACGAGGATGCACCGCGTGTACTGATCGCCAATTCGAACCTGGTACCGGCATGGGCGAACTGGGAGCACTTCCGCGAGCTCGACCGCAAGGGCCTGATGATGTTCGGCCAGATGACGGCCGGTTCGTGGATTTACATCGGTAGCCAGGGCATCGTCCAGGGCACTTACGAGACCTTCGTCGAGATGGGGCGCCAGCACTACGGCGGCGACCTGCTGGGTCGCTGGATTCTGACAGCGGGCCTCGGCGGCATGGGCGGCGCGCAACCGCTGGCCGCTACGATGGCTGGTGCATCGATGCTGGCGATCGAGTGCCAGCCAAGTCGTATCCAGAAAAGGCTTGAGACGGGCTATCTCGACACCAGCGCTGAGTCGCTGGATGAAGCACTGGCCCTGATCGACAGGTCGGTAGCGGATCGGCAGCCGCTCAGCGTGGGACTGCTCGGCAATGCGGCGGAAATCCTGCCGGAACTTCTGCAGCGTGGCGTTCGCCCTGATGCCGTAACTGACCAGACCTCGGCGCACGACCCGGCGAACGGCTACCTGCCTGCGGGCTGGACGTTGAAGCAATGGGAGCAGGGGCGAGAGAGCGACCCGGATGCGGTTGCATCTGCTGCCAGGAAATCGATGGCGGTTCATGTTCGGGCGATGCTCGAATTTCATGCGGCCGGTATCCCGACTTTTGATTACGGCAACAACATCCGCCAGGAAGCCAAGAATGAAGGCGTAGACAATGCCTTCGACTTTCCGGGATTCGTTCCCGCGTACGTGCGGCCGCTATTTTGCCGCGGCATTGGGCCGTTTCGCTGGGCAGCCTTGTCGGGCGATCCGGAGGATATTTACAAGACCGATGCCAAAGTGAAGGAGTTGATTCCGGACAATGAACATCTGCATGCATGGCTTGATGCTGCGCGCGAACGCATTCACTTTCAGGGCCTGCCGTCACGCATCTGCTGGGTCGGGCTAGGCGAACGCGACAGGCTTGGCCTGGCGTTTAACGAGATGGTAAGAACGGGTGAGTTGAAGGCCCCCGTCGTGATTGGGCGTGACCACCTCGATAGTGGCTCAGTCGCGAGCCCGAATCGCGAAACCGAGGCGATGCGAGATGGCTCCGACGCAGTGTCCGACTGGCCAATACTCAATGCCTTGCTGAATACCGCCAGTGGGGCGACCTGGGTCTCATTTCATCATGGCGGCGGCGTTGGCATGGGCTACGCGCAGCATGCCGGACTCGTCATCGTATGTGACGGTAGCGAGGCGGCGGACA
>Ga0316187_10002779_pt1 | contig 15269 bp, 17 predicted proteins | sample CroRivburrow1_MG_FD_204927 | JGI IMG/M metagenome (GOLD analysis project Ga0316187, IMG submission 204927) | Coastal sediment microbial communities from Maine, United States - Cross River worm burrow 1 | ecosystem: Environmental > Aquatic > Marine > Coastal > Sediment | place: USA: Maine... | reverse complement strand
ACATTAATCCTGTTTGTAGCCTGGCCTCCTCGGTCATCATGCCGACGTTCCAGGGAGGATCAAACACTAGCTCAACCAATACGTCCGAGACAGTAGGGATTATCGCTATCTTCTCACGGGCGTCCTGCACGAGCACATCGCCCATGCCACAACCCGGCGCCGTCAGGGTCATATCGACGCTGACGGAACGTTCACCATTGCCAAGCGATGAAACCTCACAGCGGTAGATTAATCCGAGGTTGACGATATCGACGGGAATCTCCGGGTCGTAACAGGTCTTGAGCTGGTCCCAGATGACGCTCTCGATGTCTTCGTTTGTCGCGTCTTCGGGTATTGCGGGTGGCGGAACGGGGTCTTTGCCCAGCGCGTCGGCGTCCGTTCCCGATATCCGAAACAGGTTGCCTTCGACGTAGACCGTGAAGCTCCCGCCCAGAGCCTGAGTGATAAAACCCTCGGTACCTTCGCGCAAAGTCACGGTCTCGCCAATCGGGATAATGACCGCGCTTACATCGCGAGTGAGATTAACGGGTTCGTTTGTGTGCCCAAACATCTTGCGTCCTATTCCGTAGTGGCCGGTGTTGTTTCGTTTTCGAGTGCAGAGTGCAGTGCGTGCCAGGCCAACGTTGCGCATTTCACGCGCGCCGGGTAGGCACGCACACCATCGAGTGCCTGGAGCTTGTCGAAACTCGAGTCAGAGCTGACTTCGATTCTGTCGCTCGTCAGGCGCTGCGTGACTTCTTCGAAGTAACTCTCCGCCTGGTCGATCCCGAGCCCGGTGACCGTGTCCGTCATCAGGGACGCGGATGCCACCGAGATGGCACATCCCGAACCCTCAAAACTCGAGGACTCGATGCGCCCGCGGTCATCGACTCGCAGGTACAGCTTCAGCTTGTCACCGCACAGCGGATTGATGCCGTCCGCGGTATGCGTCGCATCGCTCAGGCGACCGAAATGGCGCGGGTTACGCGAGTGATCGAGAATCAGCTCGCGGTAGAGGTCCTGCATGTCGGTCTGCGACTCGCTCATGCAAAGATCTCGCTGGCCTTGCCGAGCGCCGCAGTCAGGCGATCGACATCATCGCGGTTGTTATAGAACGCGAGCGACGCGCGTGCCGTTCCCGAGATTCCGAAGCGCTGCATCACGGGCATCGCACAATGATGGCCGGTGCGAATAGCGACGCCCTGATGGTCCAGGATCGTGCCCAGATCGTGCGAGTGAATGTCGGCGAGCAGAAATGACTGTACGCTCGCCTGGTCGCGGGCCTCGCCAAACAGGCGGATGCCATCGACCTTCTTCAGCTCACTGACCATATAGGTATGCAAGTCGTGTTCGTAGTCCGCGATGTTCTGCATCCCAATGGCCTGCAGATAGTCGATTGCTGCGCCGAGGCCTACCACGCCCGCGATATTTGGCGTTCCGGCCTCAAACTTGTAGGGCAGTTCGTTGTAAATCGTCTTGTCGAAGCTGACCTCGAGAATCATGTCCCCGCCGCCTTGCCAGGGTGGCATGGCATCGAGCAATTCCTCTCGACCCCAGAGGACGCCCGTGCCGGTTGGGCCGAACATCTTGTGACCGGAGAACGCGTAAAAATCGCAGCCAAGCGCCTGCACGTCGACTTCCAGGTGTGGGACACCCTGGGCACCGTCGACAAGCACGGGAATTCCGCGGGCCCTGGCGTGCTCGACGATGCGGCTGATCGGGCAGACTGTACCGAGTGCGTTTGAGACGTGTGCAACAGCGATGAGAAAAGTCCTGTCATCGATCAGCTCGAGCATTTGCTCGAGCTCGACCTCGCCGCGATCGTTAATCGGCGCGACGACGAGTTCGGCGCCGGTCTGCTCGCAGACCATTTGCCACGGCACGATATTGGCGTGGTGTTCCAGGTGCGTAATCACGATCTTGTCGCCAGCCTGCAGGCGAGGGCGGCAAAAGCTCTGTGCGACCAGGTTTATCGACTCGGTGGTACCGCTCGTCAGCACGACTTCGCTTCGCGAGCGCGCATTGATGAAGTCACGAATCCTGTCGCGCGAACCCTCGTAGGCCTCGGTCGCACGGTGACTCAGCGTGTGGACACCTCGATGTACGTTGGCATGATCTTCGCGCTCGTACCTGGCGATGGCATCGATGACGCTGGCCGGTTGTTGGGCGGACGCTGCGCTATCGAGATACACGAGAGGCCGCCCCTGGACTTCCTGGTGCAGGGCTGGAAAGTCAGAGCGCCAGCTGGCGGATGCCGTGATGTGTGCGGGTGCGCTCATGACGAAAAATCGTCATCCGTTTGAATCATTCTTGCCAGCCTGGCTTCCATTAGCCGTGTAATTTCTTCCTTGGCCGCCTCGACGGGCGCGCGCGCCACAATGCCGGCCGCGAACGCATGCGTCAGGATCTGGGTGGCATGCTCTCTATCCAGGCCGCGCGAGCGCAGGTAGAAAAGCGACGTTTCATCGAGTTGGCCAACCGTTGTTCCGTGGCTACACTTCACGTCGTCCGTGTAGATTTCCAGCTCCGGCTTAGCATCTATCTCTGCCTTGTCCGACAACAACAGGTTGTGATTCGCCTGATCGGCATCGGTGCCGTCAGCGCCCTCGTGAACGATAGCCTTGCCGTTCCAGATGCAGCGGCACTTGCCGTTCAGGATGCCGCGGTACTCTTGTTTGGATATCGCCGGCCCGACGCGATGGTCAACTCGCGTGTGGTTGTCGATGTGCTGGCCTTCGCCCGCCAGGTATAGGCCGTCGAACGATACATCGGCGCCGGCGTTCGAAATATTGATGACTATGTCGTTCCGGATCAAGCCGCCGCCAAGGTCAAAGCCCGCTGAGCGGAAGTTTGCATACTTGCCGACACTGATATCGGTTCTGCCGGTCTGCACATGATTCCGTGCGCGATTCTGAACGCGAACGTGATTCGCGGTGGCGCCATCGCCGACGACCAGGGAGACGGCGGTATTCGCATATTGATCCGCGTCGCCCAGTGATGCGTGGTATTCGATAACGCTCGCCGTCGAGTGATTCGCGAGCTCAACTTCAATGTAGGCCTGGGACACGGAAGTGTCTTCAGTGCCATCGATAACGAGTATGCCTATCGGTTTGTCAATCGTGCCTTCGACCACAATGCGCAGACCTTCCTTGAGCAGAGCGGCATTGAGTTCGGCGAGCGCGTGATGTCCCGCCGGCGCTTCATCAAGCTTGTCGACGGTTACTCCCGACACGGTGGCCAGATTGCGAATCTCGCCATTGGCGACGACAAGCCATGACGCCTCTACGCTTTCCGTAATTCGCTGAATTTCTTCATCGAGCAGGGATGACGGAGTGCCGTCGCCCATAGTTAACCAACGCGACGAGATGTCACGCGCGCGCGTGAGATCCGTGTATTTCCAGTCCTCGTCGCGCGTCGTCGGCATTCGGCCGACGATTGCCTGAAGTTCGTCTGCAGTACAGCGTTTCATGCGCTGGCGGCCTCGCGCACCCAATCGTAGCCCTTCTCTTCGAGCGCAAGCGCAAGCGACTTGTCCCCGGACTTGATGATCTGCCCCTCCGACAATACGTGCACAAAATCCGGTTCGATGTAGTCGAGGAGACGCTGATAGTGCGTGACGAGCACAATTGCCCGATCGGGGTTACGCAATGAGTTCACCCCATTTGCGACAGCCTTGAGTGCATCGATATCGAGGCCGGAATCTGTCTCATCGAGGATCGCGAGCTCCGGTTCGAGCATTGCCATTTGCAGGATTTCATTGCGTTTCTTTTCTCCGCCGGAGAATCCTTCGTTGACGCCGCGGTTCAGGAACTTCGGATCCATATCCAGCGTCGCCATTTTCTCTCGCGCCATCTTAAGGAACTCGAAAGCGTCGATTTCATCCAGCCCCGCATGCTTGCGCTTGGCATTGAGTGCGGCCTTCAGAAGATAGGCGTTGTTCACGCCCGGGATTTCTACCGGGTACTGAAATCCAAGGAAGATGCCTTCGCGGGCGCGTTCTTCCGGTTCGAGCTCCAGGAGATCCTGCCCCTTGTACGTGACCGAGCCGCCTGTGACCTCGTAGTCCTGGTGCCCCGCCACAACTTGCGCGAGTGTGCTTTTGCCCGAACCGTTTGGCCCCATGATCGCGTGCACTTCACCCGGGTTGACCGACAGCGAGAGGCCGCGGAGGATTTCAGTTTCGCCGATGCGGCTTTTTAGATTTTCAATTTGTAGCATTGTCGTTTCCATTTCGCGGCGGGTCGCCGCTCGTACAGTGTCCATTTCGCGGCGGGTCGCCGCTCGTACAAGCGGCCATGGCCGCGATTCCTCTATCCAACTGCGCCTTCGAGACTGACGTTGAGCAACGCCTGGGCCTCGACGGCAAATTCCATCGGAAGTTCCTTGAAGACTTCCTTGCAGAAGCCGTTGACGATCATGTTGACGGCATCTTCTTCCGAGATGCCGCGTTGGCGGCAGTAGAACAGCTGGTTCGCCGAGATCTTTGACGTGGTCGCCTCATGTTCGATTTTGGCCGACGGATTCTTGATCTCCATGTACGGGAACGTGTGTGCGCCGCAGTCCTTGCCAATCAGCAGGGAGTCGCATTGTGTATGGTTGCGTGCGCCGTGCGCCTGGGGCATGACGCGAACGAGGCCGCGGTACGACTGCTGCGCCTTGCCGGCAGAGATGCCTTTCGAGACGATCGTGGAGCGAGTGTTCGGCCCGATATGAATCATCTTGGTGCCGGTATCGGCCTGTTGCATATTGTTCGTGACTGCGACCGAGTAGAACTCGCCGACCGAGTTCGCGCCGCGCAACAGGCAGCTTGGATATTTCCACGTAATTGCCGAACCGGTCTCGACCTGGGTCCAGGAGATTTTCGAGTTTGCGCCGCGGCAGTCGCCACGCTTGGTGACGAAGTTGTAGATACCCCCAACGCCGTTTTCATCGCCCGGGTACCAGTTCTGCACGGTTGAGTACTTGATCTCCGCATCGTCCATTGCGACGAGTTCTACGATCGCGGCGTGCAGCTGATTCTCATCGCGCATCGGTGCCGTGCAGCCTTCGAGGTAGCTGACATAGCTGCCTTCCTCGGCAACAATCAAGGTACGTTCGAACTGGCCGGTATTGGCAGCATTGATACGGAAGTAGGTTGACAGTTCCATCGGACAACGCACGCCCTTTGGGATGTAGACAAACGAGCCATCACTGAAAACAGCCGAATTGAGCGCGGCAAAATAATTATCGCGGCGCGGCACGACCGTACCCAGGTATTTCCTCACGAGTTCCGGATGCTCGATGACGGCTTCCGAAAACGAAGAGAAGATTACCCCGGCATCGGAGAGTTTTTCCTTAAACGTTGTTGCCACGGAGACACTGTCGAAGACGGCGTCAACCGCGACGCCCGCGAGGCGCGCACGTTCGTGCAGCGGAATGCCGAGCTTGTCGTAGGTTTCCAGCAGCTTTGGATCGACCTCGTCCAGGCTCTTGGGCCGATCGTCGTCCGACTTGGGCGCAGCGAAGTAGGAGATTTCGTCGTATTTGATTTTCGGGTAATGCAGATGGGCCCATTCCGGCTCTTCCATCTCCAGCCATTGCCGGTACGCCTGCAAGCGCCATTCGAGCAGCCACTCGGGTTCGTTCTTGCGTGCAGAAATTGCACGCACGACACCTTCGTTGAGGCCGGGCGGTAACGTCTCGGTTTCGATTTCTGTCACGAAACCGTGTTCGTAGCGCCGATTGACTAGGCTCTCGAGGTTTTCTGATTCAGTCGCCATTATTTTCCACAGTTATGGGTAGACCTGCGAAACGAAACGTAGGCACGGGGCTGTTGCTTCGAACGAGGTCATTGAGGGTTACGTCTTGTAATGCTCGGTGAATCGCCAAATTGACACGTTGCCATGCGGTACCGACGCTGCATACGCCCTCGTGCTCGCAATCGCCGTCCACGGCACTGCACTCGGTGATGGAAACCGGTCCTTCCAGCGCGTCGATAACGTCGGCCGCACTGATATGTTGCGGGCCACGAGACAGCCGGTAGCCACCGTTCGAGCCGCGCGTCGACGTTACAAGGCCTGCACGCGCCAGCGATTTAAACAACTTGCTGACGGTCGGCAGGCCGATACCGGTTGCCTGGGCAACGTCGGCCGCACTGCATACGGTGGCCTGGTTTGCTGCCAAATGGGCAAGCAAGACCGTTCCGTAGTCGGTAAGTTTGCTGATTCTGAGCACGAGAGGGCATAATCCGATGGATAAGGGACTATTTTAGTCCTATTTAGTCTCCCACACCAGACTTTCGGGTAAATTCCTCGGGAGACCGGGGGGCTTTCTTTGTTATCCTACGGCGCGACCAACGGACTTGGTTACTGACACTTGGACGACTCCAGCGACAACCTGATCGAAATCCATGACCTCAAGTTTTCTCGAGGCCATCGCCCGATCTTTGACGGTCTGAATCTGACGATAAAGAAAGGCGAAATCACTGCGCTCATGGGCCCTAGTGGTACCGGCAAGACAACCTTGTTGCGCCTGATCACACGCCAGTTGATTCCCGAGCACGGCGATATCTATGTCGATGGCACCGATATCTCGACGTTGACGCTGACGGAGCTGTACGAGCTGCGCCAGCGTTTTGGCATGCTGTTCCAAAATGGCGCATTGCTCACGGACCTGACCGTTTTCGAGAACGTGGCGTTTCCCTTGCGCGAGCATACGAAACTGAGCAATCGCCTGATTCGCCATATTGTGCTCACGAAACTGCATGCGGTGGGTTTGCGCGGTGCGGCGGACCTGCTGCCCGCGGAATTATCCGGCGGCATGGCGCGGCGCGTTGCTCTGGCGCGTGCCATGGTCATGGATCCCGACATCCTGATTTACGACGAGCCTTTTGTCGGTCTGGATCCGATCTCGATGGGCGTTATCGTGCGGCTCGTGCGGCGCATGAATGACGCGCTGGGGATTACGAGCATTATCGTGAGCCACGATGTTGAAGAAGTTGCGACGGTCGCCGACCGCAGTTTCCTGATATCGGAAGGCAAAGTCGCTGCATCGGGTAGTCCCGATGAGCTGAGAACGACGAATTCGGAGCTTGTGCGGCAGTTCATGCACGGTATGGCGGACGGTCCGGTCGCGTTTCACTACGATGCACCCGACTATGCGGAGCAACTACTCGGGCGGGATACAGAGTGAGGGCCGTCGTCAACGATCTTCGGAACAACACCGTTGAGTTTCTCAGGACATTCGGTGCCTTTCAGCTGTTCTTCCTGCGCCTGCTCCGCTACTCACCGGCTGTACTGTTTGGGCGTTTCGACCTGGTCGTCAAGCAGGTGTACAACACGGGTGCCCTGTCTCTTGTCATTATCATGATCTGTGGCCTGTTCGTAGGCGCGGTCCTTGCCTTGCAGGCCTACGCGAACATGTCGAAGTTTAATGCCGAGGACTGGACCGGTGTTGCCGCGGCGTTTGCGCTGGTGAAGGAGCTCGGCCCGGTCATGACGGCTCTGCTTTTTGCAGGACGGGCGGGTACGGCGCTCACTTCCGAGATCGGTCTCATGAAGGCCACGGATCAATTGTCGGCAATGGAGATGATGGCGGTAAACCCGGTACGCCGTGTACTGGTACCGCGGTTTCTCGGCGGCGTCATCGCGATGCCCTTTCTGGCCGCAATTTTCAGCGCTATTGGCCTGTTCGGTGCGCACCTGGTCGGCGTCGAATTGTTCCAGGTTGATGTCGGGTCGTTTTGGCAGCAGATTCAGATAACGGTCGAGATGTCCGACGTGAACGAAGGGATCCTGAAAAGCGTCGTTTTTGGCGTTGCGGCCAGTCTGATCGCAGTTTGGGAAGGATATAATACGGTTCCGACAGCAGAAGGCGTCGGGCGAGCAACTACGCGCACTGTCGTGATCACAGCAATAGCGATTCTCGTTTTTGACTTCATGATCACGGCGGCGCTGATTTGAGGAAATAGTATGCGGCAAACTCGTTCTGTGGAAATTGGCACCGGCTTGTTCGTTCTGCTTGGGATGACGTCGTTATTCTTTTTGACGACGCAGACCACGGGCGGCGACGATTTCAGGGCTGATTCAGTCTATTCAGTGGAGGCTCGCTTTGAGAACGTGGGCAGCTTGCGGGAAAGGGCGCCAGTGACAATGTCGGGAGTGACCATCGGACGCGTTACTGATGTGACGTTCGATCCGGTCTCCCTGGAAGCAATCGTGAGCTTCGTAATCGACGCGCAGTACGACCAGATACCGGACGACTCGGATGCCAGCATCCTGACGTCGGGAATTTTGGGTAGCCAATATGTGGGCTTGCAGGCGGGCGGTTCGCCCATGTACCTCGATGACGGCAGCGAGATCATGTTTACCCAGTCAGCCATCGTCCTGGAGAATCTGATCGGCAAATTCCTCGTAAACGCTGGCTCGGATGATGAGGAGTAGCGCAGCATGACTCGTTGGATAGTAGTTCTGCTGGTCGTCTTCGCGCTGTCGTGGAATGCAGTGGCGGCCGAGGATTCGCCCAATGCGGTCATCGAAACCGCGGTCGTGTTGTTCGCGGAACAACTGGACGGGCGCCAGGAGGAGTTGGCAGAGAATCGCGAGGAACTCTACGAGGTCATCGACGGTATTCTGCTGCCCAGATTCGACCAGCGGTTCGCTGCACAGGTCGTACTCGCCAAGCACTGGCGTACAGCAAGCGAGGAGCAACAGGCGCGCTTTATCGAGGCGTTCTATCGAGCGCTTCTACGGAAATATTCGGACGGTATCCTGGAGTTCGATCCCGACAGAATTAGCGTGTTGCCGTATCGGGGAGACACGACCAAGAAACGCACGAAAGTTCGCAGCACCGTGCTGCTCGACGATGGCAGCAAAGTCGCGGTCGACTACGACCTGGTCAAACGCGAGGCCGGATGGCTGGTCTTCAATGTGGTCATCGAGGGCGTTTCTTATATGGTCAATTATCGGGCTGAACTCGATTCTGAAATCCGAAGTTCCAGCCTGGAAGCGGTGATTGAGCGCCTGGAAGATGAGGCGGGTATTGCTGCCCCCGAAGTTATGACCGATGAGTGAATTTACGATTGAAGAAATCGGCGACGGCCATTTCGCCGTCAGTGGGGAAATGACGTTTGAGACGGCGGAGAAGATGCTGCGAGCCAGCGAGCCTCTGTTTGATGATCACACGCAGATTGAAGTGGACCTCACTGAAATCACGGACAGTGACTCCGCAGGCCTCGCTCTTCTGCTCGAGTGGGTCACCTGGGCGAATCACAGTGTTCGTGAAATCCGATTCAATGGAATGCCCGAGAGGATCCTCGCGATAGCCAGGACGACGGAAGTTGAACCCTTACTTTCATTGGGCGAGCGGTGGTCCGGGTTTATCGACGCACCAGACGAAGTCTAGTAGTCCTCTTCTTCAAGGAATTCATCGAAGAACTCGTCGTCATCTTCGACTGGCGGGTTGCCATCGAATATCTCAAACTCCCGATTCTGCAAGAAGGACTCACGCACGGTCACGTAGGGGTCCGGCGAATCCTGCAGCATTCCTTCGAGCGGCAATAATCGTGCGCGCAGATCAACGAACCGCAGCAACCACAAGGACCAGCGGACGACGTCGTCGTCGTAATAGCGCAGGGGGTCGGCGGCTATATCGAACGGTATCGCTACCGCATCCCGCACTGTCCGCGGTCCGAAGAATGGAAGCATAACGAATGGGCCGGACGGTATTCCCCAGACCGCCGCAGTCTGGCCGAAGTCCTCAGGGTGCGCTTCGATGCCGCTTTGAGTCGCGACGTCGAAGATGCCAACGATACCGAACGTGCTGTTCATCAGAAAGCGACCAAGCTCCTGGAGGCTGCGAACGGGCTTTCCCTGGAGCAAATTGTTGATTGCGGAGCCAGGGGTCGACAAGTTCCGACTGAAATTCGTTACGCCCCTGCGAACCGGGGAAGGAAAGACCTTCACGTAGCCCTTTGCAAGGGGCTTGAAGCTGATCTTGTCGACGCCCTCGTTAAACCCATACAAGCCGCGGTTCATGGACTCCCATGGGTCGTGTTCCACCCGGTCGCCTGGCGGCGTCGAAGCGCAGCCGCCGGCTGCCATCGCCAACAACAACAGCGAGCACAGTCGTTTCATTGAGTCGCGTCGTTGCGTGCGATGCCGTTGGGGCGTGTTGACTGCATGCGCTTAAGTTGCTCCTCACTCATGAACTCGCGAATGAAATCGATCCGGGCTTCAAACCGGGCGCGCTGAATTTCCTGCAATTCCGGCAACCTCAGGGCTTGCTGTAAATAGCTGATTCCGCCACCGAGATCGCCGATCATAAGCCGGTATTCCGCCAGGTAGTAATAGGCTTCCGCGCTCTCACCGGCCTGCGCCGCAGCGCGTGCGATCAGGCGGACCTGCTCCGGAGTTGGCGGCACGTTATTCAGCAGATCGAGCAGCAAGTCGTGCGCTTTCTCAGCCAGCCCCAGTTGGAGGAGGGCTTCGCCATACTCGATCACGAGGGGCACGTTGCGCGGAAAAAGCTCAAGGGCTCGCTCAAATGCGTCGATCCCAGCGCTGTAGTGGTCGAGAGCAACCAGCGTTTCCCCAAGGCCGATGTGATAGGCAATGACTGTTTTGTCTTTCTCCATCAACTCTTCAAAGATGTCGCGCGCGCCGTGGTAATCCTCGGCGCGTTGATACGCGACAGCGCGTCCGTAGCGCTCGATGTCATTCTGGTTTTCGTAATCTCGAGCCTCGTAATACGCCACCCCTTCTGCGGGTGTGTCGAACTTCGCGACGATAACGCGGGTGCGGGCGATTCCGTAGCTGGTCGAATCATCACTGCGAATGGGCGGGTATGTGCGCGCCCGATTTCGTGCTTCGGCGATTCGAGCTGTTGTGACGGGGTGTGTGCGCAGGAATTCAGGCGCACGTGAATTCGGGTCGCTCGTCTGTTGCCTTGACATAACGTCGAAGAACGAGGCCATTCCGTAGGGGTCGAATCCAGCGTCTGCAAGTGCCGCAATACCCACGCGATCCGCTTCATACTCATTGGTGCGAGTGAAATTGATTTGTTGCTGCATCGCCGTACCTTGCGCAACCGCCATAGCGCCCTGAACCGCATCGCCGCTGCCGCCGGCAGCAGCCATGATAATTGCGCCAAGCATCATGGCCGTGGTTAGAAGGCTCTGCCTGGAGTTGGCATGAATCGAGCGGGCAATGTGGCGCTGCGTGACGTGCGCAACTTCATGCGCGAGTACACCGGCCACTTCATCCTCATTGCGGCTTGCCTCGAGCAAGCCCGTGTGGACGCCTATATAGCCTCCGGGCAACGCGAATGCATTGATGCGTGGGTCGTCCACGGCGAAAAACGTGAAGCGATGGTCTCCGTCATTGGTTTGTGCGGCAATGCGACTGCCGATGTCGTTCAGGTACTCGGTGACGAGAGGGTCCTCGACGACCATACCGCTGGCGCGAATGTCGCGCATGATCATGCGGCCGATTTGTGCCTCTTCGCTGGTGTTGAAGACGGTATCAGCGGGGCTCCCCATGTCCGGCAGCTCGATGTCATCCGCACCAGCGCCGGCCACGAAGACCAGAGAGCTGAGCAGGGTGGCAAGCAATACACGTTTGAGGGGGAGCGCATTCATATGTTGTCCGATCGATGGAGCCTCTCAGTTTCCGACTGGTCCTGTGGCCCGGTGTTCCCCGTAATTATAGGGCCTTTACGGCCTCGAGCACTTCCTCAGCATGCCCTTTGACCTTCACACCGCGCCACTCGTGGCGAAGTTTGCCTGCGGCATCAATCAGGAATGTGCTGCGTACAACGCCCATGAATTTGCGTCCGTAGAGCGTCTTTTCATGTATGACGTCAAACTTCCTGCAGAGGACCTCATCCGGGTCGGACAGCAGGTCAAACTTGAAGCCCTGTTTTTCCCTGAATTTCTCGTGGGACGCGATGCTGTCCCGGGAGACCCCGAAAATAACCGTGTCCTGTCGCTTGAATTTCGTAATCAGAGCGCTGAAGTCCCGGCCTTCGGTAGTGCAGCCTGGTGTGCTGTCTTTTGGATAAAAGTAGATGACGACATTCTTGCCGCGCAGATCTTTGAGGCGAATGGTCTGGTCGCCTGTGGCAGCGGCACTAAAGTCGCCCACGACTCGGTTCATACGGGGTGCGCTCAATGCGGTTCTCCTGGTCTGGGTTCGGTTCAGGCCTTTACGGGTTCCAGAATGGCGTCGAGATTCAGTTGGTCGCACAGCTCATGGAACTCCTCACGCAACTGCGATACTTGCAGTTTTGAGGGGACGTTAATTGCCATTTGCACCGCAAACATCGGCGCGCCTGTGTGGGCGGCGGCGTAACTGCGCGTGGCGACATCCGCAATCTCAATGTCTCTCGAGGTGAAGAAATTGGCCAGGTTGAAGACAATTCCCTCGTGATCCAATGCGACGATATCGACCGCGTAGGGCATGCGATCTTCTGCTGCAGGTTTGGCCTCTGTTTTCTTGATGGAGACCTGCAAATCGCCATCAGCGCAGAGCTTGTCGAGGCCCTGTTCGAGGCGGCTCAAGGTGTGCCAATTGCCGGAAACCAGCAATAACATCGCGAACTCCGAACCCAGCGTCGTCATGCGGCTCTCCTCGATATTGCCGCCGCACGACAGAACAACTTCAGTCAGATCCTGAACAGCGCCTTTTCGGTCTGCTCCAATTGCTGAAATAACAATAAGTTGTGACATTTATTTAAATTCTTCCTTATGAGCGAATCGGCGGGCCTGCGCGTGATTCTCGCGATCGGACTCGCCGCAGGGTACCCGCGATTTCAGTCCTTGCCAGCACCGGATATGAACAGTAACATCGCCGCCTTATTTAAGGCGAGGATCAATCGTGATTCACGGTAGTCTGATCGCACTCGTTACGCCATTTGATGGCAATAATCGGGTCGATTATGCGAGTCTCAAGCGGCTGGTCGACTTTCATGTCGAGCAGGGCAGCAGCGGACTGGTCATCGCTGGCACGACGGGAGAGTCGCCGACGCTGAGGCGTTCGGAGCATATCGAGTTGATCGGTCGGTCCATCGAGATTGCGGCTGGCCGTATTCCGGTGATTGCCGGGATCGGTTCAAATTCCACGTTCCAGTCGATCGAGTTGTCCCACGCCGTGTACGACCCGAGACTGACGGCCTATATGGCGGTCGTTCCGTACTACAACAAGCCGACGCAGGAAGGCATATATCTGCACTACAGGGCAATTGCGGATGCGATAGGCAAACCGCTGCTGATGTATAACGTTCCCGGAAGGACCGTGGCAGACATGTTGCCGGAAACCGTCGAACGACTTGCCCGGCACGAGAACATTTTCGGTCTCAAAGAAGCGACCGGTGATATTGACCGGCTGAAGCAGATTCAGGCGGTCGTTAGCGACGAATTCGCACTCTACAGTGGCGACGATTTCACCTTGCGGTCATTCATAGAGCAGGGTGGACACGGCGTCGTGACCGTAAGTGGTAATGTTGCCCCTCGCCAGGTGGCGCGTTTGTGCGAACTGGCGATGGCGGGGAAGGCCGAGGAGGCCAGGGCGCTTGACGACACTCTGCAGCCATTGAACAACGCGCTGTTTGTTGAGTCGAACCCGATACCGGTGAAATGGGCGGTCAGCACAATGGGGCTGATGGAGCCGCATATTCGATTACCGTTAACGCAGTATTCGGAGCAGCACTACAATGAAATGCGATCGGCGATGCGTACGGCAGGCGTGGATCTGGAGGAAAATGCATGACCAAATGCCAGATATTGGCTGTCCTGATGCTGGGCGCATCGTTATCGGCGTGCGGCGGTAACAAGCCGAAAGAAGTCAATTGCGAAAAGGCCTTGCAGTTCCAGAATCGCGAGGTAGGCAAGCGAGTCGTCGCGCCGGAGGGTCTCGACCAGCTTAATGAGTATGCAGAAATGCCGATTCCGCAAGCTGACCCGGACGCTGCACCACACCCGGGTGGCCCGTGCGCAGATCAGCCGCCAATGATTACGGTTGGTAATTAAGAAACTGAATTCGGAGAGATGGCTGAGTGGTTTAAGGTGCTCGCCTGGAAAGCGAGTGTACGGTGATACCGTACCGAGGGTTCGAATCCCTCTCTCTCCGCCAGAAAAACGAAAAAGGCCCCCTTGCGGGGCCTTTTTCGTTTTCTTGCCGAGTGTAGATGCGGATGAGATCCCTGTTCGAGCCGAGCAGCGACGCAGTCGCATCCGGCGCCGCGAAGCGGCCATCCCTCGCTCTCCGCCACATAACAAAAAGGGGACAGTGACCCTAATTGCGCGTGGAATTAGGGTCACTGTCCCCTTTTTGTGGGAAGGCGGTCTTTCCACTATTGCGGCGTAAGAACGAACAGGCCGTTGACTACGTCGCTGACAATAACGTTACCCGATGGTAGATACGGATACACGCTCCATGCGCCATCGAAGTTGGTTGCATCGCTGCCGGGAAAAGTGTCGAAGAACGCGATCTCCGTCATTTGCTGGCTGCTGAGATCAGTGAACTCGAGAATGCGGAGACCAGACGTGTAGTTGGCCTGGAAAACCCGGTTGCCGAGTACGTACAGATTGTGATCGATCGCACGCGTCGACGCCTCGTATGCGTATACATAGGCCGGTGCATCGAGATCGGTCACATCGAAGACATGTGTGCGTGTCTGGACACCGAAATTCAATTCGTCGAGTTCGTCACCGATCAGCAGGAATCGATGGTCGTCCGTCAGCCAGCCCTGATGTACGAAACCCAGTTGTGGATAATCGACGGCAGCGAGTGTCTGCGGCGCAGCCTTGATCGTGACATCGGTGATCTCTACGTGACTCTCGTTCGAACTGGCGCAGATCTCCGCGCCCTGATGGTCCATATCCGGCCCGTTGTAAACGATACACTGAGTGTCGTGGGTGTCCGCAGACGAGTGGCAGCCGGCAAACAGTGGATTACTCGGTGTCGTTATATCGATCATATGCAGGCCACCATTGCAGGTGTTCGATCCCACGGAATACGCGAAGCCCGTGTCTTCATTGATCGCGACGTTGTGAGCACTCCCAAAGTCGCCGTAAACCGCGTCGGGGGAAAACTCCTGTGGCGCTATCACGCCGCGCAGTCGAGTCAGGTCGAAGACCTGCATGCCATGGGCGCCGGCATTGTCAGCAACAATGTAGGCATGATCCTGATAGACCTTGATGTCCCGCCATACAGACGATTGCGTCTGTGTCGGCAGTCGCCCCAGGAAGACCGGATTCTCCGGGTCGGTTACATCGACGAAAGCCGTCCCGTTGGTCATGCCCATTAAGGCGTATT
>Ga0316187_10002772_pt1 | contig 15287 bp, 7 predicted proteins | sample CroRivburrow1_MG_FD_204927 | JGI IMG/M metagenome (GOLD analysis project Ga0316187, IMG submission 204927) | Coastal sediment microbial communities from Maine, United States - Cross River worm burrow 1 | ecosystem: Environmental > Aquatic > Marine > Coastal > Sediment | place: USA: Maine... | reverse complement strand
GGGCATTGAATTCCAGCTTCCGGTCGTCTTTCTTGGCTTCCAGATACGCCTGCACATCGGCCTCGCTCACCCCGGCCTGACGCGCCAGTTCAACAGGTGCGATCCGCGCCACCTTAGTTCCAGGCCGTTTGTCATCCGGCAGGGCTAGCTTGCGGATATCCGTCAGCGTATGCTCAATACGCTGCTTGGCGGAACCATGCGCCAACACAAAGGCCAGTTCATCGGCGCGGCGCAGACGCTCGGAAAAATCTTCAGCATATCGCGAATTCGATGGGGTTGCGCTTCAAGTTCGCTGAAGAAATCCTCTCGATCCAGGGCGATCAGTTCGGTCGTGGTCAATGTTGTGGCCTGGGCCGAGCGCGGCTGGGTGTCGATCAGTGAAAGTTCACCGAACAACTGGCCGTGGCCCAGGGTAGCCAACGTTAGCTCCTCGCCAGATTCCCCACCCTTGGAAATACGGATGGCACCAGTATCGACGATATAAGCCTCGCCGTGATCGTCGCCTTGCCTGAACACGACCTTATCGGCGGCCAGAATAACCCGTTGAAAGCGGTAGGAGAAGAAATCCAGCGTCTTGAGACTGTCAATCAAATCGCCAAACGCCCAGCTGTGAAATGCGGAGAACTTGCACGCCATGGGCACGACATGATCGCCTATGCCCTCAATCCATTGTTCGCTATCAAGGCTTTCGAAACCGATCCTTTCGTACATCCCCGCAGTCTTGGCATTAACCGCAGCAATGATATGCGAGCCGTCCCACGAGTGGCCAATGCCGGCGCCAAGCTTGAACATGGCCCTGATTACATCTCGCCGGTGCCGCCACGAGCGTTGAACAGCCAGCATACTGGCGCTGCCAATTCGTGCCGGGGTGTCGTGATTCCTATTCCAGCTCTCGGTGACGCCATGGCGAAAATCGCCAAAATTGTAATGCTCTTCCGGCGGCAGGCCCTGGCCGGAATCCAGATTAATACGCAAGGTGCCGACGGCTTCGCTGCCCTCATAGGCAACGATGTTGGCGACATAAGACATGTCATCGAAGGCGTCGACGATCCTGCCGTCCGGAAAACTCTGCTCGCCGAACTTGCCATCTTCTATCACATGCACTTGATAGCGCAGCCGGTAAACATCTTCAAGCTCTTCAGGCGTGCGGGCGACCTTTAATCGAATGGCCGAGGGCAGACCAGCGGAAACAGTTCTTGCTTTTTCGATATTCAGCATGAATGGCCTCCCTGCCGTTCATGGATGGCCTTAATCATTAGGCGCGCATCCTCCTTGCACTGATTCAAAACCATAAGGCATTGAAAGCGTAGTGATACGGGTTTACCTAACAAGTGCGAGCCCTGAGAGTTTATGTAGGGGCCTGCCTTAGCCAAGGAAACGTATCACCTTCTCTCCATACTCCAAATGGCCCTCCATTCTTTCCATCTCAAGTACGCTTCTAACTTCTTTTTCACGCACGCCGGCGGTCTTCGCTAATTCGGAAGGTCCAAGCCTGACCAGCTTTGCGCTGGGGCGCTTCCGGTCGATAATCGCAGACTTTCTCAGCTTATTGAGTGCAAACTTTACGCGGTCCGCTTGCGGCGCGTAGGCCATGACCAAGGCCAATTCATCGGTGTGGCGAATGCGCTTAACGAGCAAGCGGACAAGCCTATGAAGCAATCGCGGGTCATCATCTATCGCAGCAGAAAAATCCCCACGGCTTAGCCTAATCAATTCAACCTTGCTCTTGGTAATTGCGCCTGCGGATCGAGGCTCACCGTCGAGGAGTGACAACTCACCGAATAACTCGCCTTTGCATAGCGTCGCCAAAGTTAATTCCTTGCCGTCTGAATCTCTACGTGAAATGGACACTTCGCCCTGATCGATGATATACGCGTAGTCAGTTTCCATGCCCTCTTCGAACAGCTGCACACCGGGCGGCAGTAGAAGTCGTTCAAAACAGTCCGAGAAGGTATTCAGCCAAAAACTTTCAGATTCCTCGTCTAGCAATCCGCCGAAAGCCCACTCGTATGTTTTCTTGAACTCGGCAATCATCGGCACAACATGATTGCCAATCGATTCAACCCATCTGGGTTCGCCCAAGGCCTCAAAGCCCAGGCGACCATACATGGAAATCGTATCGTGGTTGACGGTGGCAATTAAATGGGTAGCGCCCCAGCTATGAAGTATGCCAGTTGCCGTTTTCAGTAACGCATAGATGACATTGCTGCGACGCATCCAGTTTTTGCGAACCGCCAGCATGCCGGCGCTGACAAAAATTGGCTTATTTTTAACTTTTTTGACCGCCTTTCTAACTTCGAGGCGAGCAGGGTGGAAATTAAAATACTTCTCCGATGGTAGCCCAACACTACTGTCCAGATTAACGCGAATGGTTCCTACCGGTTCGTCTTCATCATAGGCGATAATGTTCGCAACCCCGGGAAGCGCGTCAAATCGATCCGATATACGTTGATCCGGAAAGCCACGGTCGCCGAACTTTTTATCCTCTGCAACATATACCTGATGACGTAGCCAGAAGACATTATCAAGCTCCTCGGCTGACCGCGCCACTTTGATTCTTATGGCCATGCCTACCTCCAAGCGTTCGCTCGACTTTGATTTAACCTGTTTACTATTAGCTGAATCATTAGCGTACGGCCCTGTCTCTGTGACCCCGGATCATTTTGCTCTTTACCCCCATACGATGCAATGCGTCCCTTGCCAAGATTTCAGAGAGAGCCAGACGCTATACGTAAGTTTTCCGCCTGTAGCGTTGAAGAGCGATCCATTCCGTTGATCGTCTCCACATCATCTTTCTATCTGTAGGAAACCTCTAAAATGACGAACGGGGCGATTTCTCGCCCCGTTCGATGCGCCAAAACTACTGCCAGTTCCTAACGGTCAAACCCCGTCAAGTCGTGGATCTGCAAACCGTTGCCGTGTTGCAGATACGCATCGACCTCGTAGATGACATTGGTCTTGTCAAGTTTTGTCTGATCGATATTGCCATCAGGCAAAAACAGGCTCGGCGTACTTGCATCAACACCATTGTAGATAGAGATGCGGTAGAAGTCGGGGCAATCGCAGTTCGCCGATTCGATGTTCGGCGGATCGCTCTTTTCGCCAAACCCTTCCGCCGGGCAGGCGTCCGGATATGTATCTCCATTCGGCCCCTCGCCTAGGTCATCAACATTGACCTCACACCAGTGGAAGGTGCCATCAAAGGTCTGGTTGCCATTCCCTTCGTCGGTGACGTTGGCACCACCGATCAACCAGGTTGGCGCGTTGCGACCACTCGCGATGCTCTTGAACGTCCCGATGCAGTCGAAGTCGAGCTGTTTGAGAGGCGAGGGTGGATTTCCGGACGGAAAGCAGGTGCCGGGATCGCTGCAGCGAATTTCAACGATTTCCGTGCCCGCCGGGGCGCTCCTCGTGCCGGCGTGGAAAACGAACTTACCCGCTGGCCCGCTCTGCTGCGAATGGCTCCACTCGCCCCAGGGCTGTGGACTCAAGGCTGTGCGAGCGCCGACCTGACCATGCATCTGGTAGCGATTGACCCCACCGCTGGTCAGGATCGCCTCCCCTTCCGCATGTGGCTTCCTGCCAGTATAGGCCATGAACAGTTCGCCATCGTCCGTATAGTCCTCGGTCACACCGCCCCCGGTGAGACGGCAGCCCAGCAGTTCCTCAATTGGCGAAACGTTAAAGGCGATATCAAAATTGCTGGAGATTTCAAACGGCGTATCCAGGTCGTTAACACCGCGCACACCGCCTGAAGCGGCAAATTCCACCAAACCGAAGGTGCCGGATGTGATCGGCGTGACATTGACGCCATCGCCGAGGCCGGCGTTGCCGTTGAAAAGCCGGCTCAACCCGCCATTGAAGTTGCCACCGAGAACCCCAGTGGAGACATTAAAGAAGGGCAATACCCTGTCCCCTGCCTGGGAAACCCATCCCTCACCCGGCCCGGGACTGGCCTCATCACCGCTCATCGGAAGGCCGTCTGGTCCCGCGAATCCAAGGGTCCAGAAATGATTCCCATTGGCAGCCGTAGCAATGAAGGCCTCTTCCACGGCATAGGGGCCTACGCTGACGTCGGCGGATGAAGGCGGCACGGTTTGCGGTGCCGCACCGTCATCCGGCCCCGCAGGCGGGAGCGCCGGCGCCGGATCGTCAAAATCAAAAGCCGCATCATTGGTGGCGTCCTCAAACATGACGACCATCGCGCCTGCACCCGGACTAAAGCCCACAGGTGCGGCGGTCTGCCCGCCGCCAAGATCGGCCTCAAATGCCGGGTCGGGAGCGAATGTGAGTAGATAACTGTCGTCATCCGTGTTGTCCAATCCATCCGGACCGACAAAGATGCGGACCTTGTCTGTGACTTTGATCTGGGCTACGCCGCTCCACTCATCATTGCCACTGATGCCGCCGACATTGGCGCTGGTGCTGTTGACCGTGTTTATGTCCAAGTGGGCTCGCAGCGAGTCGCCAACATCTATCTGACCGGGCGCCGCCACGGTATTGGGCGTATTGGCATCATTGTCCCAGTCGCCCGTTTGCCCAAGATTGCGGTCGATCAGGTACTCGCGATTATCATCGGAGGCGTGATTCGGCCCCTCGGTAATCAGTGACAGGACATCTCCTGCCGTTGCGCTTACCGACAAACACGAGACGAACAGCAAAATCGCCAGGTAAACGCTTCCTTTCAAAGTGTTACTTAATCTCATGATACATACCTCCAGAACCGTGTGAGATAAAACTCTCCCATCCCATTTGCCTGTGCGCCGCTCCTTATTCCCGAGCATCACCTGCAATTTCTTCGGCTAAGTTGTGAGTCGATGCATAAAGCCCCCCCAATGGCGACATTGGGGGGGCTTTATCAACTTGCCTGAAATTTCCGTTGAGCTTATAAGGCTCTGCGACGGCGGGCAGCAGCTGCCAGGCTGAGAAGCCCCATCCCCATCAGGGCCATGGTGCCGGGCTCGGGAACCGCATTGAACGCGATATCGAAGTTGCTCGTAATTTCAAAAGCTGTGTTTACGTCGTTCACCCCGCGAACATTGCCTGAAGCTGCGAATTCCACATTCCCGAAGGCGCCTAAAGTGGTTGGAAGAATCGTCCAGGCATCAGCAATACCCGCATTCCAGGAAAGACGGGTGAGGCCGGCATTGAAGCCACCACCGGCAACACCGGTAGAGAATCCAAAGGCGGAGAGTATATTCTCAGTTCCTGCACCCAGATTGCCCTGATATAGCCATCCCTCGCCGGCAGCGGCGTTCGGATCAATGATGCCGTCCCCGTCGCCATCATCGAAGGCACCCGTCGCCCCGGTGAAGCCCAGGGTCCAGAAGTGCCCCCCATCGTACGCCGTGGTCATAAACAACTCCTCAGTTGCAACGAGGCCTGTGCTAACATCTTCCCAAGACGGCGGCGGTGTCGCATCATCCGCATTGCCGTAAATACCATCCGGCCCTGGGCCAGCAGTGGTGGTTCCATCATCGAACGGGTCGTCAGCCGTGCCCGCGATTCCATCCGGACCTAACCCAACCGCCGCCAAGCCCAGCGCGGCGGCCGCCGGATCATCGAAGTCTGCTGCAAAATTGTTCGTGCTATCTTCAAAAAACGCGAACATGGCGCCGGCTCCGGGGACAAAGCCCGTGGGTGCGATAACACCGCCGCCCAGATCGGCCGCAAAGGCCGGATCGGGGCCGAATACGTAAACGGGTATTGTACCAGCAGCGCCAAAGTCAACAATCGACTTATCAACAACAATGGCCTGAAACAGTCCGGTCCACTCGTTAACACCGGTGGCCCCGCCAACATTGGCTGCGGCCGAGTTTAACGTATTCATATTAAAAATCCCGCGCAGGGAGTCACCGATATCGAGAGACCCAACCGCAGCGATCGTGTCAGGGGTCAAGGCGTTATTGTCCCAGTCGCCCAATACACCGAGGTTGCGGTCGATCAGGTATTCGCGGTCATCATCCGATGCGTGGTTTACGCCTTGATCAAATAACGACAGCACCGGTGCTGCCTGCGCCGAGCCCAAGCCAAACCCCATTAAAAGAGGCAGCGCAACTAACGTTCCAAGTAATTTATTCATATCTCTTCTCCTTAGATGTTCTCAACGAGAACCAAAATAAAAATGAGTCGACCAAAAATAAGCAAGCACCGTGCCACGGCCGGCATGAATAACACAACTATCTGATATATATACATATTTCAATATTTCTTGGTGACGCACCATAGATGCCGATATCAACTCAAGACTCAAAGTGTAAAAAAACCTGACAGTAAATCGCCCCCTTTCAGGCCCCTTTCAATGGCGATAACATCGTAACTAATTGATATTATTCTATATACTACGATATATGCGAAATTTAGAAACTGTAAAATTTTCCGACAAATAGAGCGGATAAAACAGGGCTATTCAGGCAATCAGCAGCGGAAGTATTCTCGTAATCTATTGTTATTAATAGTTATATCATAGTATTTAGAAACTGTAAAAGTTTCCGGAAATTGGGTAAAAATCGATATTGCGTCGCATCGGCTTACGCTTACGGCAACAACAGCTCCGCCAGCGGCCTTCTCAGCGAGCGAGCCTGTTGCTGCCGCGAGGCCGGCCATCCCACGCGTCCCATAAACAACGGGCTCTCCGGATCCTCGCCCGCCAACGCCTCTTCAAGCCGCGAGGCAAGCGCATCCGCCTTTTTCGCCATCGATGCATCCTTTGTAAAAGCAATGCCATGCCTGCCGTAGTGGGCGAAACAAAGCGGCGCAAGAAGCGGTTGCATCACCAGCCCCATCCGCGTGGCCGATAACCAGAAACGTTGCAGAAGCTGCCCCGCCCGCAGCAAGGACAAGCGCTCATCATCCAAAGGCGGCGATTCTCTCCGCGTCACCACGAAAATGGCGGCGGAAGACAAACCCGGCATCCAGTCCAGCTCCAGGCGGGGCAGCACGGTACCGCCAAGAAACCGGTTCATAAAATGCATTTCTGACCAGCTTTGCATGACTCTCTGCATGATATTTAACGTTACCGCATCCACTCCGACCGCCTTGACGGGAACGCCATCCGTACTGAATTCGCGCTCCCAGTCGAGAATTCGCTGGTGCACCGGGAAACACTCGGGGATACGCAATCGAATGCTGGTGGACATGGCCATGATACGCGCCATGCGCCAGCGCTCAGCAAAGGTTTCAAACCATCGGACCTGAAACTCCTGGCCCAGGCAGGCCTCGAGTTCCTGCTTCTGCTCGGCGGTGAGGGCAGTCATTCGGTAGCGCCTGCGGTTCACGGAACGAATGGTGAGGTACGGTAACAAAGAATCCTCACTGACTCCTTCTGACCTGGGGAAGTCCACCTCCAGCCGGTGTTCATGCTGCGCAAGCGCCTGATAACTCCAATTCATGGCGCGCCCAAAGCGGCTTGCGGCAACACGAAGGCTCTCGAGCAGGAAGCCGAAGGAGAGCATGGAAGGTCGTCCCTCATAGTCGTAGACATCCTCCCCTACCTCATCCCGCGCATGCACGATGATTTTATCGTCTGCTTTGATCTCGAAGCGCCAGGGCTGGGCGTTGTCACCGCTCGGTGCCCAGCGGGCCAGATCGAGAATCTGCTCGATCTCCGAGGCGGCGATCGAAATTTCTTCGGGGCGTGCGCTGCGAGACATGCGCGCATACATGCGATAACCAATGTGCCGCCTCAGGGTCTGAATGGGATTGTGATTGCCCCAGGGCATCCAACCACGCGCCAGCTTGCCTAAATAAGGATCGAACTGCTGGTAGCGCGGTGCTGCGCGGATCGGACCACGGCCTAGCAATATCTTGAGGGCATCCGTTGCGGCTACCGCCGCACATAGCTGGCAGGCCATGCCGGTGGATGGTCCCCGGTGGCCAATGAGGTCGACCCGGCTGGGGTCGACCAGATAAGGACGATGCAAACCTTTTGGGCTTAGGCCGACAAGGAAGTTGACTTGCTGACGTTCACTGGAAAGCCCGTCGAGATGGAAGTATTCCTCGAAGCTCATGCACCCGGGCATGAACACCAGCCAGGCCACCCCCATGCCGATCGGCGCTGCCGTGATGGCAGGAATGCCGAGTTCGGCGCAACGTGCAAAGAGCCGGGTCCTTATCCCAAGGACAAAGAAGTCCAGACCATCGATGTAGAGATCAACACCCCGCAGAAAATCATCAAGATTTCCCTCATCAACGCCGTTCGAATAGCAGGTGATAAGTGTATCGGAATTGATGTCCCGGGCCATCTCCGCTAACACTTCTACTTTCGGCCGTCCAAGGCTGCTCAAGGTGGCGCCGGTTTGCCGGTTGAAATTCGCAGCTTCGAAGGCATCCAGGTCTGCAATGTGAAAAGCGCCTATGCCAAGGCGCACCAGAGTGAGCAGATGAGCACCTCCGACCCCGCCCATGCCGGCAATAGCGATTCTCTTGCCGCGCAGCACCTGTAGCTCGCGCTCAGTAAGCCAGCCGATGTTGCGGCTGAAGGCCTCTTCATAGCTGAATTGGGAGGCCATAATCTATTTGTTGAGTGATTCCAGCAAGGCTTGAGCCTCCTGCTTTTCGGCAAAGGCCGTATCGCCTTCCACCAGCTCACGCAGTATTTGTTGAGCCCGGTCTTTGTCACCATTACGTGACAGGGCCAGGGCCAGGTGATAACGAATCGTCGGATTTTTCGACGCCCTTTCCTCCGCCTTCTGCAGTAAGCGCGTTGCGCGCTCGTTTTTTCCCTGATTCAGCAGAAGCATCCCCATGGTATCCATCACGTCTGGCGCATCTGGGGCAAGCTTAAGCGCTCGCTCCGCATACGTTATGGCCTGATTCGGATCATCCTTGCGCAACAGCCAGGCCAGATTATTGAGCGCCGGAACGTGGTTCGGTGCCTGATCCACGACCTTGGCAAAAGCGGTTTCGGCCGCTTTCGATTGCCCAAGCGAAAGATAAGACTCGGCCAGCGCATAGCGTACCAGTAGATCCTCGGGTTGATCTTGCAGCCATGCCTCCAGCGTGGTCCTCGCCTGCTCCTGCTCGCCTGACTGCCAAAGAGCCTGAGCGTACGTAACGGTCAATTCGCTGCCGGGTGCCAGCTTTAGCGCCTCTGAATAGGCCTGGATCGCCGCCTGCGACTGGTTGCGGCGTGTTGCTATCCATCCTTCCAGCATATACACATCCGCATGACGCGGATGGCTCGTCTTCAGCTCACCCACAAGCTTGTCCGCTGCATCGGCCTTGTTCTCCAGCGTCAGCAAACGGGCCATGGCCAGCTTCGACAGGAAGTGCTCCGGATTAAGTCTCAGGGCCTGATTCAAATGTTGCCGCATCCGATTTAAATCGCCTGTTGCGCTGTGGGTTTTCGCGAGATAGTAGTGGGCGCCGACCGATCCAGGCCGGATCTGTAACAGTGTGCCAAAGGACGCCAGCGCATTCGCATATTCGTCCATGGCCAGTTGCGCCCTGCCAAGTTCTGCCAGAAGCAAAGGGTGTTTCGGGTATTCTTCCTCTACTTCTCTCATGAGAGTCAGCGCCCGAGACGGTTGGCCCAGACGAAGGTAATGCCTTGCCAACAGCACCCTGGGCTGCAATTCCGTGGGGTTCGCCTCCACGGTCTGCTCCAACCATATCTTGGCTTTTTCGATATTTCCTTCAGTCGCATCAAACGCAGCAAGTTCCATTAAAGCCGGGAGGTGCCCCGGATGGTGCTTCAATACTTCCTGGTAAAGGCTTTTTGCCTTATCGGTATTGCCATGCTTGATCTCCAGTCTGGCCAGTGCGCTTGCGGCACCTGGGTCGCCCGGCGCAACCTCCAAGGCCTCATTGAGCAAGGCCCTGGCATTCGAGTCATCTCCCTTCGCCATATACACGAGGGCGGTTAACGTGATAGCGGGGGCGTTACCGGGGTCCTTGGCTTGAAACCGTTTTGCTGCGTCGAGTGCTTTGCCGAACTCTCTGGCGCGCAAATATGAATATACGAGGAGCGTTTCAACTTGTTCCTGCTTCGCATCCAGTTCGATTGCCGCTTCAATTTCGCCGATTCCTTGCTCACGATCTCCCTGCATCATCAAGCTCAGCCCTAATTTCACATGAGTCGCCGCAGTTCCCGGCTGTAGAGCTACCGCTCTTTGTAAATACTCGATCCCCTCGCTTGTCTTTCCCTGCCCGAGGTAGCTAGTGCCTATAAGTTCCAGCACTTTCGCATCATCAGGATTGCTTGCCAATAACGGCTTCAGTACCGATATTGCATCGGCGAAATCTTTATCCTGCAACCGAGCAACGCCGAGCAACACACGTGCCGGGTAAGACTGTGGGAAGGCGTTTAGGAATTGGTAGAGTAACTGTTCAGCCTGCCGGTGTCCCTGCGCCGCATGGGAAGCGCCCAAAAATAAAACCGACGGCATATAATTTGGGTTTTGCTGCAACGCGCTTTCAAAATCGGCTTGTGCTTCCGCATATTGATTTTGCTTGAACTTAAGCAGCCCTTCAGCATGATAGCCAAGCGGCGAACGTGGCGCCCGTCTCTTAATCGCCGCAATGTCGCGCATCGCATCATCGAATTTTTCGAGATAGATGCGAACTTGCCCCCTTTTTATGTGGTCGGAAAGATTATCGTAGCGGTTGCTGATGGCGTTCGAGTATGCTTGTTCCGCTTCCTCAGCCTTCCCCTCATTGGCGCTCAAATCCCCCAACAGGCTCCATGCTGCCGCGTTACGAGAATTGATTTTGATGATTTTATCAACCTGTTGACGTGCATACTCAAACCGGCCCTCCATGCTAGCCAGCAGCGCCAGCCCAATTTGGGCCGATACCACATCGCTCTTGATGTCCAGAGCTGTGTTGAATTCCTTTGCCGCCTTTTCCAGATTCTTGTCAAATAAATGCGCTTCGCCTCGAATTGCATAAAGCTCTGCTTTATCCGCAAGCGCCAAGCTTTCGGGAAACTTCGTTTTCAGCAGCTCTTCCGTTTTTCCTTGCAGAAGCATGGCTTTTAGCAATGGCGTCAGGATCGCTTCTCGCGCCACTCCTAACTCCTGCGCGCGACGCAATTCCTTTTCTGCAGAGTTGCCGATACCTGTCTCGACATATATCTGACCGAGCAGCCAGCGTGCTTCCGGATTATTCGGGTTTTTTTGCAAGGCGCTCTTCAACTCGATCATGCTCGAGCGCAAATCACCTTGATCCTGGAAGTTCTTGGCGCGCTGTACGTGCTGCGCATCGGTAAACTCCATTTCACCACAAGCGTTCAATCCCAGGATGGCTATACACACGGCTATCCAGATAGCCATGAACATCAGGGCGTGGACTTTGCCGCCCTTTATTTTACTCTCAAACATTCCCCTTCCCCTTTTCCCGCAGTAGAGAACTTCCTATACGATTGAAAGCTTCTCATTGCAACGATTCAAGCAAAGATTTCGCATTCCCTTTATCGGAAAAATCGTGGCCGGAGCTCAGCAGGCGTTCCAACTCCTTGCGCGCTTCGTCCTTGTCACCGCTCTTGTGCAGCGCCACCGCCAGATGATAGCGGACATCGGGGATATGCGGCGCTTTTACAGCTGCGTCCTGCAGCAACGCTAACCCCCGCTTCACCTGCCCCTGGTTTACCAGAATCCAGCCAAGCGTGTCGGCAACTTCCGGTCGATTGTCAGACAATTTGTAGGCTTTTTCGGCATATTCAAGACCGCGCGCATCGCCCTGCTCGTGATATAGCCACGCCAGATTGTTGAGCACTTCCATGTTGTCGGACTGCTTCTCCATGATGCGCTCGTACTCACTGATGGCCTCGCTGGGCTTGCCCTGTGTCTGGTATCGGGCTGCCAGCACAAACCGCACGCCCAGATCATCCGGTTGACGCTCCAGCCAGTCCCGCAAGACCGTCTCGCCCTCGTCGGCTTTGCCAATACGATGCAAGGTTCTGTATTGCATCATGGCCAGCTGGCCATTGGGATTGATCACATAGGCGCGCTTGAAGGCCTTGGATGCGGCATCAAAATCTTCGGACTTCAAATGAACCTGTCCCTCGGCGATGTGGCCCTCAGACTTTTCAGGATAAACCGACTGGACATGCCTGGCCTGTTTGAGCGCCTCATCCAGACGCCCGTCCCTGAGCTCAAGATCAGCTAGCGCCACCAAAATCGGCAGGTTGTCTTTTTGCAGCTCCAGCGCCTGAAGGAGGCTCACCCTGGCTCCGGCATAGTCCTCCTGCCGCGCGTAAGCCTGCGCCAGGGCGTAGTGCGACTCCGCTGAATTGGGTTGTAGCTCAACCAGTTTTTTATACTCATTGACCGCGCTTGCCGCCTTATCGGCGGCCAACAGGGTGGATCCATACATGTGCAATACCGAGGGATTCTTGGGGTCGACCTCCGCCATGGCGCGCGCCTCTTCCAAGGCTTTCAGATGATTTCCCTGTGTCAGGTAATAACGGCTTAGGAGCATTCTCGGCTCAGTCGCCTTGGGATTGGCGTCGCGCGCCTTTTTGACCCACTCCACGGCTTCTTCCGGCGCGCCCTCCACCTCAGCCAGACGACCCAAGGATAACAAGGCCGCCATATTTGTCGGAGCCTGTTGCAACACTTTTTCATACTGCCCGCGGGCAGCGGCGAAATCCTTTTCTTCTTCGGCCATGCGCGCCAGGTTGATATTCGCAACCACGAACTTCGGTTCGATCTCCAGCGCCCGCTGGTAAGTTTTCCGCGCGGCTTCACGCTCGCCCTTCCCCAGCTGCGCGGCGGCGATCAGGTTCACGGGCACCGGGTTGTCGGGCAGCTTTTTGGCCAGCGCTTCAGCCGCCATCAGGGCCTTGTCGAAATTTTTGCTCTGCAAATGCACCAGCACAAGCATGGCATCGGCTTGGGCAAGGTCCGAATCCAGCTCCACCGCTGATTCCAGTTCTGATACGGCCAACTCGGTTTTGCCCTGGGCGAAATGGCTCAGGCCCAACTGCGTGCGAATGGCAGCGGCAGCAGGAGAGATAGCGGCAGCTCTCTCCAGCATCTCAGAGCCGCGCACATAATCCTTCTTTTCCAAATACGCCGATCCAAGCATGGCCAGAAACTGCGGATCTTTAGCCGCGCTTTCCATCATCGGTTCCAGCACATCGATTGCGCCCGCTGAATCCTTGCGCTTGAGCCGCGTGGCCGCCAGCAGTTTGGCTGCTGGAAGATGGTTGGGCACGTGCTTCAGATATTTGGATAAATGCGTTTCGGCCGACTCGAACTGACCTTGCGTATATTTGATCGATCCCAGTAACAGATGGCTTGCTAGATGGCCAGGCGCTGCCTGCAATATCTGTCCGAGAATATTTCCGGCTTTATCCATTTCTCGCTTCTGAAAAGCTACGACCGCTTTTAAATAATGCAGCATCAGCATATCGGGCGCCCACTGGGCAAGCGCCTCAATGGCGGCGCTAGCGGCCTCGGGATCGCCGCGGCCGACATCGATGGACGCCGTCCCCAGCAGCGCTCTGACGTTATGAGGCTGCAATGCCAGCGCCCTGGAATAAGCTTCCAGCGCCTGATCCAGCTTGCCATCAAGCCTGTGCAACTCGCCCTTAAACACCCATGCGTCGGCACTCTTTGGGTTGACGGCCAAGGCCTGGTTCACATGCTGCCCAGCCTTGTCAAAGGCCTTTTCACTCACGGCCAGGCTGACAGCCGCCAATAAACCATCCACGCCCTCGGGCGAGAGCTTCAATGCCTGATTGATCTCCTCGCGAGCCTTGTCCAACTCACCCAGGCTCAACCTGGCCTGGCCGCGCACGGCGTGAATATCCGCTTGCAAGGACTGGCCATCGGCATCATCGACCTTCGCGTGTTCAAGCGCTTTCTCAGCCTTACCCTGCGCCAGAAAAGCCTTACCCAACGGCACCACCCAGTCTTTGCGATTCAGGCCAAGTTCCCTGGCGCGGCCAATTTCCTTCTCGGCCGATGGCCCGTTATTGAGTTCGAGGTAGATGCCGCCCAACATGATGCGCGCACCAGCATTATCGGGATTTTTCTGCAAGGCGTTCTTCAGCTCGATCATGGCCGCCTTGACCTTGCCCGACTCCATGTACTGCTGAGCTGCGGCGACATGCTTCTGCCCATCGTCGGCTATCGCCATAGCTGGCCAAGCCAGACTGGCAAGGACCATTCCACCTATGAGAATGTAATAATGTAGAGGCTTAACCCAGCTGTTCATGATCGTCTCCAGTCACTGGCTTACTTAAACCATTATTTCCTTAAGCCATACTTATCAAGCAGGGCATATAGCGTGGGCCGGGTGACGCCCAACAGGTCAGCCGTGTGCGTCAGATTCCCATCGACATAATTCAGCGTCCACACGAGCGCGTCGCGAACGGCGTCATGCTTGACCTGCTTGATGGTGCGCGGCGTGATCTGCTGCGTCGATGCGGCCAATTCCAGATCGGCGGCTCTGATTTGATCTCCCTCGGCCATGATAACTGCTCGTTTGACGCGGTTGTCCAGCTCGCGCACATTGCCCGGCCATTCGTATTCCTCGATGGCCGCCACGGATGCCTCTGCCAGGCGACAGGATCGCCCCTGCTCCTTGGCATATTTATTCAGAAAAAATCTGGCCAGGGCCAAGGCGTCGCCGCGGCGCTCGCGCAAAGGCGGGACGTTCAGAGTGATCTCACAGATGCGGTAAAAAAGATCCTCCCTGAATCCGCCTTCCTTAATAAGCTTATTGATATCCTGATGGGTAGCGCATACGACGCGTACATCAACGGGGATTTCCGTCCTGCCGCCTACTCGCTCAATGACCCGTTCCTGCAAAAAGCGCAGCAATTTGGCTTGCAAGGCCATCGGGAGATCACCGACTTCATCGAGGAAGAGCGTGCCTCCGTTGGCATATTCGATCTTGCCCCGGGTCTGCTTGGCAGCACCGGTGAAGGCCCCCTTTTCATATCCGAACAGTTCGCTTTCAAGCAGGTTCTCCGGAATCGCTGCGCAGTTGATAGCAACAAAGCTGCCCTTTGCCCGTCCGCTCAGTCGATGCAGTGCGCGGGCGACCAACTCCTTGCCCGTGCCGCTTTCACCGATGATCAGAGTCGTGGCATCCGTTGGCGCCACCTTCTCCACCGTGCGGCATACCTGAGTCATTTCCGGCCCAATCGCGATCATGCCTTCCATGGATTCTTCGGGCCGTTCCGCCAGCTTGCGGTTTTCCTCTTCCAGCTCATAAAGCCGCTGGGCCCTGCCAATGATATGCCCCAGAATATCGCTATCGATAGGCTTCTGATAAAAGTCGTAAGCCCCGAGGGAAATGGATTTCAAAGCATTTTCGCGATCTTCATTACCCGT
>Ga0316187_10002771_pt1 | contig 15289 bp, 13 predicted proteins | sample CroRivburrow1_MG_FD_204927 | JGI IMG/M metagenome (GOLD analysis project Ga0316187, IMG submission 204927) | Coastal sediment microbial communities from Maine, United States - Cross River worm burrow 1 | ecosystem: Environmental > Aquatic > Marine > Coastal > Sediment | place: USA: Maine... | reverse complement strand
GTGCGGCTCACAAACCTGGACACGGGTCCAGTAACCGGCTTGCCGGCAAGTCGGGCAATCGCAGGGCCGGTCAAGCTCAAGCCTGCTATGTAATAAGGCGATGTCTACAGGGAAGCCTTTGGGGAGAATGATGAAAGTATTCACGAAATTCGCAATTGCAGCAGGTGCCGTGGTCTTGTCTGGGCTTTTGCCGTCCACCTCCTGGTCACAGTCCGTCGACAACGACCCTGTCATTGAAACCCCTCAAGATGCCGTAGATACGCCGCCAACCTTCGAGGAAAAACTCAAGCTGGCTGACGAGGGCGATATCGACATACAGATTTCGCTGGCCAAGGATTACCTGTCAGGTGACAACAACACGCCAGTACGGCCGGTGGATGCAGCACGGTGGCTGACCAAGGCGTCAGAAAAAGGTAATGCGGAAGCGCAGTTCCTGCTGGCAAATCTGTTACGCGAAGGCGCAGAGGGTCTGAAAGCCAATGAGAAAAGCGCAGTCACGCTGTATGCCAGCGCGGCTGACAAAGGACACATTGAAGCAGCTTATTGGGCCGCCGACGCTTACCATTACGGCAAAGGCGTCAAAAAGGCAGAAGTCAAGGCGATCGGATATTATGAAAAGGCAGCTGATCTCGGGCATGTGGCATCCAAGAACAATCTTGGCCTGATGTACCTGCAGGGCAAAGGTGTTGACCGCGACCTGCAAACCGCTTTCCGGTTGTTCCGTGACGCTGCGACAACCGGTAATTCATGGGGCCAGAACAACCTTGGCGGCATGTATGAAATGGGTTGGGGGACAGTAAAGGACACAGCCAAAGCGCTTCAATTCTATCAAAGATCAGCCGCTGCCGGAAACATCCACGGAGCCAGCAACATGGTGCGGCTCAGGGCCGTTCTCGAGGTTGCTGCCAAGGCCGAAGCTGCTGAGCAGCCAACCACTGACGTACCAGATACTGCATCAGATGCAGTGCCTCAGGCCGGTGGAACGCCTGATCCGGATGTGAATACCCAGCCTCCTGCAGAAACCCAAATCTTGGGCGGATCCTCGACCAACTAGAGCGAGATGGGTTCAATCAAAACCATGCGGATATGGGTTATTCGATAATAGTTTCCGGGCCGGCAATCAGACCCGACAGGTCGGGCACCGTTTCGGACTGAGACATAGTCAGGATCTGGTCTATCAGGTCATCCGGGGCCGGGTGCCGGCCGTGAACCAGCAGGCCCCGCGCCTTAGCCACCATGTCATGATGCGACAGCGGCAATTCCGGATCGCCGCGCGCATCAGCCACCTCATGCGAGGTCACGGTTCCGTCCTGCAGTTCGACCTCCACACGGCTGCCCCAGTGCAGCGGATAGGCTGACTGAAACTGCCCGACGGCGGACACCGCGGTCCGTGAACGCAGGTCACTCGCTTCAGTGCGCGCCTCAGCTTCGAAGTTATCGAATGCCACGGCACCTCTCAACAGTGCCGTTGCCACGCAGTGTTGCAGGGAAAACTTGCCTGCATAGGCAGTTTCAACCTGCGCCCGGTCACACAGATCAAGCGCTGCCTGGTAGGCGAAAATCCTGATTGACCGGATGGCTGCGCCTTGCGGCAATTGCCGATGAATTTCCAGCCCACATTCAATTGCAGGATGCGTGTGCCGGCACGATGGCCATGGTTTGATTGACGTTTCATGCAATTGCCATTGATCGTCTTCAGCCGGCAATAGCAGTGTTTCATCCGGGTTGGGGCAGGTTGCCCTGTAAAACCCCCGGTCACCTTCAAGAATTTCCGGCGCACCTGTGAAGCCCTGGTCAGCCAAAGTTGCGGCAACAAGACCTGCCTCGGCACCGCGCCCTGCATGCAGATGCTTGGTTTCAGCACCTGTGTCGAGAAACTGCCACAGCCCGGCTGATTGTGATCCGGCATTGCCGAGCGCATTTACGCAGGCTGCTTCATCGAGGCCCAACAGACTGGCAACCGCCATGGCGGACCCGAACGGACCGCATGTCGCGGTGTTATGCCAGATCCTGTAATGTTCCGGTCCGACACTCATACCAACCCGGCAGCAGGCCTCAAACCCTCTCAATATCGCTGTTAGAGCCGACTTGCCATTTGTACCTGCAGCCATGGCGAACACCGCGGGAACGACTATGCAGCCAGGATGCACCACGGATGCCCGATGCAAGTCATCGACTTCAAGAATGTGACACAAACCACCGTACAAAAACGATAACCTTGCTTTGTCAATTGCTTGGTTCGAGCCACGAGACATCGAGTGTTGCCAGGCCAGGAGTTTGCGCCCCGGCACAGAATTGCGACCCGCGACAATATTGGCAACCGCGTCGAGGGTGAACAAAGCCGCAGCCTGCAAGTCATGATCCGAGACAGGACGTGCGAGAATGGCCGCACTTAGCTGTGTGCTCAGCGATGAAGTCAGGTCGACGGGAGAAGGCATCTGGTTCATGGAAAACACTATAGATTGACTGTCTGCCGCAGGAAAGCGGGAAGCGAGACGACCTGCGCCGTCAAACTTTTGTTAACCGTGTTCCTGAACCTCGTCTTTACCGTCCTTGGCGCAAACTCGTTAAATGTTTAGCAAACCCGTTAGGGGATTGCAGACCAAACTACGGCGTTTAAACCTGGGAACACTGCGATCATGACAGATCAGAATTTGCGGCTGCCAACCCGCAGGAGCAGCGGATATTACTTCATCGGGGCAGGGCTGTTGTGCGCCGTTGCCATTGCGCTGGCCGGGTGCTCCGGCTCCGGTAAGAAAGATCCGTTCGCCGGTGTGGGTTCACCCATATGGGACGACGCGAAAGGTCCCATGCCCAAAGGCGGCGGCAGGCGTCATGTCGGCAAGTCCTACCAGGTCGCCGATATATGGTTCCACCCGAAACACGAGCCGAACTACAGCAAGACAGGTGTGGCGTCCTGGTACGGGCCGAAATTCAACAGGCGCATGACGTCCAATGGCGAGTGGTTCGACATGGAGCAACTGACCGCAGCCCACACCACCATGGAACTGCCGAGTTATGCCAAGGTCACGAACGTGGAAAATGGCCGTGAAGTCATTGTGCGGGTCAATGATCGCGGCCCGTTCGTGAACGACCGGATCATTGACATGTCCAAACGGTCTGCAGATCTGCTCGGGTTCCGGGGCAGGGGCAAGACGAAAGCCCATGTGCAGTATATCGGCCCGGCGCCCCTTGAAGATCCGACCTATGGCCATCTTGCCGCCATGAACCAGGAACTCAAGCGCCGCACACCTTTGAACGAGATGATCGCCAGTGCCAATCTGCGTGATGGCCGTTACGGCGGAAACCAGCCGTCATACAAAGCCGCCAATGCCGCGGCGTCTGCTGATTCCGGCACCGGCGGATACTATATTCAGGTGGCAGCCTTTGCTGACCCCGGAAACGCGCAGCGCACCAAGGAAGCCCTGGCCGATCTGGGCAGTGTGCAGGTCAAGCCGGCCAATGGTTCGTTCGGTCCACTGTACCGGGTCAGGGTCGGACCTCTGGACAATCAAGCCAGCGCGCAGTCTGCACTGGAGCAGGTCCGTGCCCGCGGTCACCATGACGCTGTAGTGAATTCCACATTCAACTGATTGGTCTACTGAATAGGGCGACCTGTTGATTGCGTGCGCGTGGACGCGTAATGTACGGAGAATCCATCAACTGCAATTAACGGCGGTCGCCATGCTAGAAACAGCAAGGTACAACTTCAACGCACAAGCCAGGTTCCTGCTGGCATGTGCAGTGATTGCCGTGGCGTTGCTTGTTGCTGCGCCTTGGAAAAATGCATCAGCCCAGGAACACGAGACCGCTGCCGATTATGCCATCGTAATGGACAGCAGGTCCGGCAAGGTGCTGTTTGAAAAAAATGCCGATGAGCTGGTGCCGCCGGCAAGCATGAGCAAGATCATGACCATGATCATGGTCTTTGAACGGCTCAAACTCGGCCGGCTCAAACTCACTGATGAATTCACCATAACCGAAGATGCATGGCGCAGGGGAGGGGCACCGTCGCGCAGTTCCACCATGTATGCCGAAGTAGGTTCGAAAATAGCGCTGTCTGATCTCATCAAGGGTGTCACCGTTCACTCCGGCAATGATGCTGCAATTGCGATAGCGCAAGCCATTGGCGGCACCGAGGACGGCTTCGCCGATGACATGACCAGACGCGCGCGCGAACTCGGACTGCCAAAATCAACGTTCAAGAACGCCACGGGCCTGCCTGCTGAAGGCCATCTGTCCACCATGCGTGAACTGGCCAGCCTGACCCGCTACATCATTGAAGTGTTTCCGCAGTACTATAAGTATTACGGCATACGTGAATTCACCTGGAACAATATCACGCAACAAAACCGCAATCCGCTGCTGGGAAATTATCGCGGCGCTGACGGGGTCAAAACCGGTTACATCAGGGATTCCGGTTATGGCATGATAGGCTCCGCCGAGCGCGAAGGCAGGCGCCTGATCGTTGTCGTCGGCGGCTTGAAGTCGAGACGCGAACGTGCTGAGGAGGCGGAACGGCTACTTGATTTCGGCTTCAGGAAATTTCGTGCTGTCCGGCTGTTTTCAGCAGGCGACACCGTTGGCCAGGCCCGTGTCTGGGGTGGCGAGGAGCCTTCGGTGAAACTGGTCACAAAAAGTGACATTCTGACACTGCTGTCAGAAGAAGAACAGGCCACAGCGGAAGTTCAACTCGTCTATTCCGGTCCACTGAAGGCACCAATCAAAGCCGGAACCGCAATCGGTGTTGTGCGAATCCTGACCGACGGCAAGCTGGTATACAAAGCTCCCGTACACACCAAAACCAGCGTTCCTGCCACCGACAGCATATGGAAAAAGGCTCTCGATTCAGCGCTTTTCATGGCCCTCGGTGGTTGATAGTTTAAGGCCCACATGAAACGGGCACTGTTCATTACGTTTGAAGGCGGTGAGGGCACCGGCAAGAGTACGCAGACCGCGCTGCTCGCTGAACGGTTACGCCGGTTGGGCAACCGGGTCGTCGAAACACGCGAGCCCGGCGGATCACCGGATGCGGATGCAATCCGGCAATTGCTGGTCAGCGGCGAGACCGGCCGGTGGAGTGCAACAGCGGAAATACTGCTCAATTACGCCGCGCGAGAAAGCCATCTGCGGCAGACCATCATTCCCGGCCTGGAAAATGGCGCAATCGTCATCTGCGACCGCTTTGCCGACTCGACGCGGGCGTATCAGGGCCATGCCGGCAAGGGTGACAAAGACCTGATCGAGCAACTTGATCGCAAGATCGTCGGCGATACCCAGCCTGACCTCACTTTGGTGTTTGACCTTGATCCGCGCCTTGGTCTCGAAAGAGCCGGTCTGCGCGGCGGTGATGACCGTTTTGAGCGCAAGGGCCTGGAGTTCCACAACAGGTTGCGGGACGGTTATCTGGCTGTTGCCGCAAAATTTTCCGCCAGATGCAGTATCATTGATGCATCCGGTTCAATCGACCAGATTGCAGCTTCGGTCTGGCAAGCTGTAGAGCCTCACCTCGAGGACGCTGCGCGATGAGTGCAAAGGACGACGAACAAACCGACCCGCGCGAAACGGTTCTGCATCCCCGCCATGGCCAGCATCTCGTCGGTCATGCCGAAGCCGAACAGCATCTGCTGGACGCCTATCACTCCGGCCGGTTTCATCATGGCTGGCTGATTACCGGCCCTCAGGGAATTGGCAAGGCCACACTGGCCTATCGTCTCGCCCGCTACCTCTTGCGCTATCCTGATCATGAAACGGCTCCCGCCGACACACTATCGGTACCTGCCGATGACATTGTCGCATCTCAGGTATCAGCGCGGTCCCATCCCGATCTGCTGGTGCTGCAACGTGACGTCGACAAGGGAAAACTCAAGGCGGGCATAACTGTGGATGCCAGCAGAAAGGCCGCAGATTTTTTTGCCAAGACCGCAGGTGCCGGAGGGTGGCGCATTGCAATAGTTGATGTCGCCGATGAAATGAACGCGGCCGCAGCCAATTCAATCCTGAAAACCCTCGAAGAACCGCCGGAAAAAAGCCTGTTCATCCTGCTGTGCCATGAGCGCGGCAGGTTGTTGCCGACGATCAGGTCCCGCTGCATTGAATTACCGCTGCACCCGTTATCACCGCAAGATACCGTAACAGCGCTTGATCTGTTGCCGGAAGGGTTGGGTAAACAGGCAATACCGCATGTTGGACTGGCCAATGGCAGGCCCGGCCTCGCCATGGCGCTGGCTGAAACCGGGGCAGGTGCCATCTTCGACCGGTTCGCCAAGGCAGCAGAAGCCGGCCGCCTCGACATGAAAACCCGCATGACCATAGCCAATGCCTTGCACGGCAGGGGGACCGATGACCGGTTCAATGTATTTTGCGCATTGCTTGACGGCTGGATTACGGCTGCCGCAGCCAGGGCCATCAGGGCATCGGCGGCAGTGGGACAAGGCCACGCACTGGCGAATGCCCACCAGACAATCGGGCATTCCATTCGCGAAACAAATGCCCTAAACCTCGACCGGCGCCTGACACTGCTGCAGGCGTTTGACCTTATCGAGCAAGCCCGCAAGGCATAAAGATTTCTACATGACCGAAAAGCCTACATTCTACATCACCACGGCCATTTCATATCCCAATGGCCCGCCGCATATTGGCCATGCCTACGAAGCTCTGGCCACGGACGCCATGGCGCGCTTCAAAAGGCTGGACGGCTACGATGTATTTTTCGTCACGGGCACCGATGAACACGGCCAGAAAATTCAGCAAACCGCCCAGAAGCAGGATCGCACCGCGGCTGAGTTCGTAGATGAAATGGCCCCAAAATTTGAGGCCATGGTCAAGGCACTGAACTGTTCCAACGATGACTTCATCCGCACCTCCGAGCCGCGTCACTACGAGGCCGTCCAGACGATCTGGAAAAAGATGGAGGCCGCCGGTGATATCTATCTCGACAAATATGCCGGCTGGTACTCGGTCAGGGACGAAGCCTTTTATGGCGAGGACGAACTTGAAGACCGCGATGGTGGCAAATATGCGATCAAGACCGGCACCCCCGTCGAGTGGGTGGAGGAAGAAAGCTATTTCTTCAGACTCTCTGCGTATCAGGACAAGCTTCTGAAGCTGTATGACGAGCACCCCGAATACATCGGCCCGTCCGAACGCCGCAATGAGGTAGTCAGCTTCGTCAAGAGTGGCCTGAAGGACCTGTCGGTATCACGCACGACCTTCGACTGGGGTATTCCGGTCCCCGGTGCCCCCGGCCATATCATGTATGTCTGGGTCGATGCGCTGACCAACTACATGACGGCAACCGGTTATCTCACCGATGATCCGCAGTTGGCAAAATACTGGCCCGCGGACGTGCACATCATCGGCAAGGACATTGTCCGTTTTCATGCTGTGTACTGGCCAGCCTTCCTGATGTCTGCCGGTTTACCCCTGCCCAAACGGGTGTTCGGTCACGGCTTCCTGTTCAATCGCGGTGAGAAGATGTCAAAGTCGGTCGGCAATGTCGTTGATCCGCAATCGATGATCGACCAGTACGGTGTCGACCAGGTGCGGTATTTCTTCATGCGTGAAGTGCCGTTTGGCCAGGACGGCAATTACAGCCACGAAGCCATTGTGAACCGGGTCAATGCCGATCTTGCCAATGACCTAGGCAACCTGGCGCAGCGCTCATTGTCGATGATCGCCAAGAACTGCGAAGCTAAAGTGCCGCTTCCGGGAGAATTGACAGCCGAAGACAATGAGATTCTGAGCGCAGCGGATGCGCTGCTGCCGCAGTGCCGTGAGCACCATGAGGTGCAGGCGCTGCACAAGTCGCTGGACGCCATCTGGAAAGTCGTCGCGGATGCCAACCGGTATTTTGCCGGCCAGGAACCCTGGGCGCTGAAGAAAACCGACCCCGAACGCATGGCAACGGTCCTGTATGTGACAGCTGAAGTCATCCGTCAGGTTGCAATTCTGGCACAACCTTATATGCCGGCAGCGGCAGCCAGACTGCTTGACCTGCTGGTGGTGCCGGAAGATGCCAGAAGTTTCGCACATCTGGGCGAGGCAGGCAGGTTGCAATCAGGTGGTGAACTGCCAAAACCGGAAGGCGTGTTTCCGCGTTACGTAGAAGAAGACCCGGCCTGAACAAAGAGCGCGACGTATAATGACACCCGCCATCGTAGACAGCCATTGCCACCTCGATTTCGATGTCCTGCATGACGACATTGCCGGTGTGATTTCCCGCGCCCACGAGTCTGGCGTTCACCTGATGGTATCGATCTCGACCAGGGTCAGGAATTTTGATGCCGTTCGCACCATTGCGGAGTCCCATGAAGAGGTGTTCTGCACTGTCGGAACGCACCCGCATAACGCGGCGGAAGAACCCGACGTCACTGCCGAACAGCTGGTTGCGCTGGCCCAACACCCCAAATGTATCGGCATCGGTGAAGCCGGGCTGGACTACCATTATGACAATTCACCACGCGATATGCAGGCCAAGGGCTTTCGCACCCACATCGCCGCTGCCCGTGAAACCGGACTGCCTCTGGTCATTCATTCGCGCTCGGCTGAAGCAGATACGGCAGATATCCTGGAAGACGAAATGGGGAAGGGGGCGTTCAAGGCGCTTCTGCATTGCTTTTCTTCCGGCATGGAACTGGCCGAACGCGGCCTGGCAATCGGTGCTTATCTTTCGTTTTCTGGCATCCTGACATTCAAGACGGCAGAAGCCATCCGGGACGCGGCCAGATTATGCCCGCTCGACAGGATGCTGGTCGAAACCGATGCGCCCTATCTGGCGCCGGTGCCGCATCGTGGCCAGAGCAATGAACCGGCCTACACCGCCCACACGCTGGCCCACCTGGCAGATGTCAAGGGTATGAGTGTCGAAGAAATGGCCCAGATCACGTCGGACAATTTCTTCCGCCTGTTTGACAAGGCTCCGCGGCCTGCCGTTTACGGGGTCGCGGCATGAGCCGGACGTTGACCATTCTGGGCTGCGGGTCTTCCGGTGGCGTACCGCGCATCGGCAACAACTGGGGCCAGTGTGACCCGAACGAGCCGAAAAACCGCCGCAAGAGATGTTCCGTTTTGCTCGACAAGCGGGAAGGGGACGCCCTGACCCGTGTTCTGGTGGATACCACGCCTGACCTGGTCTCACAGCTCAACAGCGCTGATGCAGCGGCTCTTGACGGGGTCTGGTTCACTCATGAACACGCAGATCACACTCATGGGATCGATGATCTGCGCCAGGTTGCAATCAACATGCGGTCAAGGGTCAGCGTGTGGGCCGAACGAGATACTGCCGACATGCTGATGTCACGCTTCAGTTATTGCTTTATGACACCGCCGGGATCGTCCTATCCGCCCATACTGGAAATGAATGGTATCGAGGCCGGCAAGCCGGTGTCCACAATTGGTGAGGCGGGCGAAATAAGCGCAATGCCGTTTGCCGTAAACCATGGTGACATCGATGCGCTGGGGTTTCGCATCGCCGACGTGGCTTACACGCCCGATCTCATCAAGGTGCCGGACCACTCGATGCAATACCTCGAAGGCCTGGACATCTGGATTGTCGACGCGCTCCGGCGCACGCCGCATCCAAGTCACTTCAGTCTTGAAGACGCGCTTCGGTGGATTGAGCGCATGAAACCGAAACGCGCCATATTGACCAACATGCACATTGATATGGATTACCAGACCTTGTGCGGCGAACTGCCGAAAAATGTCGTCCCCGCGTACGATGGGATGGTCGTGGATATCGGCTGACAGTCTCGATCTCAATCACCCTTCCATACCCGCCATTACCCTTGACGGCGCATGCCCCATGGCTTTGCCAAAGGCGGCAGAGAATGCACTCGGACTGCGGTAGCCATGCAGTTTCGCGACCACCGACACTGGCACGCCTTGCGATAACGCCTCAAGCGCACTTTGAAAGCGGACACGCTGACGCCATTGAATGAAGCTCATTCCCAGATCGCGTTCAAACAGCCGCGCCAGGGTCCGTGCAGACGCGCCGGCGACTTCAGACCAGCCATCCAGTGTCCTGCGATCCGAAGGATCTGCAAGAAGCTCCGCACACACCTTTTGCAGTCTGGCGTCCCGGGGAAGGGGGACATGCAGCGAAAGCGCTTGTGCCAGATGAATTTCCTGCTCGATCAATTGAGCAATGAGACTGCCGCGACTGTCGGGGCCATAAGCAACAGGTTCATCGCCCAGGGCCAGGATCAGTTCCTTCAGCAAGCCTGGAACAGCCACTACGTTCAACCCCTGCGGATGCTCTCGGACAGCAAGCGGGTCAATATACAAGGTGCGCATGTCAACGTTGCCATGCATGCTGACTGAATGCGGCAGCCCGGCGGGTATGTAGGCGGCGCCGTCCGGCGGCACGATCCATGCGTCCTGCTGCGTTCTCAGTCTCATGACACCGCTTATTGCATACAGCAGTTGAACACGGTCGTGCTTGTGCAGTGGAATGGAAAAGCCATCGGCAAAGCTTTTTGCCATTACCGCTATCGGTTGCGGCAAGTCCTGGTAGTCGTCCGGGTTGGTGCTGCGCGGGTTGGCGATACTCACAGGAACCGTCCTTTCCATAACAACATAAGATTGGCAGATTTTCGACGAAGTCTGGCATGACATCGAAAAACAGACAAACCTATTATAAGACCACACCCGGCGAGACCGCCGGCACCAATGAAGGTTTCATCTCCGTGACCAGAGATCGCTGTTACTTCCTGCTGCTGAATATCGGGCATTTCCTCGACCACCTGTTCACCCTGATATTTGCAACCGTGGCGGCGCTGGCGCTGCACCGGGAGTGGGGGGTCGGTTATGCCGAACTGCTTGTGTATGCGACGCCCGGTTTCTTTGCCTTCGGGCTTTTTTCGCTTCCCGCCGGCTGGCTTGCCGACAAGTGGAGCAGGGACGGCATGATGGTTGTTTTCTTCGTCGGCATCGGCCTGTCGGCGATTGCCACCAGCTTTGCCGCGACGCCGATACAAGTTGGCTTTGGCCTATTCGTGATCGGCATGTTCGCCGCAATCTATCATCCGGTCGGTCTCGCCATAGTCACCATGACCTGGCGCAATACCGGCATGCGCATCGCGGCAAACGGTGTCTGGGGTAATCTGGGAGTGGCCTGCGCTGCCCTGATTACCGGCTATCTGATCGACAATGGCGGCTGGCGCATGGCGTTCGTATTGCCCGGCATTTTCTCCATTGCGACCGGCCTGGCATACTTCGCCCTGCGGCACGATGCCATCCGTACTGATCGATTGACCTCCAATCCAGTTGGCCAGTTTTCAACGGCGGTTCCGTCACCGGCAAATAGGTCATTGCTGATACGTGTCTCGGCAATCGTGTTCCTGACGACTGCGGTTTCATCCATCATCTTCCAGTCAACAACATTCGCGCTGCCCAAGATTTTCGATGAACGCCTGCAAGGCCTTGCCAGTCAACTATCGGCATGGACACAGACCCTTGGCGAAACCGGTCAAGACGACACGGCTACCATGGTTGGTTCATTGGCATTCATCGTATTTGGGGCAGCGTCCATTGCCCAACTCATTGTCGGCAGCATGCTGGACCGGTTCGGCCCGCGACTGGTGTTCATGAGCGTGGCGGTAATGCAGCTGGTGTTCTTCTCACTGATGCCGGGCCTGACAGACGGCATGGCATTGGCCGTGGCGTTCGGCTTCATGCTGGGCGCATTCGGCCAGATACCGATCAATGACTATATGATCGGCAAGATGGCCAGCGGCCCATACCGGGCGCGCATCTACGGCATCAGGTATGTTGTTGCTTTCTCCGTGCTGGCCGTGTCATTGCCGCTGATTGCGCTTGTCTATGAACACTGGGGCTTCGACATGCTGTTCCGCATCCTGGCCGGTGCCGCACTGCTGATCCTGTGCGCGGTCGCAGCACTGCCGCGCAAGCTCCCGACACCTGAGGCATCGACTGCTGCAGCGGAATAGGACTTATTCCGGCAGGCACTATAGGAATTGCCCAACAACCGCCTTTCCATCACATCAATATATTCCATAATATATATTATGCGAATAATGCTCTGGTGAGTATGACATAGGTCTGTGTCAGCCCATGACAGCTTGCAAGGCTCTATGTGCCTCTAGGTGCAACGCACCCTGCCAGGCACTCTGATGCTGTGCAGTATGGTAAGGTGTGTTTGGTCCCGGCTTGATCATATTGCCTGACGACGGGCTGAACGCGAGGCCCTCCACCGCACAGCCGCCCAAAAAGTCCTCTCCGCCCTTTCGGGTTTGATGGAGAGGTTGTCGAAAACATCAGTGACCATCGATTTTGCGTGAGCCAGTCCATGCAATCTTAAGGTTTCAATATTAATCGGTATTCATGACTTCTTGTTCCAAAACGACCATCCCGGGACATCCATTGGTAATCGATGGACGGGAGTCCAACGGGAAACGAGCTTTCTTGCTGATTTGCGGCCTGTTTGCGGTTGTCGCGCCAGCCTGGGGCTTACGCTTCGCGTTTGCCGACTTCAGTTTTTGGAACATAATTCCCTGGATCATCATCGGCGGGGCATGGATGGTAGGCGGCGCGTTTATAGGTGGAGCGGTTGCCGGAGAAGGTCTTCACTGGACTTTTCAAGGTGGTAAGGCTCGCCTCGAACGGTCCTCCTGGTTCGGCGTACGCATTGAAGAACTAGTGGCAGCCGACGTCCGTGATGTTACGATTGACAAGGTCGTGTGGGATTCGCGCCCAGACACCTATCGGGCCGTTGTCGTACTGAAAAGCGGGGAACGCCTGAGCACTCCGGACAGGACCCGGGCATCGGCAGAGGCACTCGCGGTAGAAATCAAGTGCCGGCTGGGGTTGGCCTGACACTGGTTATGAGCTGTAGAACACAGCTTACATCATTAGTCAGACATTTGTATTTTGCTGGCCCAGCCCTGTTTCTGTCTGGCTATGAAAATTTGTCAGGTTCCATCTATAGCCTCGAACCGGCAATCTAATTCTGGACAATTCTCGTCCAATCAAAACCTGATGACTGTACGCCTGTTTTCCAATACAATCCGTACTATGGGTTTTTTGGCCAGGGTTAGCGTGTGGTCTATTGCCACAGCGGGAGTTGCGGTGATTTGCCTTGCCTTGGGCGCCATTCTTGGCATGTCCTTTGAATACGCCAATACCCAAACCGATCTGTGCAGCGATCAGACATCCGGCAGGTACATTTTTGAAAAGCAAGTTCGAGAACGAATTTGCCAATGACCGGTTAGGGCATGCAAGTTGTGAATGCGGCGAAGATTGTTGGTTACTTTTCGGCACTGTTAGGTGCTTGGCTCTTTTTGCAATGGGTTTGGTTCGAGCAATGCTTGAAAAGCCCGCCTGCTCTGCCGCCAGGCAGTGTCGATTTAATTTGCACGGATTTTCGTGACGAGGGCTGGTTGATCGCTATTGCCAGCGCCATTTTTGTCGGCCTTGGAGGATTCCTGATATGGCGAAACTCTCGACAGCGTGTCTGACGAGTGCCAGTTTATACTAAACGTTTCTCCATGATAAAATTGGTCAGTGATACATCCCCCTTCGCCACCGACTGTTGCCTGACGACCGACCAGCCTTGGCGATCAAAGAAGCGTCGCGCCATATGGCTGGCCTCTGTATCAAGCCGTCCAATGCCGCGTCGCAACGCTTCGGCTTCAACTCTTTCATACAACGCTCTGGCCACTCCCTTGCCAATCAGGTCCGGTACAACGAACGCCAGATCAATGTGTCCGTGATCGTCCAATGTCATGAATCCAGCCAGCCTTGTATCTAGTTGGGCTACAAATGAATGTTGCGACTGAAGTCTTTTACGCCATTCATCGTCGTTCGGCACCTTCGCTGCCCAGGCATTTCTTTGGCGTTCATCATAATACTCGGCCGCGCCCAATCTGACTGAATCAAAAAAAATCTGCCCCGTTGCACTTACATCATCATCCACGAACTTTCTGACTCTAAGACTTTCCATATCGCTGATACCGCCTCGAGCATTACCAACCATCGGTGACAGCGGCTATTGTGCCACCACTCCCCTGCCCAAGCTCCGCCAGCTTGGAAGGACGCGCTGTCGCGCGCCCTCCATTGTTCAGACCGCAGCCTGCGCCGCGATCAACTGGGTGCCGCGCCCTGGGTCTGGGTATAGACGGCATAGAGCGATTGGCTCGCCACCATGAACAGCCGATTGCGCTTAGGCCCACCAAAGCACAGGTTGCCGCAAATCTCCGGCAGCCGAATACGACCTATCAGCTTGCCGTCCGGGTCCCATACGGTTACCCCGCTATAGCCGACATTGCGTCCGGCATTGCTGGAGATCCAGACATGACCGGAAACATCACAGCGCACGCCGTCGGGACCGCACTTGATATCGTCAACCATGCAATCGGTGAACAGCCGGTGGTTCGACACGCTCCCGTCATCAGCGACGTCCATGACGAATACGTTGCCCTGGCCACCCGGTCCGGTGTCGCCCGGCCCTTTGCCGGTGCTCGCAACATAGAGCCGCTTGTGGTCGGGCGAAAAACACAGGCCATTGGGATCCGGCACCTGTTCCTCGGTGGCAACGACCGTGAGTGTGCCGTCCGCAGCCAGCCGGTAGGTCTGGGTTGGCAGCGCGCGCTTCCACTCTGTTCCGATGCCCGCAGGCTGTCCAAGTGTGGGATTCAGTCTGCCATCAAGGTTGCTTGGCCCTCCTGCGACGTCGGGGGCACCTTCATAGACCAGGCTGCCATATGGTGGATCGGTGAACCAGACGCTGCCGTCAGGATGAGCAACCGCGTCATTGGGTGAGTTCAGCCGCTTACCATCATATGAATCAGCAAGCACCGTGGCCGACCCGTCGAGTTCGTAGCGAACCACGCGCCGCATCAGATGCTGACAGGATATCTGCCGGCCCTGGAAGTCGAATGTGTTGCCATTGCTGTTGTTCGACGGGTTGCGGAAGACGCTGACGTGCCCGTCGTCCTCGATCCAGCGCATCTGGCGATTGTTGGGGATGTCACTCCAGACCAGGTAGCGACCGACACTGTTCCAGGCAGGTCCTTCGGCCCACAGGGCCCCTGTCCATAGACGTTTGATCGCGCTGTTCGGTTGCGCCAGGCCGTTGAACGACGGATCGACCGCGATCACATCCGGATCCCAGAAGTACGTGGTTGGCGCACCGCCGGGCCCGAAGTCGCGTGGTGGGCTGGTGACCGTGGTCGGCGGCGCCACCGGTCCCAGGTCCTGGGCCGGCGCGGTTCGAGCGCCGATGGTCATGGCGCCTGCGCTCATGCCTACAGCACCCACTGCCCCGAGA
>Ga0316187_10002770_pt1 | contig 15290 bp, 10 predicted proteins | sample CroRivburrow1_MG_FD_204927 | JGI IMG/M metagenome (GOLD analysis project Ga0316187, IMG submission 204927) | Coastal sediment microbial communities from Maine, United States - Cross River worm burrow 1 | ecosystem: Environmental > Aquatic > Marine > Coastal > Sediment | place: USA: Maine... | reverse complement strand
CCTGCCAAGGAGAAAGGTCATATCCAGATCATCCGTTGCGCCGACCGTCGGGTCTTCAAACAAGCCGGGATGCAGTCCGTCCAGAAGCTCCAGCAACGATCCGTAGTCGCCGGTTCGCTCCGCCTCGAACAAAAGCATGTAGGCCGAAATAGTCCTCGAATTACGTCGATTCTCGATGCTTTCTTCCAGCAAATGGCGGGCTTGTCGAACATTGTCCGCGTCATTTCCACGCACCGCCCAACGGAGGAATAGTGGGCGCGAGCGTGAGACAGGATGTTCCGGATCGATCTCGGCGGCTCTATCGACCCAGTTCGCAGCTTCGGCCGGGAGATCCAAAAGAAGGTAGACACCGCCAATGCTGGACGCTATTTCCGGGTCGTTAGGATCGATTGCAGCTGCCTGCTTAAACTGTTGAATGGCCTCAGCCCACTTGCCTTGATTCATATTAATTCGCCCCTGCAAGATCACCCCGTACGGGCTTTGAGGGTCGATTTCTTGCAAGCGATTGACGATAACTTCCGCTTCTTCAAACAACCTCAGGAAGCGCAGGTTTTCAGCGAGGTCGAAGTGCGCATTCTGTGACAAAGGGTCACGGCGCAGGACCTTTCTTAGTATCTCGATACTCTCCCGCGAGCGAGCTTCTGACGTCAGGAAATAGGCGTAACCCTGCATGGCAAGCGTGTTATTGGGTCCGTTTTCAATCGCTTTCAGCAATAGTCGCTCGGCAAGAGCGCTGTTGCCATCGTCTAATTCGGTTATTCCCAATATCGTTAATGCTTCCGAAGAATCCGGAGACAACTCGAGCGCTTTGGCCGCCGCGTTACGAGCGTCTGAGAGCCCCTCTGCTTTATTGATGGCTCCCGTATCCTGCAAACCATGATAGGCCATGGCGAGCGAGACATAAGCGGGTGCATAGGCAGGATCGAGGGCGATCGAGCTTTGCAAATGATTGATGGCACTGGTGAGCGAATTGAACGTGTAGGTCTCAATTTCGGGTAAAGCGAGCAGGTATTGTGTGTAGGCCTCTATATTGTCGGTCGCGTAAGTCTGTAGTTTCTCGACCTCTTCGCCCAGCAATGACAGCTTTAGCGCGGCAACAACTTCTGCCGCAATTTCGTCCTGTATTACAAATATGTCGTTCAACTCGCGATCGAAATTTCCTGACCAGAGGTGATAGCCATTGCTTACATCAATGAGCTGCGCCGTGACTCGAATCTTGTCGCCGGACCGTTGCACACTGCCTTCAAGCACCGTGCTGACGTTCAGTTGCTGGCCGATGTCGGCGACGTGCATCGACTGGTCGCGAAACTGGAAAGACGACGTTCGGGCTGCGACGCGTAGCTCGCGAATCTGCGCGAGCATGTGCAACAAGGTATCGGCCAGCCCGTCGGAGAAGTAAGCGCTGCTTTCGTCCGCACTCATGTTGACGAACGGCAACACCGCAATTGATGGAGATTCGTCAATATCATCGGCGACGATTTCCTCGGCAACGTCCGGCATGTCGGGCGTGAGCTTGTCATATCCCAGCCAGCCGACGGCGATGACGAGTATTCCAAATATGACGAGGTCGAGCCGCCGGCCCGTTTTGTTGGTGATAGATTGAGAACGGTTGACGTTCCGTTCCAGCTTTATACCTTCGGGCGTCAGCTCAAATGCCCACGCGAAGAAGACAGCGATGGGGAAGCCCACGCCAAGTAGCAGGAGAATGGACTGCGCGACCCAATCCGGTGGGTTGATAATCGATGCGACAATGTCGACGATCTGCAACAGCAGCCAGGCCATGATGACGTAGGCGAAGCCGACACGGAAAACATTGCGGCGCCTGAGCTCCGCAAACAACGATTCCGATTGATCTTTATCAGGCGGCAAACGCATCCCCCGTGTCGTGCCTCACACAGGTTTTACGCGCAAGCGTTGGTGACCGCAAGCGATCAGCGAAGCTTCTCCAGTTTCTGCACAAATCCCTTGCCGACCAGCTCCATCATGACATGCCCGGCGCCCGGGACAATCTCATACACCGTGTCGATGCCGCCGGCCCGAAACTTATCGTAAGCGGCCTTTGTAGACCGTTGCCACGACCCATCGTTCTGGCCAACGATGAATTGAATCTTGACGTCCCGGAGTGCCTCGATGTCATTGTCGGAAACATTACTCGGGTTACCAGCTATGCCAGTAATGCTGTGGAAATACTCCGCGTTGTCGGTCACGAGGCGGAAAATGCCAGCGCTGTTGGCGCTCCAGCACACCGCATGAAATTTGCCGCCCTCGACCTTGTAATCATTTGCAATCGCGCCAAGCAATTCACCCAGGTTTTGGCGGGTGTCTGCTTCCCAAAGTTGGGCGTCGACAATGATCCAGCCGTGGCCGTGCGGATCCGTTCGCCAGTAAAATCCAGCGTCTGCACCTTCTTCGCCATCGCCCGGGCCAATCAGAACCGGATAGGTTTGCTCCGGGTCGAAGCCATCTGGCAAATGGACCGCGTAAGGAATGGAGGTATCGGAAGAGGTGGTCAGCGTTTTGTATTGGGTGAGGTTATCCTCGGCGATGCTTGGCAGTGCAACCCACAGGCCGGCTAAAATAGTTGCATAGATAGTTTTTTTCATAGCTGTTCCCCTACTCAGGCTGGTAAAGGTGATCACAATCGGACCGTATCCAAATTATATTACGTTTTCTGGTAAATCAACGTGATATCTTTGCCCGCTATGAAGCGCTGTCTCGGACTATTAGCCTTGTTTTTTTGTTGCCCCACATTCGCGCAGGTCGAGAATGATGCCGTGGCCGACGATGAAGGTAACGAGCCGTCACGGCCGGCTGTCGCACCAGACCTTCGTGAAGATGACATCAATTTTAAATTGCAGAAGGGCGATTTCGTCATCATCCCGGTCCCGTTCTCCAACCCGACGCTGGACAGCGGTTTGGCGGTCGGGGGTGCGTATTTCCATCCTCAGACAGAGGCGGAGAAGGAGCATCAGCCTGCGTCCCTGACGGCAGCGGCCGCTATGTATTCAAGCAATGAAAGTCTTGCTTACGGCATTGGCCATCAACACTACTGGAAAGAGGATCAATGGCGTTTCAGCGGCGCACTCGGTGCGTTCGACCTTAATTTAAGGATATTCGCCGAGGACGTTGGTGGCGCTGAACAGGAAGGTAGCTGGCTCCTGGACGGCAAATTCTTTTATTCGAATGTTTCCAGGATGACGTGGAAGGACTGGTACGTAGGGCTGATAGCAAGATATGTCGATGTTACGCAGCAAGTCACGTTTACCGACGAGCCTGGAAATTTCGACGAACCATTCGAATCAATATCGTCGGGCCTGGGTGTGACAATGGAATTTGATCGACGCGACATGCCATTCAACAGCTACTCAGGCAGCTTGTTTAAGGCGCAGGCACTATTCAACTCAACCAAATTGGGTGGCGACGAAAATTACCAGTCCTACAGTCTTGCCTTCAGTTCCTATCACGAGCTCTTTGAGTCATTCGTATTGGCATGGCAGGTCGAGTTCTGCACCCGCTCAGGAAGGGTGGCGTTATGGGATTCCTGCAGAATCGAATTGCGGGGTTTCTCGGCGACCGATTACATGGGCAAAGGATCCGCCTATGGTCAGGCAGAGGCACGCTGGCATGTCAGCAAGCGCTGGGGCTTTGTCGGTTTCGCCGGAACCGGTTATCTCACCAGCTCCTTGTCCGATTCGCGCGAGCGGGACCTCATTCCAAGCTACGGTGCCGGCATACGATTCATGGTGCTGCCGGCGAAGCGCATAAACCTGCGACTTGACTATGCCCGGTCGACTGACAGCAGCGCTTACCATTTCTCCGTGGGCGAAGCGTTCTAATTAGAGAGTGTAAAATTGGGGTCAGACTTTAGTTTTTCTTTCGGCCTTTCAGAGTCCGGAACATACGGCGAAAAAACTAAAGTCTGACCCCAATTTTACACTTTTAGGATCCGGGGGCAGGTTACTTAAATGAAGGCCATGCTGTTCACGCGTGCACCATAAATCCAGAATACCGCTTTATTGTATAGTTCGAGTTCAATTGAACAGTGATGTCCGGAGATAAGAATGAAACGATCGACTGCATTGTCTGTGGTAGCCCTGTTAGTTCTGGCGGCTTGTGAGAATAACGCCGACGATGTAGAGAAACCATTCGCCAGCCGCTATGAACCATTGGCGTCCAACACGACGTTGCTGAAAGGTGCAACGATACTGACAGGCACCGGCGAACGGCTGGACAATAGTGACGTCTTGCTCCGTGACGGCAAGATTGCGGCGCTCGGTGGCGATATCGACGCCGGCGATGCCACCGTGATCGATGCATCAGCAATGTGGATTACTCCGGGCGTCATCGACGTTCACTCACATCTCGGCGTTTATGCGACGCCCCATGTTCCGGCACACTCAGACGGTAACGAGATGAGCATGCCGGTTACTGCGGAAGTCTGGGCGGAACACGCAGTTTGGCCACAAGACCCTGGTTTTGTCACCGCGATGGCCGGAGGCATAACTACCCTGCAAATTCTGCCCGGCTCGGGAAACCTGATTGGTGGCCGCAGCGTGACTTTAAAAAACGTGCCCGGTCGCAACGTGATGGAGATGAAATTTCCAGGGGCGCCATACGGGCTGAAGATGGCTTGCGGCGAGAATCCGAAAAGATTTTACGGCGGGAAAGGTCAGTCACCAATGACTCGTATGGGCAATGTTGCGGGTTACCGAACTGCATGGATTGAAGCCGCGGATTATCGCGATAAGATGGCTGCCGCGGAAAAAGGAAAGGGCGAAGCACCCATGCGTGACTTGCGCCTCGAGACCCTGGCTGGCGTTCTTGATGGCGAAATCCTCGTACACAACCATTGCTATCGCGCAGACGAAATGTCGATCATGCTCGATATTGCGAAAGAGTTCGGCTATCGCATTTCATCGTTCCACCATGCGATTGAGGCGTACAAGGTTGCCGATCTGCTTGCAGCCAATGACACCTGCGCTTCCATGTGGGCCGATTGGTGGGGATTCAAGATGGAAGCCTTCGACACCATTCGCGAAAATGCCGCTCTGGTCGACCGTGCCGGTGCCTGTGCGATCATTCATTCGGACGATGCGTATGAGACGCAGCGCCTCAACCAGGAAGTCGCAAAGGTCATGGGTGCAGCAGCGCGAGTGGATATCGACATTGCGCCAGAACGCGCAATTCGCTGGATTACCAGCAATCCTGCAAAAGCGCTCGGCATTCTAGAGCACACCGGCACACTGGAAGTTGGAAAGATGGCTGATGTCGTCGTATGGAACGGCAGTCCATTCAGCGTCTACACGAAAGTAGATCGCGTATTCATCGACGGTGCACTCACCTATGATCGCAACGATCCGTCGGTGAATCCGGTGACCGATTTCAGCCTCGGCATGAAAGTGTCGGCAGGAGGTGCAGAATGATTCGCTTGTCAAACATCACGGCTGCATTTCTTCTGGTCGCATTCGCCCCGTTGGCATCGGCGGAAACCATTGCGTACACGGGCGCAACAGTCCACACCATGGGGCCGGATGGAAAAATTGAAAACGCGACAATAGTCATTCGTGACGGGCGATTTGAAGCGGTTGGCAGTGGTTTGACGCCACCTGCCGATGCGCGGGTCATTGATGTCGATGGAAGGATCATTACGCCGGGCTTGTTCTCCGCGATGGGACGACTGGGACTTACCGAAGTCAGCGCGGTGCCCGCCACGGTCGATTACTACCAGTCGGGCACTCGATTCAGTGCAAGCTTTGATATTGCAGACGCGTACAACCATCGATCTTCTCTGGTGGCTGTAAACCGCACCGGGGGCGTAACCCGTGCTCTGACTGCTCCTGCGCCGTCCGATTCTGCGGCGCACATGCCCAAACAGGTCTTTTCGGGATTGGCGGCTATCGTACAGCTTGGCGAACGCCCTGAATTTATCGCCAATCGAGCCATCGCGATGGTCGTCAATTTGGGTGGAACAGGTAGTGCAGAGGCCAGCGGATCTCGCGCTGCCGCTTTGCTTGCAATGCGCGCAGGCCTGGACGACAGCATCGATTACCGCCGCAACAAGGATGCTGTCGAGCGCGGCCAGCGCCGGGAATATTCGCTGAGCATTGAAGACCTTGAAGCACTGCAACCTGTTATCGCAGGACAGACACCGCTGCTGGTCGCGGTCCATCGCGAAAGCGACATTGAAACTATTGTTCGCATAGCCGACGACTACGGATTACGGCTGATTATCTACGGCGGTGCGGAGGCCTGGATGGTTGCGGAATTACTCGCAACAAAGAATGTCGCAGTTATTCTCGACCCGAAACTTAATTTGCCAACAAGCTTCGATGCATTGAATGCGCGGCTGGAATCACCAGCGATACTTGCCGAAGCTGGCGTTGAAATATCGTTTGCGGGAGACCGTCGAAGTGAAACACATGCGGCCAGGAACATTGCACAGTCCGCCGGTAACGCGGTGGCGAATGGTCTGCCCTGGATCGAAGCGCTGGAAGCCATAACAATCTCACCGGCGCGGATGTACGGCGTCGATGATCAATACGGCAGTATCGAGCCGGGTAAGGAAGCCGACCTGATCGTCTGGTCTGGTGATCCACTGGAACTCACCAGCAATCCCGATGATGTCATGATCCGCGGTGAGCAGGTATCACTGGTGAACCGGCAAACGCTGCTTCTCGAGCGTTACATGCAAACGGACTCCGACAAGCCGCCGGCATTTCGGAAGTAACAAGCCCGGGCGGTAGTCTGTTACGCGAGCGTCTCGAACAGTTTCTGTCCGGGCTGGCGAGTTACGCGTACCCAGTAGTGGATCAGGAAAAACGACAGTATCGTGAATGGGATGACCAATATGCTGCCCTCTGCACCGAAGGCGCCGCCGCTCAGCCACTCCGGGCCGATCGGCGACTGGGAAATCATGCTCGGTGATTTCTGCCCGCTGGCAGCGAAACCGAATATGGACGCCTGAAAGAAATTCCAACCCAGGTGCAAACCCATGGGAAGCCATAATTGCCCTGTTTTCAAGTAGGCATAAATCAACTGCGGCGTAATGATCGCAATGAGCACGCTCGACAGAATTGACGCCTCCGGGTTAAGGGCGTGACCAAACCCAAAAATGAGTGAAGAAAGAATGATGCTCCACTTCAAACCGATGCCGGCGATCATGTTCTGGAATACGTAGCCGCGAAATACGAGCTCTTCCCACCAGGCCACCACTGACAATTTGTAGAAGACGGCCAACACAACAGGTAGCGCCGCCACTCGAAATACAGCATCGGCCGCTGCGTCATCCGTCCACCAGGTAAAGCCATTGAACTCAATGAGATTTGCCCACAGCATGACGAAGTAGGTTGCGGTCATGACCAACGCGCTGTTTACGATGCCGGAAAGAATATCGAGGACGGCATACTTGTCCCACACCAGACCAAGGGACGGGAATGATTTCCTGTCGAGGTACTTACGCGCGATATAGACAGCTGCAGTCGCGGCAATAGCGAGAATTGACCACTGCAGCACAGAGTTTTTCTGCAGCGACCCGAGAATGGTTCGTACGCCGATCATTCCTGATGCGGTAATTGCCATAAAAATGGCGAAAAACGCCAGGATTCTCCAACCCGCGCGCAGCAGGCCGGTCTCCGGGTTCATAAAGTATTTCTTCATTTTGCCCCCCCTTTGCACCTGTATCGATCTGCGCAGGTACAAGTCGAATACGGTATTCTCAGTCCGTGATTCGATTCTCTGTTACGGCTCTGCTTATTATTCTTGTGGCCGCATGCGCCCAGATTACGCCACAGCACGAAATTCCGGTCAAGCCGGACTATATATACGCAGGCGTACAAGTGGGCGATACGCTCGAGGTAACAACGAAAGACGGCAAGTTGCACGAGATTGAAGTTACCGACGTTGGTACCCACTTTATTGAAAGCGTAAATGGCAGGATCTACTTCAGTGATATTCAGTCAATCGTCAAACGATCCTGGACCGCACCGGGGCATCCGTGTGGTGCTGGCGAGCCAGTCGGGTGTTCCATACCGGAGGTGATGCTCGTATTGAGTAACGACCTGGACGAGCAGGCCGACAAGTTTCATCCTGCATGCGTGACCCACGATTTTTGTTATCGCCATGGGTTTGCGACTTACGGTGTCAACCGGGAGCAGTGTGATGCGACCTTCTACGAAAACATGAGAAAGGCATGCGCCGGATCCGGCGGTTTAGGCAGGCTCGACGTCAAGGGCTACAGCATTTGCGAGTTGGCGGCAAACCAGACATTCGAGGCCGTTAAAAAATACGGCAAACCACATTATCGTGGGGCTAGCAGCACGTATTGCGAGTATCGCGTGGAGCCCTGATCGAGACTAAATTGCCTGGCCTTGTCGATTCCAGCCGCGCTGGCAATGGACGAGGGGCCGCCGAGCAATTACTATCGGGCACGGTCCGATGATCGATAAAAACCAATAACAAGCTCCTGGCCCAAAAGGGATGTAAATATGAATCATCAAGCACCCCCCGAACTTACAGTGCGCGCGGTTTTGTTAGCCATCGTGCTGGCAATGATTCTTGCTGGCGCCAATGCGTATCTCGGCATGTTCGCCGGCATGACCATTGCCTCGGCGATCCCGGCGGCAGTGGTGTCCATGGCCGTGCTCAAATTGATGGGCGGCGGACACATACTCGAAAACAATATTGTTGCCACAGGCGCGTCGGCGGGCACCTCGATCGCTACCGGCGTTATTTTCACGATCCCGGCGTTAATCATCCTGGGATATTGGCAAGACTTTCGATACTCATGGGTTCTGGCCATCGCTGGTCTGGGTGGCTTGCTCGGTGTGTTGTTCTCGGTGCCACTCCGGCGCTCGCTTATCGTGGAGCAGGGGCTGGCATTTCCGGAAGGTAAAGCGGCAGCAGAAGTCTTGCGTACAGGTGACAAGCCGGGCGACGGACTTAAATTACTGGCAGGTGCAGCAACGATCGGCGGATTGATGAAACTAGCGGCGGGCAGCGGATTGCGCCTTATCCCGGATACTGCAGCTACCTCAGCCTGGTTTAACAAAACCATCGGTTACTTCGGTACCAACTTGTCACCGGCGCTGTTTGGCGTTGGTTATATCGTTGGCATAAATATCGGTATCGTGATGCTGGCCGGCGGTGTGATCGCCTGGAATATCGCGATCCCGATTTACAGCACCTACTTTCTTGCATCCGATCCTGTACTGGGCGCCCAACTTGCGGGTGCGAGCGCCGAGGATGCGGCATTTGGTATCTGGTCTGCACAGATCCGCTTTCTGGGTGTGGGCGCCATGTTGATCGGCGGCGTATGGACCTTGATTTCTCTACGCCATTCATTGGTGTCCGGCATTCGTAGCGGACTGCATGCCGAACGAGAGAATGGCGGCGAAGAAGTTCCGGCAACAGAACGCGATATTCCAATGCGTTATATCCTGATAGGCGTAATCGTTTTTGCGCTGCCGCTCATGTTCTTGTACCAGGCCATCGTTGATCAGTGGATGGTGAGTATTCCGATGACGATCATCATGATCGTGGCGGGATTCCTGTTTGTTTCAGTTTCAGCCTACATGGCCGGACTTGTCGGGTCGTCCAACAATCCGGTGTCGGGACTGACCATCGCTACTATCCTGTTTGCTGCCCTGGTGCTTGCCATGATGCTGGGTCGTGCATCACCGATTGGTGCTGTGGCCACGATCATGATCGGTGCAGTGGTTTGTGGTGCGGCCTGTATTGGCGGTGACAACCTGCAGGATTTGAAGTGCGGATACATGTTGGGCGCTACGCCGTGGAAACAGCAAGTCATGCTGGCCGTAGGCGGTGTATCGAGCGCGCTGATCATGGCGCCGGTATTGAATCTGCTGGCGCAAGCCTACGGAATCGGTGTACCGACGGAAGCGCATCCCAATCCGCTACTCGCGCCGCAGGCGAACCTCATGGCGTCCGTGGCTCAGGGTATTTTCGGTGGTGAGTTGCCCTGGACGATGATCGGTATCGGAGCCGCAATTGGCGCGGTGATCATTGCACTGGACGAATTCCTGAAGAAGAGCGGCGCTACTTTTAGAACACCGGTACTGGCCTGTGCGGTGGGCATCTACCTGCCGATAGAATTGAGTGTGCCCATCTTTTCCGGCGGCCTGGTGGCCCACCTTGTTGAACGTCGTCTGAAGCCCGGCGACGCTGAAGGTGAACGCGAGAAAATTCATCAGAAGGGCACATTATTCTCGGCGGGCCTGATCACAGGCGAGGCCCTGATGGGCATCTTCATCGCGATACCCATCGTTGTAGTTGGGTCCGGTGAAGTGCTGGCGCTGCCAGACGTATGGCATTTTGCCGGCTGGCTGGGACTGCTCATGCTGGCGTCGGTTGCCGTTCTGTTGTACCGCTTGGCTGTTCGCCAATAGAAGCGCCGCCTATTTGAAGGTTGTGTTGTCCTCAATCTCGACGCCGTGCGCTAATGTCTTGTGAACCGCGCAGCGAGTTACGATCTGCGCGAGGCGTTTTCGCTGTGCATCGTCGAAGTCGCCTTCGATATGAACGCTGCTCGTAACTTTTTCAATAAAGCCCCGATCAGGCATGTCACAGTCTTTGCAGTCGTCGGCATGGATGCGTGAGAAATCGTAGGTCGTACTGATGGATTCAAGCGGAAGCTTTTTGAACTGGCAGTAACCCGCGATTGTTATGCAGGTACAGGCAGCAAGTGATCCAAGGAGCAACTCGTAGGGGTTCGGCCCCGTATCCGCGCCTCCGGCCTCGGGCGGTTCATCAGCTTTCCATTCGTGCCGGCCATTGGACAATTGCACAGCCATTCCGGTTGTCAGTTTCGCTGTTACTTGAGTCATTGCTTGTTCCTTTAAATCGGGGTCAGACTTCACTTTTTTCTGCCGCTCAGAAACCGGGGTCAGAAACCGGGGTCAGACTTCACTTTTCTTGGCCGCCCAGTTTTCTTATGACGCACAGACCGTACGATGATTGACTCAATTCGGTCTTTAAAGTCGTCATTACCGAGCGGTAGGCAGCTATTGGTTACCTTTCGGATTGTATCCAATTCGGGCTCCGGCTGTGGAGCCAGTAACATAGCGCGGTATCGGGAACACCTTTGTGCACAAGTTGAGGCGAGTTTTCTATAGAGTTCATGTTGTGTGATAACCGGATCGTAATTGCCGAAAGCATGATGTCGATAGCTCGAATTTCGATAGTATCGCGGATGCGTCACTATGTTCGCGCGTACCGGATTAAGCTCAATATACTGGTAGCACCGCAATAAGTATTCGTCAGAGTTGACCAGGCTGGCTTTATAACGTCCTTCGAACAGGGTTCCCGTTCGATCGTAACGCCTATTGATGTATCTGACGTAGCGTCCGCCGATTCCCTGCATCATTTTGGACAGCCCGCCTTTTAGCTGCGGTGTAACCAGTAAATGGACGTGATTTGTCATCAATACATAACAGTGAATCAGGCAATCATTACGCTGGGCAACGACCGCGAGTTGCTTGAGGTAATAAGCATAGTCGCCCGGACTAAAGAAAATCACCTGGCGGTCATTGCCACGGGCTATGACGTGCTGGGGCAAGTCACATAAATTGTAGCGAGGCTGTCGGGGCAAGATGCTGTGGTCCGCTGATTCTTCTACAGACTCTTATTCTGGGTAGTAATTGGGGCCCTCGGCAACAGTCAAAATTGAAGTCTGACCCCAGTTTCTCAGTTTCTAAAGTGAAGTCTGACCCCGATTTTTCTTGAGTCATTGCTTGGTCCCTATTTGTAACCCTTGGCCTGGAGGTTGAAGAGGTGGGCGTATTGGCCATTTTCCGCCAGGAGGCTTTCGTGCGTTCCCCGTTCCAGAATTTCACCATTGTGGATGACGATAATCTGATCGGCAGCCCGAACGGTTGAGAAGCGATGCGAAATGAGGATGGTCATCTTGTCGTCGCTTTGAGAGCGAAAGTGATCGAATACCGCAGCCTCAGACGCGGCATCCATCGCTGCAGTCGGCTCATCGAGTACCAGTATGTCCGCATCGCTGCGCATGAACGCTCTTGATAACGCGATCTTTTGCCACTGCCCTCCGGAGAGTTCGCGACCGCCTTTAAACCACCGACCGAGCTGCGTTTGATAACCCTCATCCATGTCATCGATGAACGGTGCGGCCATACCTGTTTTGGCGGCTTTTTCCCAGCGCTCGGCATCATCAATGTGACGAACGTCTCCGGCGCCGATGTTCTCGCCAACGGAAAATTGGTAACGGCCGAAATCCTGAAAAATGACACCGATACGCTGGCGCAGGGCGTCGACGTCCCAGTTCTGCAAATCCAGCCCATCGAGCAGTATCCGTCCCGCCGTAGGATCGTACAGTCGAGTTAACAGCTTAATCAGCGTGGTTTTCCCGGACCCATTCTCGCCAACCAGCGCCAGACTGTTTCCCGGGGAGATTTGAAACGTGATGTCCTTCAGTGCGTTGCTGTTCGATCCTGGATACTTGAATGTCACGTTTTCGAATTCGAGGCCACGCGCGGGCTGCGGCCCGAGTTTTGCATCGCCCTGACGCTTCGGAACCGCCTGCCCGAGATAGTCATACAAATTGGACAGGTAAAGATTGTCTTCGTACATTCCGCTGACGGCAGACAGGCTTGCCGCAACAGCCGCCTGTCCCTGGCGGAATAACACCAGGTACATGGTCATCGCGCCCAGCGTGATTTCGCCGTTAATCGTCGTCATCACGATCCATGCATAAGCGCCATAAAAGGCAGCCGTCGATAAAAGTCCAAGCACGAAACCCCAGCCATCCCGGCGAAGAGTCAGACGTCGATCCTCAACAAAAAGCTTTTTGAAGATGTCGCGATAGCGTTGCAGAAGCCTCGGCCCAAGTTGGTAGAGCTTGACTTCCTTGACGCCATCCTCGCGTGCGATAACGGTTTCCAGGTACATCTGCATACGTGTTTCCGGAGAGCGCCACCGAAACAACTTGAATGCATCGCCGGAGAATTTCGCTTCGGCAAAGAAGGAGGGCAGACCCGCACCGATCAAAATAACGACAGCCCAGGGCGAAAACGCGAACAACAACACGCCATAACTAAGCAGTGAAATCGAGTTTTGTACAAGCCCGAATGTGCGAGTAACAAGGCTGAGCGGCCGGCTCGATGCTTCGCGACGGGCTTGGGTCAGCTTGTCGTAGAATTCCGAGTCCTCGAAATCAGCAAGCTGCAGCGTCAACGCTTTTTCAAGGATCATGACGTTGACGCGTTGCCCGAGCAGCGCGCGTAACAGGGACTGGCTCGCAGATATGCCTCGCTGGCTGCCCGCAACCAGAACGACAACGAACGCTTCCAGCGCAACCAGCAATAGTAGTCCACGGGTGTCGGGTGTGCTCGAGGCCATCGCGGCTACTACGCCGTCGACGATGAGTTGTCCTATGTAGGCAATAGCGGCTGGCAGCACGCCAGCGACCAGCGTCAATAGCGCCAGCGTAAAGGTGAGCGCACGACTGGTCGTCCACACCAATTCCAGCGCGCGACGACTGTAGCCGAACACGCCCACCGCCCGACTCAGGAAGCCGACGGAAGCGACTCTCTCGTCAAATTCGGAATGCGCGCGGGTCACGGAAAACTATCTCGGTCCTCATTACCGTATCGTAAGGCATTTTCGACCGGGTTTATCTACCTTAATTGTTTTCGGTTCCTAATGGCTGATTCGACGCTTCAGAACCGAATGACAAAAGGCTAGAGTGACCGACTTCGTCCTTGCTCCCCGGTATACTCCTTCGATGAATCAGACCGCAAAAAACGTCCTCAAAGAAGTCTTCGGTTTTGGCGACTTTCTTGGGCACCAGGAAGACATAATTGCCGCGGCCATGGACGGACAGGATACCGTCGTACTACTGCCTACTGGAGGCGGCAAATCCCTGTGCTATCAGCTCCCGGCATTACTGGCTGATGGTACGGTGCTCGTGGTATCACCTCTTATTGCGCTAATGCAGGACCAGGTGACAGCACTCGAACAGCTCGGAATTGAAGCGGCTTATCTCAATTCAACGTTGACCGGCGCACAACAACGCGACGTCCTGGAGCGCCTGGGAAGCGGTCGATTGCAGTTGCTGTACGTAGCGCCGGAACGCCTGATGCAGTCCGAAACACTAACGCTGCTGAAGACGTTCCCGATCTCGCTGATAGCTATCGACGAAGCGCATTGTGTATCTCAATGGGGCCACGATTTTCGCGAGGACTACTTGTCACTAGGCGAACTGGCCGTGCAATTCCCCGGTGTGCCGCGAATGGCGCTGACTGCAACTGCAACGTCGGATGTCCGTGCGGAAATCATTGAACGCCTCGCGCTGGTTGAACCACGGCAATTCGTCTCCGGATTCGATCGACCGAATATTCGCTACATGGTGCAAACCAAACTCGATGCGAAGCGTCAATTGCTTGACTTCTTAAGCGGTTACCGTGGCGATGCCGGCATCGTCTATTGCATGTCTCGCAAGAAAACAGAGGCGACGGCAAGCTGGCTGGTCAAGGAAGGTTTTGACGCGCTTCCGTATCATGCGGGACTTGATGCCAGGACCAGAGCTGAGCACCAGCGACGATTCCTGAGTGACGAATCTGTTGTTATTGTGGCCACCATCGCGTTCGGCATGGGAATCGACAAGCCTGACGTTCGCTTCATCGCGCATCTGGACCTGCCAAAAAGTATGGAATCGTATTACCAGGAAACCGGACGCGCCGGACGTGACGGTGAACCGGCGACCGCCTGGATGGTATACGGACTGCAGGACGTTGTACGTCTCAGACAAATGGTCGACTCATCGACAGCGGACGAGATCCATAAACGCAACGAGCGAGTAAAGCTTGACGCGTTACTGGGGTGGTGCGAGGTCACTGAGTGTCGACGACGTTCGCTTCTCGCCTATTTTGGCGACGTGCTCGATAACGACTGTGGTAATTGCGATGTGTGTATCTCGCCACCTGACGTATTCGACGGTACTGAGGCGGCGCAGAAAATTCTGTCTACCGTGTACCGTACCGGTCAGCGCTTCGGTGCGGTTCATGTGATTGATGTATTGATGGGCAAGGACTCTGACAAAGTCCGCCAGCACGGACATGAGTCGCTAAGCGTCTTCGGAATCGGCGATGAACTCGAACAACAGCAATGGCGTTCGATCCTGCGACAACTGGTCGTGCTTGGTCTTCTGTCGGTCGATACCGCCGGCTACGGCGCACTGAAGCTGACGGCCAACAGCCGTCCGCTGCTACGCGGCGAGGTCGATTTGCCCTTGCGTCGCGACCTGCTTATTACTC
>Ga0316187_10002769_pt1 | contig 15290 bp, 13 predicted proteins | sample CroRivburrow1_MG_FD_204927 | JGI IMG/M metagenome (GOLD analysis project Ga0316187, IMG submission 204927) | Coastal sediment microbial communities from Maine, United States - Cross River worm burrow 1 | ecosystem: Environmental > Aquatic > Marine > Coastal > Sediment | place: USA: Maine... | reverse complement strand
TATCGGCTACCCGGACGAGCGCCTGGTGGAAATCGTGCTGGCCATTGTGCAGCTAAAAGAAGGGGCGTCCATGACGGAGGAAGAGTTGATCGAGTTTGCCAAAACCAAGATGGCGACCTACAAGGTACCGCGCAAGGTCATCTTTGATGAGGTCATGAGAAATCCAACCGGCAAACTCATGAAGCCCAAATTGAGAGAGAAATATACCGGCCGTAAGGAAGCCTTTCAAAAGCTTGATTAAGGAAACTATTTTAGCCACCAAGACACTAAAGCACAAAGAAAAGAGGGAAATGATATATCTTAGTGTCTTTGTGCCTTTGTGGCAAATCGTTTACGGATAAAGGACCAAGCCATGCTGATAACTGAAATCCTGGCAAGAAACGCCCGCGTCTACGGTGATGAAATTGCTCTGATTGAAAGGGATCCGGCTAAAAACAGTCGCAGGGAGATTACCTGGGAACAATTCGATGCCGAGGCCAACCGGGTTGCCAACGCCCTGATTGCCAGAGGCGTCCGCAAGGGCGACAGGGTTGTGCACCTGATGATGAACTGCATTGAATGGCTGCCGACATATTTCGGCATCCTCCGCTCCGGTGCTTGGGTGGTACCCTTGAATTTCAGGTTTTCAGGTGATGATATCAAACATTGCTGCGAAATTGCAGAAGCAAAGGTCCTGTTGTTCGGCGAAGAATTTATCGACAGAATTGATTCGGTGAAAACCGCATTGGACAAAATGATTGAGAACTACATTTTTGTCGGCCCGCATAACAAGCAACCCGACGATTGCCAACTTTATACGGATTGTCTGGCTTCAGCCAATGTTGAAAATCCCGCCATACCAATCGGCTTGCTTGACAACGCAGGCTTATACTTCACATCCGGCACCACCGGCAAACCCAAGGCTGTCCTTTTGACCCACCGCAACCTGGAACATGCCTGTTACGTTGAAAACTGTCACCACAAGCAGACCCACGAAGACAATTTTTTGTGCATCCCCCCGCTTTACCACACCGGTGCCAAAATGCACTGGTTCGGCAATTTCATTGTCGGGGCCAAGGGGGTCATTCTGAAAGGCATAAAGCCGGCGGTTATCCTGCAGGCGATCTCGGAAGAAAAAATCACCATTGTCTGGCTGCTGGTTCCCTGGGCCCATGACATCCTGATTGCCATCGAAAACAAGGAAGTCAATCTCGCAGACTACGAGCTCGACCAGTGGCGCCTGATGCATATGGGCGCCCAACCGATTCCCCCCAGCCTGATTAACAACTGGAAAAAGATATTTCCCCACCATGAATATGACACCAACTATGGCCTTACCGAATCAACCGGCCCGGGCTGTGTGCATCTGGGGATGGAAAATACAGCCAAAGTCGGGGCCATTGGGGTCCCCGGATTTGACTGGGAATGCCGCATCGTAGATTTCGAATTACAGCCCCTGCCCCAGGGCGAATCCGGAGAGTTGCTGGTCAAAGGACCCGGCGTGATGAAAGAATATTATAAGAATCCCGAAGCCACCGCCGCAACCCTAAAAGACGGATGGTTGCTTACCGGCGATATTGCCCGCATCGATGAAGACGGTTTTATATGGCTGGTAGATCGCGCCAAGGACATTATCATTACGGGTGGCGAAAATATCTTTCCGGTGGAGATCGAAAGCCATATCATGGGGCACCCGAAAGTTCAGGATGTCGGTGTCATCGGCCTGCCCGATGAACGCCTGGTTGAAATCGTGGCGGCCATCATACAGGCCAAACCCAATCAGGTTCTGACGGAGGAAGAAGTCACCGGCTTTTGTAAAGACCTGCCAAGATACAAAAGACCCAGGAAGATTATTTTCGGCGAAGTTCCCCGAAGTCCTACCGGAAAAATAGAAAAACCGAAACTTAGAAAAACCTATACGGGAATCAGGGAAAGAATCGGACGGCCGGAATAGACCCTAACGTTGCAGCATTGGAGTAGAGACATCATCATCGTTAGAACCCTAGTTAAGCGATACTCAATTAGGTGGTACTGGGTATTGGGTAGTCGGTATTGGTGTTTATCGGAAATCGGCGTAAATTTTATATATCTCCGTATACTGAAATTTAAATATGGAAAAAAATCCCGATGCCAGTACCTGATACCTAATACCAAATACCGCCTCAATTGAGGTAAAAATCAGGGTACCCATTCAAAAAACAAAACATCACCGGCATCAGCAAACGAACCGGAAAGCGTGGCCGTTTCATCGCCATCCGGTGTGGATCCAAATAATTTGAAAATCCCGCCATTTTCCTGATCGGCGATATACCCGATGCCTGAACTGTCCGGGGCCCATATAAATTCCTCAACATTACCACCGCTAGAAAGATCACCGGAGACCCTGTCATTCTCCTCACCATCCGGCGTAGCGGTAAAGAGCTCGATGGCATCTGCCGTCCTCTGATTCGCCCGATAAGCGACTCTTTTGCTGTCCGGCGACCATTCAAAAATAGGGTCGACATCCCCCGCAATCGAGTCGCCGGATACTTTGGTATCGTTCGAGCTGTCATCCGGCGTCGTCACATACAGTTCAAAATTGATTACATTATCCTGGTTGGCGCGATAGGCAACAAAGTCGCTGTCCGGCGACCAGACAAAATCCGTCACATCACCACCTGTTGTGAGATCGAAATCGCCTGAAATTCGTAAATTATCGTCGCCATCCGGTTCGACGGTAAACAACTCGATCATCCCAACGGAGTTCTGGTCGGCCCGGTAAGCAATTCTGGAACTGTCCGGCGCCCAGCTAAAATCAGATATTTTCTGATTAATAATAGGGTCCGGTGTGACCTGCTCGGGACTGCTGCCACCGTCTGGAGGTGCTGTAAATATTCTCTCCTCGGTAGAATAGGCTATCATTTCGTCTACGTCATCCGGCGCCCAGGCAAAGTCCTCAACGCTGACACCCTGCGATATCAGATCAGGATCGTCATCTCCTGTCGCCAAAGTGGTAAAGAGTTCAAATCGGTTGGCCAATTGCTGATTTGACAAATAAGCAATCCTCAAACTGCTGGGCGACCAGCTAAATTCCGTCACATCACCGTTGTTCGGAACGAAGGAGCCGGAGACTTTGACCGGATCTTGCTCGGTGGGCGGGGTGGTAAAGAGCTCAAATTCATCGAAATTATTTTGATCGGCTCTATACGCTATCAACGAGCTGTCCGGAGACCATTCAAAAGCGTTGACCGTGCCGCCACCGGAAACCTTAAGATTTTCGTCGCCTTCGGCGAGATTGGTATACAGCTCAATGCGGCCATTGCTTTTGCCTTCGGCCAAATAGGCGATACGGGTGCCATCCGGTGACCAGTCGAATTCAGTGACAACGGCATCATCCGACGGTAATTCTGAAATCCGGGTTTCAGTATCATCTTCGCTCTCTTCTTCCCTCAGGTAGGCAACCCGTTTCCCATCCGGTGACACCTTAAATACATCTCCCGTCCCACCGCGATTAATAACACCCGTAAGTTCTGTGATATCGGACCCATCTTCAAAGGAGGAAAAAAGCTTAACCGGTTCGCTGCTTTTGTTACCGCCGGTGATAGCGGAAAAAACAGCCGCTGGAAATTCAGCAGAATTGCCGTCCTCCGGTATCGAAACGACAAAAAGCCCGCGTCTATTGTCGTCATTGCCATTGCCGTTATTATTTCCATTATCATCATCGTCATTAACGGAATCGCCGCCAAATAAATCGAAACTCCAATCATCCCCGTCGCAGCCTAAGATCGTTGTTAAGCTGAATAGGATTAAAATGATAATTAATTTGGAAGAAATATTATCAGAGTGCTTTGTCATAATTCAGATCTGGCCATTTCGTTTACAACTGGACCCTATTATTTGTACAAAACCGCTAGACCGTTAATCGACCAGCAGCCTGCATCCGGTGTAACTATTCATTGATTAGATCGGCCAATTCATCCGCCTTTTTATTATCGAGCGATGCTAGAATATTATAATGCGCCAACGCACCTTCCTTATCGTTGAGAATTAAATATTCAATTCCCAAATTAAGGTGGGCGTTCGCATTGTCCGGATCAATCCGGATGGCTTGTTTGTAAGCGTCAACAGCTTCTTTATCCAGGTTAAGTTCACTGTAGCTAATTCCCAGGTTGAAATGAGCCTTAAAAAAATCAGGGTTGACACGAACAGCCTGCTTGTATGCCTCAATGGCTTCTTTGTGGAGCCCCAGACTATTGTACAAATAACCCAGGCTGAAGTGGGCCTTGGGATTATCGGGATCAAACCGGATAGCCTGGTTGTAAGCATCCAACGATTTTCTGCGACGGTCAAGTTCAAGATAGATATTTCCCAGAATGAAATGAACATTGCCATCATCAGGCTTGATCCGAATGACCTGCTGATAATACTCGATGGCTTTGTCGGGGAGCCCAAGTTTTCTGTGCATCTGTCCCAGGTTATAGTAGGCGAACACGTTATCGGGGTCGATTCGGACGACCTGTTTGAAGGCATCGATGGCCTCTTTGTACAGCTCCAGCTTACCGTAACTGATGCCGAGGTTGTAGTAGGCATTTTCATCATCGGGATTAATCCGGATGGCCTGTTTGTATGAATCTACCGCTTTTTGCTGAAGGTTCAGTTTGCTGTAGCTGAAACCCAACAAGTAGTAGACATCCGCATAATCGGAAGCGATCCGGATGGTCTGTTTGTATGCATCAACCGCCTCTTGGTGAAGGCCGAGTTTACCGTAACTGATACCCAGATTGTAGTGGGCGTCTTTATGATCCGCATCAAGCCGAATAGCCTGCTTGAATGCATCAACCGCCTCTTTGTGAAGTTCGAGTTTACCATAACTGATACCCAAGTTGTAATGGGCATTTTTATGATCAGGAGCGATCCGGAGCGCCTGCTGGTAAGCTTCCACGGCTTCTTTATGAAAGTCGAGGTATAGGTAGGTGTTACCCAGGTTGTAGTAGGCGTCTGCAGAATTCGGATTCAGGCGGATGGCCAGTTGGTAGACTTCTAGCGCTTCTTGATGAAGATCAAGTATACGGTAACTGGTCCCCAAGTTGTAGTAGGCCTCTGTGTATTCGGGGTCCAACCGGGTAGTCTGCCGGTAGGCATCCACAGCTTTACGGTAAAAGCCAAGCTCATCGTAGCTGATGCCCAGCAAGTAGTGAGCATCGGTATAATTGGGATTTATCCGGATAGCCTGCTGGTAGGCCTCCGCGGCTTCTCCATGAAGACCGAGTTTACTGTAGCTGAAGCCCAGATTGTAGTAGGTGCTTGCATCGTCGGGTTTAACCCGGAGGGCTTGCCTGTATGCTGCCAGGGCTTCTTTGTAAAGACCCAGTTCAACGTAGCTGAGACCCAGATTGTAGTAAGTGTTTGCATCGTCGGGCTTAATCCGGATGGCTTGTTCATAGGCCTTAACGGCGTCTCGTTGAAGTCCAAGTTTACTATAGCTGATGCCTAGATTGTTGTACGCGTCGGCAGCATCTGAATCAAGGCGGATGACCTCTTTATAGGCCGCGATGGCGTCTTGCTGAAGGTCAAGCTCACCGTAGCTGAGACCAAGGTTGTAATGGGCATTCCCATCGCCGGGCTTAATCCGGATGGCCTGTTTATAGGCTGCGATGGCTTCCTTGTGGAGCCCGACTTTGCTCAAGTTAATTCCCAGGTTGTAATGGGCATCCGCGTTATCCGGCTCAAGCCGCACGGACTGTTTGTAGGACTCTATGGCTTCTTTGTGAAGACCGAGTTTACTGTAGCCATATCCCAGGTTATAATAGGCACCCACATAGCCGGGATCCATCCGAAGGACTTGTTTGTAGGCTGCTATGGCCTGTTCGTGTTCCTTCCTTTTTTGATTGTCGATACCCAATCGCACCAATTCGTCAGGATTCCCTGACGAGGGTGTTGAAGGTTTTTTTAATGAAATGCCTAAATTTACCTCCGCCTGCGGTTCCATCGTTATCCATATATTTCTCGTTTCATAGCCATCGGCCGAGACCTCGATTTGATAAGGTCCGGGCCTAAGCAACATACCTTGATTGAATTTAGGTTTGATATTGAGTATCCGAATTCTCGCCCCTTCAGGTGCGGTCCGGATAAACAGTCGGCCGTCTGCAGAAGTTTGCGCCGGTGCAATTGAACGGCCGATCGGCACGATCAACAATAAACACATCAGGCCTATTTTCAGCTTTATACTCACAGGGTCCGCCTTTTATGAGGTTTCTGTCCATCCGCAAATGAAAATATGGAGACAACTCAATTCATAAGCCACCGGCTATGCCGGTGAGAATCTAAAAGGTTCTACCGGTACCGCGAGGGCATGCTTCATGGGTGCAAATCTGATCGATGCCGGTGGCTTATGAATTGAGATAAAAAAGAATTTTTGCTTATTTATTACAGCTTATTGTTATAGGCCAGCTGAACAACCAGCACCAACGCCGACTGGGGCGAACAATATACTGCCACTGATGAATCGGTCAAGTGGTCATCAAACCTGACAGATCCGATAAAACAGAGATCAAAAAAATTCTTTTTAAAAATCAGCGACCACTAGCAGAGAGGTGGCCTGGGCCCCTTCCAGGGGCCATCCTCATACCCCCAGCTGGTGGTCGCTGATTAAGCGCTTGCCTTTTGATCTTTTTTGAGCTGCTCCAAAATCGGGTTCATGATTTTTTCGATTCTGATCTTCGTATTCCGGTAATTGAACCGCTCGGCATCCGATAGCGGCTGCTTGGGCGGTCCCATTTTAAACCCTCTCAATTCCATGGCATATTTAAACCCCAGTGGAAAGGGCAGCGAAAACATGGTCCGCAGAATGAGCAGGATCGATTCCTGGAGTTGTTTCGCCTCCGCATAATTTTGATTTTTCCAGGCGTTATAAAGGTCCACCATAATTTCCGGAAAGATTCCGGCGGTCGCCGTCACGCAGCCTTTCCCGCCGACCATCAGGCAGGGGAAGAGAGTTTCTTCCCGTCCGGTCAGAACATTGATATCTTCACCGGCAATTTTGATTTTATCGATAAAATGGATAAAATCCACCATGCTGCCACTGCTGTCTTTCATGCCGACGACGTTTTCATGCCGGGCAAGACGTTTGACCACATCATAAGAGATAGGCTGCGTAAACAGTGGAATATTATAGAGAATATTCGGTATATCGACGGCATCGGCAATGGACTCAAAATAGGTTTCAATATTTTCCTGGGATAATTGATAATAATAGGGCGGCGCAACAACGACCCCGTCACAGCCGATCTCTTTGGCTTTTTGAGCCAGGAAAATGGATTCGGCCGGAAGGCTGCTCCCAACCCCCGGTGTAATCTTAACACGGCCTTTATTTTGATCGACCATAACTTCCATCATCCGCACCTTTTCCTCCCGACTCATGTGAATGAACTCTCCTGCCGAGCTTATGGGAAACAGGCCGTCGACCCCTCCTTCGATCTGAAAATCAATGATTCTTCGTAATTCACCCTCATTTATCGCGCCGTCCTCATCAAATGGTGTCAGCATCGCTACGTAGACGCCCTCGGGTTTAAACATAATTTACCTCCAGTGATTGATTTCAGGTTCAGGGTTCAAGCCTGCCCTGGTGCGACAGGATTTGTCTATGAACTTACTTTCACATTTAGTGGAATTGGGTTTCCATTACCACATTTTGCCCTGCCAGGTCTGGGCCAGGGGTTCAAAGGTTATGAAATGCTGCTTTTCGTAATTTTATACGCCATTTTTTGGATAGGCCCCTTTCACCCATGGGAGAAAAATGGAATTGAACCCGATTGATGCGTAATAATACTGATAGAGGCCAGTTAATGCACTTTAACCGGGAATCTTTAACACTAATTACCCATAACAAATAACAAATAGCATCTAACTGCAACACTAGCTCTTACTTGGCATCGATTCCCAACTCTTTCAGCTTTTCCTCGCCGGGCACACCATCTTCATCCCAGCCGCGGACCATATAATATTCATCCATCAATTGATCGAGCCTGACCACCCGGCCGCGGTTGGGTCCATCTTCGAGCGGCTCGCTGAAAAAGCGATTGGGCAAGGTATCCAGATCCCTGGTAAGGCCCTCACGAATATTGAAAAGCCTTACCAAATTGTTAACCCTTTCTCCGACTTTCATGACCTCCTCGGAGGATGAATATACGTCAAGTCCGGTGACGGCATGCAGAAAGGGTGTGATCTGTTTTAAGTTTACCGCAAAGGTGGCAAACAGGCACATACCACTGCAATTTATCATGCCGAATAAATCCTGCTGGGTTTTGACCAGTTCGGCTTTGAATTCCAGGGAAACCAGATCCATGCGGCCCTCGGTCGCCAAAAGTTCATCACCGATGGGCCAGGAACGTAAATGACACCCTCCCCGGTCACTGGTGGCATACGCCAGTGCCATTCCAGTAGAGCCTCGCGGATCATAAGCGGGCAGCTCAAGCCCTTTGACATGCATGGCAAATTCGTGAGCCCCCTCGATTTGTTGGGCCAGCTTTTTTACGCCCTGACCCCATCGCTTTCCGGGTCCTTCACCCTTACCGATATGGTGGATTGCGTTGATAATGGATTCATCGTTGCCGAAGCTCATTGGGAATCCGATATCGGATTCTTTCAACAAACCCTTCTCGACACACTCCATCAAAAACCCGATGACGTTGCCGGCGCTGATTCCGTCCAGGCCGTAATAATCACACAGATATTCCGCCTGGATGATGGCGCCCACATCCACATTTTCACAGTTGGCCCCAAAGGACCAGACATTTTCGTATTCAGGACCTTCGGTGAAACTGCCCTTGTACTTGCCTTCCTTCACCTCGGCGATCTTACTGCAATAAATCGGACATCCGAAACAGGCTTTGTTTCTGACATAGTATTCTTCAACAACGTCCTCGTTGACCCGGTCGGCTCCTGCGAATTTGCCCTTTTGAAAGTTTCTTACCGGGTGAATGCCGACCTCATCCATCAACGATAAAATGACATTGGTCCCGTACTTTTGCCGTCCGCCGCCGGTATCCGGGTTGTTGGCAAGTTCATTAAAGGCTTCGCGGCAGGTTTTCATGAAACCGTCCGGATTGAATATGGGGATATTGCCGCTGCCTCGGACGGCAATCGCTTTCAGATTCTTGGAGCCCATCACGGCACCGGCACCGCCTCGTCCCAGGGCCCGATATTCGGAAATAATTCCGGCGATGAGCGCACCATTTTCCCCGGCTTGCCCGATACAGGCTACCTTAAAGTCCTTGCCGAAGGTCGCCTTAATCTGCCGATGAGTTGTGATGGTGTCTGTTCCCCAGAGGTCGGCGGCGGGCCTCAACTCGAATTTATCATCGTCGATCACAAGCATTAGCGGGGCTTTGGCTTTGCCCCTGACGATGATCATATCATAACCGGCAAACTTCAATTCCGGTCCAAAATACCCGCCGCAGTTGGAATCCAGCCACAAACCGGTCGCCGGGCTTTTCGTACAAACTTCAAAGCGTCCGCTGGAAGGGGCCAGGGTGCCGGTGAGCGGTCCGGTGGCAAAAACCAGGATATTGTCGGCAGAAAGCGGTTCGCACTGTGGCGGCAATTGGTCATAAAGTATTTTTACGCCAAAGCCCTTCCCCCCCATGTAATCATTTGCCAGGCAAGGATCCAATTCAGTTTCCGATAAAATTGCTGAGGTAAGATCCACATCCAATATTCTTCCAGTATATCCGTACCAGGTTTTCATGGCTATCTACTCTTTTTTTTGAACGGCTTTGGTGGGACACCATTGTACACATCGATACTGGCCTTCGCAGGTGTCACAAATCAAGGGGAATCCGGTCCGTTTATCTAAGTGGATTCCCTGCACCGGGCAAGCATCGACGCATACCGCGCAGCCATCACATTGGTCCTGATCCAGCTGAATCCAGTTTTCCCAGGTCAAGGCCCCGTGGGGGCAGGCCGCGACACACTCATGATCCTTGCAGGCCAGACACACTCTGATGACCGGTGTTTTCGGCCAATCCGCTTCGATTTTGATGCGGGCGCGCTTGGTGGTATTTTCGCCAAAGTGGGTCCACGAGCAGATTGCCATGCAGATTTCACATTCAGTGCAAAGCGAGCGTTTTAATTTTAGCATGTTAATTTCCTCGGTAAGCGATATTGGGCAGCCACATGGCAATATCAGGAAAAAAGGTGATCATGGCCAACACCACCAGCAACGGCACGATAAAGGGGGCCGTCGCAATCACACATTGTTCAAATTTGACGCCGGATACTTTTGACAGTACATAGAGCACCATTCCCACAGGCGGCGTCAGCAGTCCAAGCATCAGATTTAAAATTACGATGATGCCCAAATGGACCGGATCGATGCCCACTTTTTCCGCAATCGGCAGCAGTACGGGGACCAGAATAGTGATGGCCGCGATGGTTTCCATGAAGCAGCCGATCAACAAAACAACCATCATGATGATGATTAGAATAACGGTTTTATTTTGTGAAAACCCCAGTAGGGCGTCACCCAATATAACCGCAACCTGCTGATCGATCAGGATCCAGGCAAAGATGGTGGCACTGGCGACGATCATTAAAATTGCGGCCGACGTTTCGATGGTGTCCATGGAAACGCGCAAAATGTGACGCCAGGTCAAAGAGCGATAGACAAACAGACCGAGAATCAGTGCATAAACCACCGCAGCGATAGCTGATTCGGTCGGCGTAAAGATCCCGGAAAGAATGCCGCCGATAATAATGGTAGGGGTTTGCAGCGGAAGAAAGGCCTGTTTGAATGAGACCCACAAGCGGTTGAGGCTGAAACGAGTATCCCGCGGATACTTTCGTTTGCGGGCATACAGGGTGACCATGATCATCAGGGCGACTCCCATCAAAAGGCCCGGGATAAAGCCGGCGGCAAACAATTCACCGATGGAAGCCGATGCCATGACACCATAAATAACCAGGGGTAAGGAGGGCGGTATAATTGGACCAATCGTAGAAGAAGCGGCCGTGATACCCACTGAAAAATCATCATCATAGCCTGCATCTCGCATTGCTTTTATTTCGATAGTTCCAAGGCCACCGGCATCGGCAACCGCCGCCCCGGACATCCCGGCAAAAATAATTGAAGCACCAATATTGACATGTCCCAAGCCGCCATGCATCCAACCGACAAGCGCTTTGGCGAAACCAAAAATTCGTGTTGTTATACCGGCAGAATTCATCAGGTGTCCGGCAAGGATAAAAAAGGGTACGGCGATCAATGGGAAGCTATCAACCCCACTGACCATGCGGTGGAGGACAACAACACTTGGGGTGCCCTCCATCAATATAAATATAAGGGATCCGACACCCAGTGCCACCGTTACCGGAGAGCCGATAACCAGTAGAACAAAAACAGTTATCAGTAGTATCGCAAGTTCCATTTATCTGTTGCCCTTACCCTACCGCTGCAACTGGGGTTTACTGTGATCGGACAATAGTTTCTTCAAGTTCATGAGTAACATCTTCGCCTCTCTTCCGAAACAGCGATATAAACTCCCAGAGAGCTACCAATGCCATGGCAAAACAGCTTGCAGCCACAATCCAGTAAATTATCCCTTTTGGAAGATCAATAGAGGTCATACTCTGGTGATGCGTTCGTCTGGCCAGCTCGATGCTCAGTACCCCGGCATAGGTAAAAAAAGCCGTATTAATGAAAGAAACGATAATGACAATCCATTTCACAACGGGAGGCGGCAGAAATCGGTAAAAAAACTCCAGGTAAATATGGGATCGTTTGCGTATACAGGTAACGGACCCGACAAAACCGAGTAAGATGAGCAGATAGCGGGCGATTTCCTCGGTCCATGATAGGGAACTATTTAAGACATATCTGCTAAAAAACTGGATAAAGACAATAATCAAAAGTGTCCAAAAAACGATAAATACCGGCCCATCTATCCATTTGATATCAGAAATGTCATCGAGTACTTCGAATTCCTGTCTGTCTTCGTTCATAATTATACATCGATTTAATTACATTGCATCAGGTATTGCTTGCAGACGCTCGTAAATATCAGGCGTCCAGGGCATGTCTTTGGTTAACAGATGCGGTTTGACCATGTCCATGAAAGGCTTGCGATCGACTTCGTTCACTTTTATTCCCTGATCTTTAAACCAGGATACCAGATCTTTTTCAGCCTGAACGATCTGTTTGGATGCCCAATCTGAAGAATTTTTCAGGGCTTCAATCAGAATCTTTTGATCGGCCGGTTCCATTTTCTTCAGGGTTGAACTTGAAACAACAGTGATCAGCGAGTTCGTAATATGTGCCGTCAAGTTGATATTTGACTGAACTTCATAGAACTTTTTGAACTGGATGGTCGGCAGCGGATTTTCCTGTGCATCAACAACTTTTTGCTGCAACGCCAGATATACTTCGGAAAAAGCCATCGGGGTCGGATTTGCCCCCACTGCTTTCGGAAAAAGCACATAAGACGGGGCGTTAGGTACACGAATCTTAAGATCTTTCATATCCTCCGGGGTTAAGATCGGCTTGTTGGCCGTTACCTGGCGTGCACCATAATAGGTAAGAGAAACAACCGTAGCGCCACCGGTTGCCTTTTTATAACCTTCGCTCAACTCTGCAAACAAATCACTTTCAGTGTACGCTTTCCAGTGAGGATAACCCCTCAAGGTAAATGGATAGTCAGAGATACCGATGGGTCCAAAAGATCGGGAAGCAAACCCACAGCCAGTATAGATGATGTCAATTGTTCCTAAGGATATCCCTTCGTTGATCGCTTGCTCCTTACCAAGAGAACTGGCCGGAAATACCTTAATGGCATAGCGTCCGTTTGTTTTCTCTTCAACCTCTTTGGCCGCCATGAGTGCTGCTTCGTGGTATGGCGTTTTGACCTCGTAAACATGGGCGAAGCGCAGCTCCTTTGCCGCAAAGGTAGGTGATGCAACCCAAACAATTGAAATTGCAACCAGACTGACCATGCCGAGCATGGCGATTCGTTTTAGTTTGTAGCTCATAATCGCTCTCCTTATTGAAAGAAATTAAGTATCGGGGTTAACAACCGAATTGTTGTTACCACAACCTAGTGGGTCGGTAACATACATCCATAAAAAATGCAATATTTGACATTTTTAATTCTTTCGATTAGATAGTTGTAAGCTCCAGTTTAAACTCGAGAAAAAAAATATCGGGAATCCGGAAAAGCGTCATGAACAAAAAAGATAATAGATTAAATGACCGTGCAGCAGGCTCGATTGTGGGCGTCCTGATTGGGGACGCTCTGGGCTTGGGACCACACTGGTATTATGATTTTGAAGAGTTGAGAAAGCATTTTGGCCCCTGGATTGACGGATATACCGATCCGAAACCGAGCCGCTATCATGAGGGCCTCAAAGCCGGCAATCTGTCCCAGTCAGGCTTGTGATCACCCTTGATTCGACTAACCCAGATCGACCCCTTTATTGTCGCCCTCAGTGCCTCCTATTGTGTAATTGTCAGTGCCTTGATCCGGGGAGAGCCGTTCGACGAGCAACTGTCTGGCAAACTTTACGGAATGGTTGAAAGGGGCATACTTCCTTTTACGCATGCGGTGCTGACGGAAAACAAGGAAAAATATGCGCATGATCCCACCGCGCCATCCGCCTCACTTCCCTATCCGGACGGGCTGCTTTTTCCCTCCCATATCTGGCAGGCGGCCAAGGACCCACAGGTGGTTATCGAGCCGGCCTGGAAGGTGTCGCTTGTCTATGGTATGCCCTGTTCCATCTTGTGTATGTTGCCTGCGGCCTATTATCTGGCCGCACGGTTTCAGGAAGATTTCGAGCTGGCTGTTTTGCATGCAGTCAACGGCGGGGGGCAGAATATGTCCAGAGCGATGCTCACCGGCGCACTAGTGGGTGCCCAGGTAGGCTTGGCAGGCATCCCGCAGCGATTTATAGACGGGCTGACCGAAGGCCGAGAAATTGTTGATCTAGCGCAGCGGTTGATTAGCTAAGTCAGGGTTGACCATGAATATTTCTGACGACTTGCATCTACGGCCGTTTCAATCTTCGCTTCTTCAAGGGGTTAATTTCTTTTTTCAATTTTTTCAGCCTCATTAACACACTTCCCATCCCATTTCTTTTTAGCTCATCGAAATGTTCGAATATCGCCTCTTCAAGTAGTCTAAAATCAATAAGAGACCAGGTTGTGTGATGCTGAAGGTATATTTCAAATGTTGATTTAGAGTAATCAAATCGCCGGCGTGACTGTTGCCATTCTCCGGTATGTTCAAGTTCGTGTAAATTCAATACACCATTAATTATTGCTTTTAGCGCGTCATCATGGATTTTTGAAATTGCTTCTTGGTTTTGTTGTCTCCAAAGCGCCGGATCTTTTTTGTTGAATGGCGTTATTTTTCCCATATCTGATAATGTCATTGCCTAAAGATTAGGTAAGGAAAGGTGCCATAAATCCGTTAATCAATAATCCACCCGGTCCTTCAACTCTTTTCCGCATTTGAAAAACGGTAGTTTTTTAGGGGCCACCTTAACAGACTCACCGGTTCTGGGATTTCTACCCTCGTAAGAACCATATTCTTTGACAAAAAAAGAGCATAATCCCCGAATTTCAACCCGATCACCTTTTGCAAGGGCCTCAGATATCTTACCAAAAAATAAATCAATAATTGTTGCAGCTTCTTTTTTCGAAATCTGGCATTCATCCCTCAACGTGTCAATGAGTTCAAGTTTATTCATGATTCTCCCTGTATTTATAAATAATTTTAGGATGTTACACTATTTTTATTGACATCACATTGATATTATTAATAATAATTGATCTGACAAAAATAGTCAAGAATTTCTTATAGTTCGGCATCATTGGAATTATTATCTAATAGAAAGGGTGACTCAGAGCACGAAGAGCCACCCTTTGAGGGGATATGGTAAAACAACGGCAAATGCAACGCAATTTGATCCCAATCTACCCAACGGTAGTCGATACGAAAGTCCTTTCGATGATTCATCGCAGCTTCGCTTCGCCGGATGGTCATCATCATGCTAGTCGGCGGGTTCATCCAGCGCAGAATCAAAACGAGTAGAAAGCTGATGATAACAATTCCCAGCAGTATCCGAAAAATTCCTGCCGTCAAGCGTCGAACCCGGCTTTTATTTTTTTTCGGGAAAGGCTTTTTTTTGGTCGTTGACGATTTGCAGCCATTCTGTCAGCTTAACCTAGTTTCGGGAAAATAGATATTGACAATAATGCCAAATAGGTTATTTTAGTTACCATTGCGGACGGTCAATTAGCATCTCAATATGTTGGGCTGTGGCTAAAACCGATACATATT
>Ga0316187_10002768_pt1 | contig 15290 bp, 17 predicted proteins | sample CroRivburrow1_MG_FD_204927 | JGI IMG/M metagenome (GOLD analysis project Ga0316187, IMG submission 204927) | Coastal sediment microbial communities from Maine, United States - Cross River worm burrow 1 | ecosystem: Environmental > Aquatic > Marine > Coastal > Sediment | place: USA: Maine... | reverse complement strand
TGTTTTCGGACAGGGAGGTGAAGGAGCGGATATCGGCAAACAGCAGCGTGGCTTCGCAACGCTCGTTCTTTAACGGGTCTGCATCCTGCGACAAAATCATCTGCTCGATCACATCATTGCCGACATAGCGAGCCAGATAGTCACGTAGCACGGATTCTCGTTTCAGTTTTTCAATCAGCGCATTCATTTTTGCGGCATGTTGTTTAAAGCGGTTGACCAGTTCGGCAAAGTTACGTTTTCCCTTGTCCGATTCGGCAGCAAGTGTGCGGACATGCTGGTCGATCTGATGCAGTTCGCTTGCCGCCCCCCTGGCCGGTGCTTCGGCCTCTTTACGTTTGCCGGCAGCGATCAGTCCAACGGATTGGGCGAGTCGACGGACATGTCTGCCTTGGCCCAGTAGCAGGGCAAGTCCGGTCAGCAAGCTGATGAGGGCTGCTCCACCCAGTCCTGCGTTTATTGGATCAGGGGAGATGCCGGTTTGCAGCAGGAGAAAGGCTGCAATTGCCAGCGGAACAAGACCAAGCAGGGTAAATATCAGGCCGGTGCGCATGTTTCAGGGCTAAGCGAAGTTTTCATACCCTCTCCCGACGGTTTTTTATGTACAGAGGATTGCGTGCGTGAAAGAAATATCCCCGTTCAGGCAACATTGTAGCGCACATACATAGCATTGTGTATTCACGCTACTCAGCCTTGCTTGGCGACTGTTCAGCCAACTCGAAACGGTGAATCCATTCTCCGATGTCGCGATGTTGCGAGCGGGCATTAGCTCCGGTTGGTGAAGTGCAGCAGTGAAAGCTGCGGTGATCGTGGGGTTTCAATCGTCACCGGATAATCTCCGGAGAAACAGGCATCGCAGTGCGCGCTGCGTGGTTTACCAACGGCGCGATAGAGGCCTTCGAAGGAAACAAAGGCCAGCGAATCCGCCCCCAGTGCTTTGCACATCTCCTCGATACTCATCTTGTTGGCCATCAACTGGTCTTCATTGGGTGTGTCGATACCGTAGTAGCATGAGTGCTTGGTCGGCGGGCTGGAGATGCGCATATGCACCTCTTTGGCTCCGGCCTTGCGCACCATCTCCACAAGCTTGCGGCTGGTGGTACCGCGCACGATGGAGTCGTCAACCAGCACCACGCGTTTGCCCTCGATGAGTTCTCTGTTGGGGTTTAGCTTTAGTTTGACACCGAAGTTGCGGATCGACTGTTTGGGTTCGATGAAGGTGCGGCCGATATAATGGTTGCGGATCAGGCCCATCTGGAAGGGCAGACCGGAAGCCTCAGCATAACCCATCGCAGGCGGCGTGCCGGAATCAGGCACCGGTATGACAAGATCGGCATCAGCCGGTGCTTCACGCGCCAGTTCTTGACCAATGCGGTGGCGAGCCTGATACACATTGATGCCTTCCAGGTTGGAGTCGGGACGCGCGAAATAGACATATTCAAATACACAGAAACGTGGTTCCGGCTTTTCAAAGAGCTGGATGCTTTCGATTTTCCCCTTTTCGATAACCACCATTTCGCCCGGTTCGATATCACGCACATAGGTCGCACCGATCAGGTCGAAGGCGCAGGTTTCGGAGGAGAGAACCCATGTGTCGTCCAGCTTGCCGAGCACAAGCGGGCGAATACCATGTTGATCACGCACGCCGACCAGCCGTTTCTCAACCAGCACAAGCAGTGAAAATCCGCCTCGCAGGCGCTTAACTGCCTCGGCGAGTCGATCGCGCATAGTCTTGCCCTGACTTCTGGCCACCAGATGAATCAGCACTTCGGTATCGGAGGTGGACTGGAAGATAGAGCCCATTTGTTCCAGTTCGTGGCGAAGATCCTGGGCGTTGACGATGTTGCCGTTGTGGCACATGGCGATGCCGCCATGGGCGTATTCATAGCAGAAGGGCTGGCAGTTGCGCAGGCCTGATTCACCGGAGGTGGAATAGCGCACATGACCGATGCTGCGTTTCCCCTTGAGTTTCTTGATGGCCGATTTATGGAACACGTCGGCAACAAGGCCTACACCGCGATGGCTGCGAAACCGATGCCCGTTGGTACACACGATGCCTGCTGATTCCTGACCTCGGTGCTGTTGAGCATACAGGCCAAGATAGGTCAGATTGGCGGCTTCGGGGTGTTCAAAAACGCCAAAGACACCGCATTCGTCATGAAAATGATCGTCCACTGGGTCGAGCCCTTTTTTCTTCACTGCATAACCTTTTTGATAATGGATTCGAGGGCCTTCTTGTCCGGCACGGGTATGTCACTCTTGCTTTGATTGGCTGGTGCCTTGGCCGTTGGCGTTTTGGATGTCGCCGCCTTGGTGGCGGGTTTTATCGCGTCTTTACCCTGTCGCGAGAAAGGATAGCCCTCGGGAATCACTTTACCGAGCATATCCCCCATCTGAACAGCATAAGGCGTGAGAACACTGTTCTTCATCCATGCTGTGTCGGGTTTGGCATAGGTGGTGTAAATAAGAAAAAATAGACCGATGAGCAGCAGGCCGCGGGCCAGTCCAAAAACCATACCCAAGGTGCGATCGGAGGCAGTCAGGTCTGCCGCATCTACCAGCTTGCGGATCAATGCACCAAACAGAGCAACCAGCAGCATAACCGAGACAAAGACCAGTCCGAAACCGGCCAAACCTGCCACTGTGGCATTGGGTATCCAATCGGCAAGCAATTCGGTCGCCACGCCTGAGGCTCGACCAGCAATGACAAAGGCTGCGACCAGCCCGATAAGGGAGATAATCTCGCGCACAAAACCGCGCCACAGTGAGAGGACCATGGAAAAGCCGGCAATGGCCAGCAGCAGGTAATCGAATAAGTTCAAGCAAGCCCCGCTTGCGCAGCTTCGGCCATATTTCGGACGGCTTTGCACTGCACTTTAGTATTCGAATCAGGCGGCAGTGTAACAGCGAGTTTCGCTTCCTGCACCCTTGCATGATTGTGTCTGGGCAGCAGTAGTTGTGTGAAGCCCATGCTGGCGGCTTCCCGGGCGCGAGCCTCAGGCTGACCTACCGGACGAATTTCGCCGGTTAAGCCCACTTCACCGAAGGTGGCCATATTGGCTGGCATCGGGCGTTCCTGATAGGCGGAGATAATAGCCAGCATGATGGCCAGATCGGCGGCAGGCTCCAGGATACGCGCCCCGCCAACAACATTGACATACACATCCTGTTGGCCAAGGGGTAGGCCGATACGACGCTCCAGTACAGCCGTCAGCATCGATACGCGCCCGTTATCCAGCCCTACGGAACTGCGCTTGGGGGTGGAGTACACGCTGGGCGCAACCAAAGCCTGCACCTCGACCAGTAATGGTCTTGTTCCTTCCATGCAGGCCAGAATCACTGAGCCGGGCACATCCACGGCACGTTCGGCAAGAAAGATGCGCGAGGCATTCTGAATACCCAGCAGGCCAGCATCGCCCATTTCAAACACACCGATTTCGCCAGCCGGGCCGAAGCGGTTTTTCACGGCGCGCAGGATTCGGTGTGCATGCCCCTTATCACCTTCAAAATATAATACTGCATCCACCATGTGTTCGAGCACACGTGGTCCGGCTATTGAGCCGTCCTTGGTGACATGGCCGACCAGTATCATGGCATGGCCGAGTTGCTTGGCGCTGCGGATCAGGGCTGCGGCGCAGTCGCGCACTTGGGCCACGGTGCCCGGCGCACTAGTCAGTCTCGATGTTACAGTGGTCTGGATGGAATCAATGATCACCGTATCCGGTCGGGTTTTTTCGATGGTGGCCAGAATGGCCTCCAGATCGCAACTGGCAGCCAGATGAATATTCTCATGTACCACATGGATACGGTCACCACGCATGCGTACCTGCTGTGGCGATTCTTCACCGGTTACATAAAGCACCTGTCCGGCCTTGGCCAGATGATGCGATGCCTGCAAAAGCAGAGTGGATTTACCGATGCCGGGATCACCACCGATGAGAACTGCAGAGCCGGGTACGATGCCGCCACCCAGCACACGGTCGAGCTCTGGAAGCCCGCTTGTGCGACGCGGTGAATCGGCGGTGTTGATGTCGCTGATCGGTGTGGTGTTGAGGGTTGCGCTGGAAGAGCCGCGCTGCGTGATGGCCTGGCGTACCTCTTCGCTGATGGTGTTCCACTCCTGACAATCCGGACATTGTCCCATCCATTTGCGGTGCTCAGCACCACAGGACTGACAGACATAGATGTTACTGGATTTAGCCATGCGGCAAGCCTAGCTGATTCCGTCTGCGGTGGTAGCCGGAAGATTGCAGATAAGGGGCTGGTTTGAGTGTTGACAACAAAAGGGGATTGCGTACATTTCGCGGCCCGAGAACTAGGGCGGTGCTGCATAAAGGCGGTATCGCGCAAGGAGTAAGAGATTGGCTAATCATGTTTCCGCAGCAAAGCGTGCCCGACAGAGTGAAAAGCGCCGCTTGAACAACCGCAACCGCAAGGGTGCGATGCGTACCGCAATTAAGAACGTGCTCGTTGCAGTAGAGGCTGGCGATACCGCTGCCGCTGCCGAGGCACTGCGCGCAGCCACTTCGCTGATCGACAGCGCTGGCCGTCGTGGCACAATCCACAAGAATCAGGCTTCGCGCCGCGTGTCCCGTCTGAGCGCACGGGTTAAGACCATCGCTGCCTAAGCTCGCTTCATTCGAACAATTAAAAAGCCCGCCTTCTGGCGGGTTTTTTATTGTGATTAGGAAGAGCCCATATTGAAATAATTTCTTCAGTAATTATAGTACACATACTTTACAAAGAGTTTTACATTTCAGAAAAACACATGATTTTCAGAGGTTCAAACAAGCCTTTGGAGGGGACAGGGAAATGAAAATAGTCTGTTTGAAGTATCAGTCGCTTTTGAACAAGGGATGTTTACTGGGGGCGCTTGGCATTGTGTGCGCACCTTTTCTGATGGGTGTGTCTTATGCGGCTGATGCAAATCCTCAGCCTGCGACCGCCCCAGTCAGCGCGGATATTGGGGACACCTTGTTTTCAGCTGCAAATTCAGCCCTTCAATATACGCTGCCAACTATAGGTGAGACTCTCCCGGACTGGGCAAAGCGTGTGGAACTTGGCGTAACCCTTCAAAGAAATGGAACGCCGCTATGGTCGGTGTTGACGGTACAGCCGCTTTATCAGTCAGATGATTTCGAACACACATTTTTTACACAATTTAGCCAGCTTCGCTATAACTACCTTAACTATACCCGAGACGTTTCGAATGTGGGCTTGGGATACCGGAAGCTGTTTGCCGATAATACGGTACTTGTTGGTTTGAATGGTTTTTATGACTACGAATGGAAGCGTGGCCACACGCGTTTGGGCTATGGTGCCGAAATGAAATGGTCCGGCTTGGATATTACGGCCAATCGATATGACGCATTAAGTAACAAAGTGACTCGCGGTCTTAATGCGGGTGTCACAGAAGAGGCACTTAGCGGTTATGACGCGGAAGGAAGCTTCCAGTTCCCATACCTCCCTTGGCTTCGTGCCAATAGCAAATATTACACATGGAAGACGATCAACAATGTCGACGACATCAAGGGTTGGACGGTTGGTGCTCAGGCAGACCTAACGCAGAATCTTTCCATTGAAGCTGGCGCGTCGGATGACAACTACTCAACCCGGTCAGCGTTTTTGAATATGAATTTTTCTATGCCCGCACCCGGTTCTCGCAAGGCTGTGGCTGCAAGCGAGGGATTCCTTAGCACAGAAGCCTGGAATATGCGTGATATGAAGAACTACACGCTGGCCAAAGTCCGTCGCCAGAACAAGATCATCCTGGAGCAGACAGGCTCCGGTGTTGTTATTACGAGAGGGAACTAAATCATGAGATATCTTAATTCATTTATTGTTGCCGCACTCTTTGTGATTGCATCAAATAGTATCGCTTATGCAGGCGCAATCACCGGCACAACGGGTGTTTCGGCAAGCAGGTACGATGTGACGGTTACCAAGGTTGAGCTTTGCCAGGAAGCCGCATGCACCAACACTTTCACTCTCGGGCAAACGACCAAGACCTTTGATATTGCCTCGGCATCTGCTGGCGCCGATGTTGGAAATTACATCAGCTTGAAAGGCATTCCCATGTTTAGAACATGGTCGCACGTAAGGGCCACCCTTTCTACGGACTTTTCGATCACCGCGAATGATGGCACCTGCATGACAAATGGTAACACCAGTGCGAATAGGGGGGCTTGGGCAGCTAGTGTAGCGGCCGGAGCTGCCGGGACTGAGACAGCAAGTGTTCTTAAGTTGCCCAATAGCGCCTTGGTTGTAGCAGCACTTGGCGCAGGATTTAATTATACAACCTATGGCATAATACAAACCGATAGCGCAACATCATTCACCATGACAACAGCATTATCGACCCCGTACACCTGCATAGGGAAAATGCCGCGAGTCGAAATAAAATTTGATACAAGTGCTGCGTTTGGCTACACAGGAGGTTGTGGGCAGATGTTTCCACAGCCGCCGACGATAACGATTACTGCATCCGATCCATAAGCAGTTTCGTTTTCGTCTAAGTTCCGCAGCTATTCAGTAAAAAAGCCCGCCTTCCGGCGGGTTTTTTTTGGCTTGAATTTATCGGGGGTAGCGCATCCTTTAAAAACCCTTTCCTTAATGTCGGACTTTCTCGATTTCAGCAAAGTCGCACTCAAGAAAATGCTGGATAAGAACGCTTTTTATCGACATGGCAATTTCAGTCCATACTTTTGGAAGTTCGGTAGAATCAAATTGCTGCATGGCGGTTTTGACAGTACTTACTATTTCGGCATGCCTATCCCTGTGTTCTGCCACGCTTTCGATGGATAAGCTGGCGAATATCCGTTCCTCATGATCAAAATGCTCTTCGGTCTCTTGGATAAGTTGCTCAAGGATAACTTTTGTCCTCAGTTTATCCCGAGCCTGATCAGCCAAGGCAGAATTGAGTAGGTCAATATGCTCAATAAATTGTTGATGTTCCTCGTCAATATCTTTGTGGAGAGAAAACTCATCAATCCATTCAACAATCCAAGGGGTGGAACTCATAGGTTATCCTCCGCTTGTGACTAGCCTCCTCCTTTGGCCAAGCAAAATCAAACGTGAATAGAAACGCATTTATTAGGGTTTAAATGAAACAAGCCCGCCGATTGGCGGGCTTGTTTGAGCTGATGGTTTATTCTCCAGATTCTCCGACGCTTAGCTCATCTCTGGTCTTTGCCAGTGTTTTCTTGCCGAAGCCTTTAACCTTCAACAGACCATCAACACGTTTAAAAGCACCATGTTCATCGCGATAGGCCACGATGCGGGAAGCGGTTTTATGACCAATGCCGTGGACTTTTTGCAGCTCCTTGACGTTCGCGGTATTGATGTTGACTGCTTCTCCGGCCCATGCCGAACCGATGGCGAGGAATAATGCCATCACCATGCTTAATAATATTTGTTTCATGCTTGTTTCCCCCTTTATTTGATTGATGCGATATGCCTGAGGCATATCCACCGATGAATCCGCCCCCGCGGATGTCACCGGTAAATGAATATTATGCCGTCGGTTTTATGATGGAAGTCCCATAAATATGGGACAATGCGAGGGGTGTGCCTGAATCGGATTAAGGGGTTGTGGTCAAAAAGGCTGCGGTATCGGCATCCTGCAACACAGCCTGCACGTTATCGTGCAGGATCTCGCTCACCAGTTCGGCGACTCTGTCTTTGTTCGGCCGCCAGGGAAGGGTGAATTCGCCCGAAGTGCCTAGGGTTCTTTCCTTTTTCATGACGCCGCTACGACTGAGGGTGGCCATAAGCTTGCAGGAGAGGTTTGCCGTGCTGGTCATAAAGTTTTTCTCGGAATCGTAGGTCAGCGACTGGATGCGGATCAGTATGGACACAGGGGCATCGGCCCGAAATGGTTCAACCCTGAAACCTGCTGTTCGCAGAGTAGAGGAGAAACTAGCCATCACAGCTGCAGCCACATCCCCTTTAAGCGCCACGTTCTCACCCTGTAAATTCTTGCCGAGAATGGTTTCCTTTCTGGCGTCCTCAACCCACAGTGCCACCACCTGTCCATTTCCCTGTAAGCCTTCCACGCTTACTTGCGGAATGTTCAGATCAAGGTGCATGTCCGCAGCCAAGGTCTCGGAGGGGGCACACAACAGCATCAGGCCTAACAGTATCGATATCGTTTTCATGGTTTCTCCTTGTCGAGCACCACCCTGAGCGCAGGGCAACAAACAGTATATCCTTACTCGGCAGGTCGCACAGGGGGAATATGTCCGCATGCGGGTTATGCCTGTTCGCATTTTAGCCGCTCTGGTTCTATGCTCGGCGCATGGAAATGGCTGATAAACATATCCTGATACTCGGCTGCGGCTATGTCGGCGAGAAGCTGGCCGTCGCCTGTCTGGCTGAGGGTGTGAACGTTACAGGAACGACGCGTTCAGTGGCGCGTGCCGCTGAGTTGCAAAGCCTGGGTATTGAGGGCGTGGTGGCGAACTCTCCGGCTGATTTTCCGGACTCGCTGCTGGCGGAAGTGGATGCCATCGTTGATTCGATTCCCTTAAGTCGAACTGAGCAGGGTATGCATGCCTCTCAGCCTGAATGGCTACCGCGTATTGTGCCAAAAATGACCCGACTTGCATGGGCAGGTTACCTTTCCACCACCGGCGTTTACGGTGATGCGGACGGTGCCTGGGTGGATGAATCATGGCCGTGCAATCCACAAAGCCCACGTGGTTTGGAGCGTTTGAGGGCGGAACGGGCATGGTTGGATACAGTGCCGGATGCAGAGGTATTTCGTCTGGCTGGTATTTACGGGCCGGGGCGGAATATTGTTGAGCGTTTAAACGCCGGTGACTACAAGGCGGTGCAGTGGCAGCCGCCGCATTTCTCCAATCGCATTCATGTGGACGATATTGTGGCAGCACTGATGGCAGCAATGCGTAAGCCGCGGGCCGGGCGCATTGTCAATCTGGCCGACGATGAGCCGTTGCCGCATGCCGATTATGTGACTCAGGTGGCCCGCATGATGGGTGCGCCTGCGCCGCTTATTCTGTCACCGGAAGAAGGTGAGCGGCAGTTGTCACCCATGGCGCTGGAATTTTTCAGGGATAACAAGCGGGTGAGTAATCGTTTGCTGCATGCAGAACTGCTGCCAGCGCTTGTTCATCCCGGATTTCACGAAGGGATGACAGCTCTGTTATAGGTGTCTTGTAACCGACTGACTGCGAAAGCAGTTCAGACCAAAGCCAGTAGACCACCAAAGATCATCATCATGGCCGTCATCACAACATAATGAAGCAAGGAGCTGTGTCGCGGCCGATGAATCATGTGTGCATTTCCTTTCATTCCTACTTTATCGGCTTGCGGAGAGTATTCTTTAACAGGAATTTCAATCTGCTGTCGAAGGGCACGGCATTATGTAGGCTCAGCCCATGGATGCAGACGATTTTCAGGCGCTGGCAGAGGCGGCTTATGCTGCGCTGCCAGCGAACTTTGTCGCGGCCATCGACAATGTCGTTGTGCTGACTGACGACTATCCGGATGCCGATGTGCAGCGGGAGATGCAGACCAAGTCGCCGTTTGACCTGCTTGGACTGTATCAGGGGTGGCCCTTGCCTGAGCGGGGTGCTGGCTATGCCGGTCATCCGCCGGATGTCATTCACCTGTACCGCCAACCGATTCTGGCCTATTGCCGTGAGCATGAAGAGGGTGTGGCTCACTGTATCCGGCATGTGTTGATCCATGAGATTGGCCATTACTTTGGTTTTTCCGATGCGGAGATGGAGACCATCAACAAGACTTGATCGATTTCGCTCTACCTCATGATGCGTTCAAAAAATCAGCCTTTACAAGCAGGCGTGCGCTTTACTTTGTGTCCTGATAGCTTTCGCTGATACATTTTTTGGAGGGCGTCTGTGGGTATTCTTGAGGGCAAAAAAGGTCTGATTCTTGGTGTTGCAAACAGTAAATCGATTGCATGGGGCGTAGCACAAGCAGCCAAGCGTGAAGGCGCAGTTCTGGGCTTTAATTATCTCGGTGAGCAGATGGAGAAGCGGGTTCGGCCTCTGGCTGAGAGTCTTGATGCCGAAATCATCGAGCCGATGAATGTCTCCGAGGAGGCCAGTCTCGATGCCTTCTTTGCCAAGGTGAAAGAGAAGTGGGGAGAGATTGACTTTATTGTTCACTCCATTGCCTATGCCAACAAAGATGCACTGCAGAACCGCTTCAATACCACCACCCGCGAGGATTTTCATCTGGCGCTGGATATCTCTGCCTACTCATTTATCGCCTGTGCACAGCGTGCCGCGCCTTTGATGAAAGAAGGCGGCAGCATGGTGACCATGACCTATCTCGGTTCTGAGCGTGCAGTTCCAGGGTACAATGTGATGGGTGTCGCCAAGGCAGCTCTGGAAGCTTCGACCCGTTATCTGGCTCAGGATCTTGGTCCGGATGGTATTCGCGTGAATTCCGTTTCAGCAGGCCCGATTCGCACACTGGCGGCATCAGCCGTTGGGGACTTCCGCAAGCTGATGGAAAAAAGCGCTCGCGGTGCCATGCTAAAACGCAACGTTTCCCAGGATGAGGTGGGTAACACGACTGTGTATCTGCTTTCAGATCTTTCCTCCGGGGTGACCGGAGAGTTGCATTATGTTGATGCCGGTTTTCATATCGGTGCCGGCGATACCGGAGCCGAGTAAGCCATGTCAGGTTCCAGCAGCGGGCATATTTTCCGTGTTTCCACGGCTGGCGAATCGCATGGTGCGGGCCTGTTGGCCATTGTCGAGGGCTGTCCTGCAGGCTTAAGTCTGTGCGAAGAGGATATCCAGCCGGATTTGGATCGACGCAAACCCGGGCAGAGCAAATACACCACCCAGCGCCGCGAAGATGATGTGGTGGAGATTCTTTCCGGTGTGTTTGAGGGTAAAACCACGGGCTGCCCGATTGGCTTGTTGATCCGCAATACCGATCAGCGCAGTAAGGACTATGGCGAGATTAAGGACAAGTTCCGTCCCGGTCATGCCGATATCACCTATTTCGAGAAATATGGTCTGCGCGATTATCGCGGTGGCGGACGCTCCTCGGCGCGCGAGACGGCGATGCGTGTGGCTGCGGGCGCGGTAGCAAAAAAACTGTTGGCTGAGTCCGGCGTATCCATCCTTGGTTGGGTCGATCAGATCGGTCCGGTTTGCGCCGAAGCCGAGCATTTCGATGCTGAAGAGATTGGGCGCAATCCGTTTTTTTGCCCGGATGCCGGGGCGGCTGCCAAAATGGCTGACTTTATGGATGCCCTGCGCAAAGAAGGCGATTCCATCGGGGCCGGCGTGGTTGTTGAGGCACATGGCATGCCGCCGGGGCTTGGTGAGCCGGTATTCGATAAGCTTGATGCAGATATCGCCAAGGCGATGATGTCGATTCAGGCGGTTAAGGGTGTGGAAATCGGTGATGGGTTCGCCTGTATCGAAGCTCAGGGTTCGGCCTTTGGCGATGCCATGCGTAAGGAAGGCTTTGTCACCAATCATGCTGGTGGCATTCTCGGCGGCATCTCCGATGGTGATACGATTCATGTGCGCATGGCGCTCAAACCCACCTCATCGATTCTCAAATCGAGGCCGACCGTGGATATCCATGGCAATGAAACCGATATCGTCACCAAGGGGCGGCATGATCCCTGCGTGGGTATTCGTGCAGTTCCGATTGCCGAGGCCATGCTGGCACTTGTGCTGGCCGACCATCTGCTGCGCCATCGTGCCAGCCGGCTTTAGGTACATCCATTCAAGCTTTACCCGGGGTTTCTGTGACTGAATCAGAACTTGAAAGCCGGCTAGGGCGCTTTCTTGCCAAGTTGCCAGTTGAGTCGATTGCCCGGCAGGCCGCACGGGTCACAGGCCGCGACGAAGCCTACATCACACAACTGCTTGAAACCTTTCGTAACGAGGCACGCGCAACACTTGCTGTGGTAGAGGCACACCTTCGCACTGAGGGTCGCATGCTTGAAGTGGGGGCGGGGTTGTGTCTGTTCAGTCTGTTTCTGCGCCGTGAGGGCTACGAGATCACGGCCCTGGAACCGGCCATGGGCGGTTATTCTTTGTTCGATACCTTGCGCAGTCTGATTATCGAACTGCATCCTGATGTGATGCTGCCCATGCTGACCTGTCCGGCAGGAGAGCTAAACGCGACACAGCACGGCAGCTTCGATCTGGTGTTCAGTAATAATGTCATCGAGCATATCCCTGATTGGCAAGCTGCTTTTCTATCCATGATGGGGATGCTGGGTGAGGGTGGTTATATGTTGCATGCATGCCCGAATTATTCGCTGCCCTACGAACCGCATTACGGCGTTCCGGTGTTACGCCGCTTTCCCTCTCTGAGCAAACGATTGTTTTTGTCCGAAAATGCCGATGGTGAGATATGGGATTCGCTGAATTTTATCTCACACCGTCAGGTGCGGCGCTTTGCAGTGCAGCATGACTTCACTGTGGTGTTCACCAGGGGATTGATCTATCAGGCTTTGGCCAGAGTGCAGTCCGACCCGCTGTTTCGCCAACGCCACAAAGGCTTTGTTGCCAGCGTGGCAGACTTTCTGGCATCGACGGGCATGCTGAAACTGCTGCGCTACCTGCCGCCGGCTATGTCCACGCCCATGGTTTTTGTCATGCAGCGCCGGGAGACCAACTGATGGCGCAGAACACCAGTGGGTTCCGGGCGGTTTTATCCCACCCCGCCATTTACAACCTGGCCCAGCGTATGGTCGGTGCGGAACGCGCCCGGCGGCAATTGGTGGCCGATTATTTCCCGCCCATGCAGGGCAAATCCATGCTGGATATCGGTTGCGGAACGGCCGAGATTTTACGCCACTTGCCTGAGGATATGACTTATTCCGGATTCGATGCCTCGGAGGCTTATATCGCCGAAGCGCGTCGCGAATTCGGTCATCGCGGAACCTTTCGCGCCGAGCTTGTTGCTGCGGCGACACTGGAGGAATTGCAGCGCGTTGATGTGGTGTTGGCCTTCGGTCTGCTGCACCATCTGGGAGATGAAGATGCGGCCAGCCTGTTCCGACTCGCAGCGCAGGCACTCAAGCCGGACGGTATGCTGATTACCATGGATCCGGTTTTTGCTTCTGGGCAGCATCCGCTGGCTCGGTGGATGATCAGTCGCGACCGGGGGCAGTGCGTGCGCAGTCCCGATGCCTATCAAGCGCTGGCTCGGGCGAGTTTTCCGCTGGTCAACCATCACCTGCGCAGCGATATGCTGAACATCCCGTATAGCCACAGCATTATGCAGTGCACCCTAGCTTGATGATCATTCTTGCCGATGGGGCTTCTGCAAAGCCGTGGCAATGTGATAAGTTTCCCACATGCCATTGATTTCCGTCATTGTCCCTGTCTACAAGGCTGAAGATTGCCTGCACGAATTGTGCCGCCGGCTTGTCCCCGCGCTGGAATTGATCAGCACGGATTTTGAAATCATTATGGTTGAGGATTGTGGCGGCGATCATTCCTGGGAAATAATCGGGCAGCTAGCCGAGGCCGATCCGCGTATCAAAGGCCTGCAGTTCAGTCGTAATTTCGGCCAGCACTACGGCATTACGGCAGGGTTGGATTATTGCAGCGGTGATTGGGCTGTGGTCATGGATTGTGATTTGCAGGATGCGCCGGAAGCTATTCCCGATCTCTACGCCAAGGCGCAGGAGGGTTTTGATGTGGTTCTGGCCCGGCGTGTCATGCGCAAAGACGGCATGCGAAAGACCCTTGGGTCAAGATTATTTTACAAGCTCTTCGCCTATCTGGCGGATATGGATTACGATCCTGCTGTTGGAAATTTCCGCATCATTTCCCGCAAGGTGATCGATAGCTGCTGCAGCATGCGGGAGAAGCTGCGCTTCTTCGGCGGCATGATCGATTGGCTGGGTTTTCCGACCACCACCATAGACACCGAGCATGGTGAACGTTTTGCTGGCGAGACTTCGTACACCTTCCCCGCTCTGCTGCGTCTGGCCACCGATACCATCATTGCCTACTCCGACAAACCGTTGCGTATGTCCATTAAGCTCGGTTTTAGTTTGTCCGTCCTGGCATTTATTGCCGGTCTGGTCTTATTGGTCTATGCGAGCATTTACAGTGTTCCCATCATGGGTTGGAGCAGTCTGATTGTGTCCCTGTATTTCATTGGCGGCATCATCATCGCCAACCTTGGCATCATCGGCATCTATCTCGGCAAGACCTTTGACGAAAGCAAGAAACGCCCACTTTATGTCGTCATGAATAGCACATTCAAGCGCGATGCCTGAGGGTTTAAAACCCACGCCGTGGGATTCGGCCGTGTTTGCTATGCCTTGCTATGAAATCACCGATTCGAATGACGAGATCCTGAAACAGGCTGCCGCTACGCCCGGGCATTACACCATCAAGATTGATCCACTGTCCGACAAGGCTCTGCTGCATCGGCACGGTTTCTATTATGTCGACACCTTGCTTGAACCAGTTTGTCGAGAAGACCAACTGATTCACCACTCGAATCCAGCCGTTGATATTGCCAGCGATGTTGCCTTGCAGGATGTGCAGAATATTTGCCGTCATGCGTTTACCCATGGTCGCTTTCATCGTGATTTCAACCTACCGCGTGAGCAGGCCGATCAGCGTTATGTGCAGTGGTTGACCCAGTTGCATGCTGATGGAACCGTGATCGGACTGTTGTATGAAGATCAGCTGGCCGGTTTTATCGCCCATCAGATGGATGGCAATCAGCATGACACTCTGGTTTTGCATGCCGTCGCCGAGTCTTTTCGCGGGCGGGGTTTGGCGAAATACATGTGGTCCAAGGCGTGCTCTTACAGGTTTTCACAGGGAGCCGTGCAGCTAAGCAGTTCTGTCTCTGCGGCAAATCTTCCGGTGGTCAATCTGTATGCCTCACTGGGCTTTCGTTTTAAAGGCGCGGTGGATATATACCATCGTCTGACTGCCTAAAGGCCAGTATCATGAGCATTAAATTCGCCCCCGACCATTATAAGTGGCTGACCCTGTGCGCAGGTCTGTTCATGCTTCTTCCCCTTCCGGTGATGCAGTTTGTCGGTGAAGAAGGCCTGATGGCCTTGAAATCCTACGAGATGTTTGTGCGCGGTGATTGGTTGCATCCCTCCATTCTGGGTGGCATTTGGCCGCATTCGCCGCTGTGGCACTGGCCGGTAATGGCCATTTGTAATCTTATCGGATGGGAGCATGTGGATATCGCCATCCGTCTGGTGTCGGTGAGCGCCACATGGTTGACGGCTGCCATGGTCGGCTGGTCTATATCGTGGATTCTGGATGAGCATCGCCCACATCTTG